>Ga0302241_1001559_pt1 | contig 16271 bp, 2 predicted proteins | sample AAG_UR_Arg_MG_FD_193532 | JGI IMG/M metagenome (GOLD analysis project Ga0302241, IMG submission 193532) | Enriched activated sludge microbial communities from anaerobic digester in WTTP, New Holstein, Wisconsin, United States - AAG_UR_Arg | ecosystem: Engineered > Bioreactor > Anaerobic >... | reverse complement strand
GTGGCCGTGACCTCCAACGCGGTCATCCCCGAAGAAATGCAACAATTCCTCCAGGCCGCGCCGGCCAATCCCCTCGTCCGTTTGGAGCCGATCAACTCCGTGATCCGCGTGGCCGAGGATCGTGTTGACGCCATCGGCAGTTACAGCACGGCCAAATCGCCTCAAGTCCCGGTGCTGTTCGGCGCGGACAACATGGTGACTCTGTTCGTCCCCGGCGGCAGCCGGTTGAAGGACGGCGAATCGTTCACCCTGACCAACGCGGCCGGCAATTCCGCGACCTACGAGTTTGACGCCGACGGTCGAGTCACACCGGGCCGCGTTGCGATTCCGTTTGCCTTCGCAGACACCGCGAACGACATCGGCCGGACGGCCGTCGAGGTCATCAACGAAAACCTGCCCGCCGGACTGAACTCGAACGATCCCCTGCCTGTGCCGATGAAGGACAGGCCGTTGATCACCTCGACGGTGTCGGCCAGCGGTGGAGAAGCCGGCCAAGTGACGATCTCGGAGTCCGTGGAGGTCCAAACGCTGCTGAACGAAGTGGCGATGACCGACCCGATCACGAATCAGTTGCAAAAGACGCCGATCGTCCGCTCCACATCCCGCCAGCAAGATCCCCAGGTCCGGCAGGCCCCGGCGCCGGGAGAAGCCGAACTTGCGGTGTACGTGTCTCGGCCGGCGGTGATGGACTACACGCTGGGCGATGTGACGATGTTCGTGACGCAAGCTTCCTCGTTGCTCAATCGCACGGAGTTGGTGTCGGTCGACGCGCACACGGGGCAGTTGGAGACCCGCATCGGCGCCTTTGGCGCCAACGTGGGCGACGTGGCGATGCACCCGCGCGGCGCACTGCCGGCCGTGGGAAATGGGGGCGGATTGTTCACGTTCTCGATCCCTGAGACCATCCCCCACGACGATAGTACGACCGGCAACTACTGGCAGATCAACCCCAGTCTGAACACGCCCGGCGCCTTGGGCGAATTCGTCGACGATGACGAAATTGAGACATACGAAGAAGACATTAGGAATCCCGGCGATGAGATCGAGGCCGGTCCCAATCAGAATGGCGTAGGCATCGACTTCAACGCGATCACGTTCAGCGGCCAGGATCAGGACTTGGGCCTCAACGTCCGCGGTTTCGCGATCGGCAACCGCGGCGACACGACCTACGACCTCGTTTCGGGTCAGTTCACTTCGGACGCCTATCGTATTCCCAACCCGGCGAACATCCTGTTTGAGTTCAACCCCAACACCGGCCAGGCGATCAATCCGCCAGGCTATCGCGACAAGACCACGGCGCAACAACTGCTGGGTGCGGGAGGCACGCAGATCTGGCAGCGCGGTACGCTGGACACGGAACGCGACGAGATTCCCTCCGGCGGTTCCAACACGACGGTCGGGGGCGTCGATGCGACGATCCAGGTAACCGACCCTCTGGGCAACATTTCCTGGCTCGCCAACGTCGAGGACGGGGACTATTTTGGTGTCGACCGCAACGGGGACGGCCAGGTCGACACGAGTTTCGAGTTCGACACGGGTCCCGAATTCCTGATCTCCGTCAACGCGAACAACGCGGCCAACCCGCAACTGCCTCAGGACGGCGACGCCTTTACCGTGGATGGATACTCGTTCGAGTTCGACACCGGCTCGGTGATTCTCGTGACGGCCCTGAACGGCGGCAATTTGACCGACGGCACAACGCTGACCATCACGAACAATGCGCCCACGCCCCAGAGCACGACGTTCGAATTCGACAGCGACAACAACAACGCCGGCAATCCGATTCCGTTCAGCCGGACGGATAACCAGACCCGCATCGCCAACTCCATCATCACCGCCATCACGAACGCCGGTTTCGGCGTGCAAGCCATGCTGCTGCCCGGCACGACGAACCGGATCACGCTGATCGGCGAATCCACCACGGACGGCGCGACGACGAACGAAACGGGCATCACGATCCTCGGACGGCCGGGCGTCTCCGGCAACGCCATTCCGGTGTTCATCGAAGAGACCTATGCGGCGGGCGTGGTCGTGACGGCGGATGAGGTCGGTCAGGCGATCGCGGCGGCGGTGTCCGATGCCAGGCTGGTCGATCCTTCCATCGCCTTCCAGGCGGGCGCCGCCGGCAACCGGCTGAATTTTATGGGCGCCCTGGCCGCGGACTTTTCGACCGTGCGCAATCCGGCGATCTTTGCACCGCGCGGCGTGCCCGGAACGATCAACCAGTTCCGTTTGCCGGTGCCTTTCCTGGTCAGCGATACTACGCGGGACATCGCCGATCGCGTGTACCAGGCCGTGACCGACGCGTCCCTGAACGCGTCTCAGACCGGCAGCACGGTGCTGCTGGAGCCGGCGCCGGCCGGTCAACCCGTGTTCGTCTGCAACAGTTTCGGGACGCCGCCCCAGATCGGTGCTCCCGGCATCCCGGACTGTCCGCTGCAAAGCGGCGGCGCTGCGCCCGGAGGCTCGATCACGGGCATGGCGTTTATCGGCCCTCAACTGTACGCCGTGACAAACACCGGCGGCCTGTTCCGGATTACCGAACGGGGAGGGAGCCGATTCAATCCGAACTCCCCCTACAACGTCGCGGACTATATCGACGGCTCTCAGACGTCGCTGCAAGCCGTCAACGACGTGACGTTAGTAAACATTTCGTACACCACGGCGCTGCAATTCGTGAATTCCGGTCCCGCCACGCTCTTCGACGCCGGCGGCGGTTTTGTGGACGCCGGCTTCCTGGCCGGCGGCCGGCTGTTGGTCTCGGAAACCAACAGCAACGACGGCGTGTACACGATCGCCCAGGTGACGCCCGACACGATCACGTTGACCGCCGGGGATGCGCTGACCAGCGAAACCGTCGCCAGCGGCGCGCGGCTGCGAATGGTGGCGAACGTGCCGGTGCAATTCGCCGGACTCGTGGCCGGGCCGAAAAACGCCGCAGGCGGCCGCTACGAGAACCTGTTGTTTGGGATCAGCGACACGGGGCGCTTGTTCGCGTTCGACACCTGGGGGCGTCCCCAAGCCGTGTTTGCCAACGCGTCGTATTACGTCGACACCGGAGTGGACGGCGCCAACGGCATCGCGTTCTCCACGCTGGACGACAACCTCTGGCACGTGACGACCCGTCGGGCGACATTGAACGGAAGCGACCCCGGCCACGCGTCCCATGCGGCCTACGACGGGAGCCGTGTGGCCGAACAGGCAACCGGAAACAAGAGCCTGTACTTCGGCTACGAAGCCGTCCAAGGGCAGCCCGTCTCGCAAACCCAGTTTGGCACGCAGAACTTCGCGCCGAACGTGACCGCCAACACCTACGACTTCCCCGGCGGCGCGCAGGGCTCGTTGATCAGCAATCCGTTCAGTTTGGCGGGAACCTCGGCGGCCGACAAGCCGGCGCTGTATTTCGACTACTTCCTGCGGACGGAAAATGCCGACACCCGCACCGACATGTCCTCCAACACGACGCTGGGCAACGATCCCATGCGGGACGCGTTCCGCGTGTACATTTCCGGGGACGACGGGCGTTGGAAGCTGCTGGCGACCAACAACTCCGAGGCGGCAGCCGGCGAGAGCGACGACGAGTCCGACCCATTCCCGAGGCTGGATTCAACGACCGGCGAATTGGCTCCCGAACAGCCGTTCGCCCGGGCCACGATTTTCGACAACGACGGGAGCAACGAATCCTGGCGTCAGGCCCGCGTGGACCTGTCGCCCTACGCCGGCCAGAAGAACTTGCGGTTGCGGTTCGATTTCAGCACGGCGGGAGGGATGAGTTCCGGCGGCAACTTGAGCCTCCTCGGCCTCTTGAGTCCCGAGGGGCTTCTCTTGAGCCCCGACGAGAACTTGACGCTGGACCTGAACACGGCCGGTAACGAGTTGCGGGCGCTGGCGGGCTACGAGCTGCGCGACGGCCAGATGTTCACGCTGACCGGCGAGGTGCAAAACCCGGTGTCGGACCTCTTTCAACGCGTTGACGTGATGGGCTTTGAATTCGATTTCGGTCCCACCATCGCCGCACCGACCGGCGCGGCGATCGGCGACGGAGCCCGGTTCGTCATCAACCAGGTCGAGGGACATGAAATCTACAAGGACAGCGATGGCACGGTGTACGAGTTCGACAATGACGGCACGGTCGGGGCCACCAACAGCATCCCGCACATTCCGGTGCCCTTCACGGGCCTGGAGTCGGCCGGGGAACTGGCCGCGGCGATCGGGCAAGTGCTCGCGGAAAATCCGCCCGTGCCCATCACCTTGTCGGCCGATCTGATTGCGGACGAAGCCGGTGCGAACGACACCCTGGCGACCGCCTACGACAGCAGACTGAACGGCACCACGCAAACCCTGCGCGGAACCGGCTACATCGGCGACAATGTGATTCTCGGCGCGAACGTTTCGCTGGACCTTGACGTCGACATGGTGCGGGTCTATCTGGATGCCGGCGACCAGCTTGTCGCCTACACCGACACGCAGCGTCTGGCTACACAACTGGATGCATATCTGCGGCTGTTCGATGCCAACGGCGTGGAACTGGCGTTCAACGACACCTTGGACCCCAACAACCCGTTCATCCGGGATGCGGAAATCACGTACACGGCGACCGCGCGCGGCTTCTACTACATCGGCATCAGCGCCGCGCACAACCCGAACTACAACCCCTGGGCGATGGGCAGCGGGGCCGCGGTCCCGGACAAAGTCGTGAGCCAGGGTTACTATGAGTTCGTCGTCTCCGTGATCGACCCGAGCGGCGTCCTGCGAGTCGGCAATCGTCTGAATCTGCCCAACGCGGATTCGATCGTGGCGACCGGGTTGCCGGCCGGCTTTGTCGAAGGGTCTGCCGGCGTCACCGCGGGACTGCCCAACCCGATGGCGGCGTACGATCCCACCCTGCCCAACATCCCCGTCGTGCCGGTACGGGTCAATCTGGCCATGACCAGCCTGGATGTGGCCGACGCGATTCGCGTGGCGCTGGCCGATCACCTGGGCAGCGGCCATGTGGATGCGATCAACTCGCGGAACGAAGCCGTTCAGATCGTCGGCTACGGAGTCGGCGATCCCGGTCCGTTGGGCCTGTCCGGCCCCTCGGATCCGACGACGGCGGAGGACTTCAGCGGGTTGTTCGGCGACCGGTTCGGGGCCTTCAACGCCTCGGCCGGCTTCAACGGCCAAACGTCGGCGGCATCTCCCGGCGCTCTGCGGATGCGGGACAACGCCTACGAGGGCGTGTATATCGACAACATCCTGATCGGCTTTGCCAGCCGGGGCGAGATGGTGACGGGCAGCCGTTCGGCGGCGAATCCCCAGTTCGTCGACAACACCGCGCAGAGCGGCGACGAAATCGAGACCGGCCCCTACCAACTGGAGATCCGTCAAGCGACCGAATATGGGCGGACGATCAAGAAAACGACGACAGGGAACCAGCCGAGCCTGGAGTTGTACGACACCTTCGACATCAACGACCGCTTGGCCGACGGAGTGACGCTGACCGTCGCGGCGGGACACGTCTATCGCGACGGCCAGAGCTTCACCGTCAGCGACGGCACGAACCGCGTGACCTTCGAGTTCGATGACCAGGCGGTCGCGGACGGCGTGCAAGCCGGCCGCGACGCGATTGGGTTCGCCCCCAGCGACAGCAGCGTGGTGATGGCGCGTCGCATACGCGATGCGATTAACGCGGCGGCGGATGCAGGCCGGTTGAGTGTCTGGGCGGTGTCGAGAGACGGCGTGTACGCCGGGCCGCAGAGCACCAGCGACCGGGTACACTTGCCGGCCGGGGTGCAACTGGCGATCGAGGAGGCGACCGGCGGCGTCACCCCAGGACTGCCGGCGGCTGAGTCGAACGACACGTTGGACGTGGCCGTCGAGACGGGGATCGCCGCGGGCGGGCAGCAGGGTTACCGCGCCGCCGGCTGGATTGGGGACAATCCGGACGTGCGCCCGTTCGGCGCGGAGATCGACTTGTTCCGAGTCGAATTGGCGGCCGGCGAGATGATCACCATCGACATCGACGCCACGGAGTTGGGGTCGCCGCTGGACGCCCACCTGCGGGTCTTCGACGCCCACGGGGCGCCGGTCCTGATCGCGAATGCTCTCGGCGTCCCGCAGATGATCGAAAGCGACGACAACGTGACGCCCGGCGAGAGCGCCATCGTCTACCCCGCTGGCATTGCGAACCGGGATCCGTTCTTGGCCTTTGTCGCGCCGGCCGGCGGCGTCTACTACATCGGCGTGAGCGGCTTCAACAACAACGAATACGACCCGCGGACACTGGGCGTCGGCTCGTCGGATCCGGCCGACATCACCCCCTACAACGGCGAGGTGTACTTCACGGCCTTCTCCGCGGCCTCCGGGCGGGAGCTGTGGAAACTCAATGCCGCGGGCCTGCCGGTGCTGGCGGCGGACATTTATCCGGAGGGCTCCTCCGATCCGGCCGAGTTGACCGTCTTCAACAACGAACTCTATTTCACCGCCTACCATCCCGACTACGGCCGCGAGTTGTGGAAGATCAATGCGGCCGGCGCCGCGTCGCTGGTGACGGACGTGTTTGCCGACGGCTCGTCGGCTCCCAGCGGACTGACCGTGTTCAACAACGCCTTGTACTTCGCGGCCTACACCACGTCCACCGGCCGGGAACTCTGGAAGACGACACCGGGCGGCGTAGCCTCCCTGGTCGCCGATATCGACCCCTTCGGCTCGTCCGATCCTGCGGACTTGACCCCCTACAACAACGAGCTGTATTTCAGCGCCTTCGCCCCGACGACGGGCCGCGAGCTGTGGAAAGTCGATGCGGCCGGCATCGCCAGGAACGTCGTGGACCTCGCGTCCGACGGCTCCTCAGATCCGGCGGACATGACCGTGTTCAATGGCGAGCTGTACTTCAGTGCGGCCACCGCCGCGTCAGGGCGGGAGCTGTGGAAGTTGAATCCCTGGGGCCTCGTCAGCCAGGTCACGGAACTGGAGCCGTCCGGTTCGTCGGATCCCGCGGGATTTACGGTCTTCAACAATCAGCTCTATTTCGCGGCGACAACGGCCGGCGACCGCGAGTTGTGGAAGGTGGACGCGATCGGCAACGCCGCGCTGGTGAGCGATCTCAATCCGGCGGGTTCGTCGGATCCGTCCGCTTTGACCGTGTTCAACAACCAGCTGCACTTCGCCGCTCAGGGCCCGGCCGGCGGGCGGGAGTTGTGGAAGTTGAACGCCGTTGGCTCGGTGACCCAGGTCGCCGACTTGGAGCCGGCGGGATCGTCTGATCCCCTGGAGTTGAGCGTGTCCGGAGGGACAGCGCCGGCGCTGTATTTCAGCGCGTTCACCGCGGTTGCCGGCCGCGAGCTGTGGCGGCTCACCGCGGCGGGCGAGGTCTCCCAAGTCGCCGATTTGGAGCAGGCTCGGCGGCGGGACGGCTCGACGGGTTATTACGAAATCGAAATCCGGCGGCCCTTGAACTCGGGCGGCTTGGAACTGGAACGCTACCAGCGCAAGGGCGACGCGAATCTGTTCCGCGATCAAGGCCAGTTGGTGATTCGCGACAACACCATTTCCGATTCCTCCGGCTGGGGCATCGTCGTCCAAGCGGGCGCCCGTGACGACAGCGGCGCATCGCATCCTGGACCGGTCCGTAATCTGGCGGTCATCAACACGGCCCGCCTGGCGCCGGGAGTGGTGGTGGCGAACAACGTGCTGGCCTTCAACCAGGCCGGCGGCATCCGTTTCGGCGGCGACACTGGCGACGTGACGGCGGGCCCGTTGCAGCCCGCCTCCGTGCCCTTCGGCCGCGTCGTCAACAACACCATCTATGGCGCGACCCGCGGCGGACCGGCACGGGCCGAGGTGGATCTCGTGTTCGTGATCGATACCAGCGGCTCGATGGCCGACGACGTCCAGTCGATCCGGCAGCGGATCGGCGATCTGGACGCCACGCTCCGCGGAGCAAACATCGACCCGCACTACGGGCTGGTCACGTTCCCAGGCGACGGACCCACGCCGGTGCAAATCCAGGACATCGTCGACTTCGCGACCTTTACGGCCGAGGAGAGCCCCTTCTTGACCTTTACGGTTCCCGCAGGGGGCAATAAGGAATACGGCAGCTTGGCGCTGCGCGAAGCCCTGAACGACGTCGGTCCGGAGACGGAATTCACGTTCCGGCCGGGGGCGCAGATTCTGACGGTCCTCGTGACGGACGAAGAGGACGACAGCACGGCCGCCGATTTCACGGCCGCGCTGAACGCCTTCCAGGCCCATTCGGCCGTCTTCTTCGGCCTGGCCTTGAACCCGAGTTTGCCGTTCGACTTCGATTCCGCGACCAACAACACCGACGCACGCTACGGAGAATTGGCGCGCCGCACCGGCGGGCAACTGTTCGACATCGCCTCCTTTGCGTTGAACCCGCAGCCGTTCTTCGACGGCTTGACCGAGGCGATCAGCGGCGTGCTGGCGTCAGCGGGAACGACGGGAATCCTGGTCGAGAACAATGCCAGTCCGACGCTCCTGAACAACGTCGTTGCGGCCCTGGAGACCGGCATCCGCATCGATACCTCGTCCGCCTCGACGGTCGTCGGCGGGACGGTGTATCAGGGCAACGGCACCCCCGCGATGGGCATCGTCGCCGAGGATTTCCCCTTGTACCCGGCCGATGACATCAAGTTGTTCCGCGATCCATCCTTCGCGAACTTCTACCCGGCGGCGGGCTCCCCGATCGTCGATAGTGCCATCGACGCCCTGGAGGACCGTTGGGAGATGGTCCAGGTCAGCGCTCCGCTGGGCATTGCCCCCTCGCCGATTCAGACGCCCAAGTACGACGCCTGGGGCCAACTGCGGGTCGACGATCCGCAGGTGGCGCCGCCTCCCGGATTGGGTGCCAACGTGTTCAAGGACCGCGGTGCGATCGACCGGTCCGATTTCGAGGGACCGGGAGCGAAGCTGGTCCGGCCGCTGGACAACGGCGCCGACGACCAGGATCCTACGGCCACGTTCGTGAATCTGATCCGCGGTTCCCTGGACGGGTTTTCCATCCAACTCGACGACGGGCGGACGCCCTTGTTCGGCAGCGGCATCGACGATACGACGGTCCTTGTCAACAGCGTGCGCGTGGTGCAAGACGTCCGCGAGTTGGAGCCGGGCAAGGACTACACCGTCTGGTACGACTTTACGAACAACGTCCTGCACATCGTCCCCATGGCCGGCGTGTGGGACTTGGACAGCAACTACGTGATCCAGTTGCAGAACCAGGACCGGTACATCATCGGGGCGCGCCGCGGGGACAAAGTCGCGGACGGCGACTCGTTCCGCATCGAAGATGCGTACGGCAACTCGTTCACCTTCGAATACGACACCGGTTACGTGGTGACGGTGCCCGAAACGATCGCCATTCAGGTTCCGCTCCAAGGCGGGGGTCTGGGCGGCGTTGCAGACGGCGATACCGTCGTCGTGGTTGCGACGTTGGGCGGCGTGGCCACCACTGCGACGATCGAGTTCGACAACAACAACGTGCTGGCCAGCGAGGACAACGTGGTGGTCCAGTTCACGTCGCTGAGCACGCAGGGCGAAGTGGCGGATGCCCTGGTGACGGCGCTGAAGAACGTGCACTTGGGCCTCAACCCGGCCAACATCGGCGGCGGCCTGGTACACCTGGGCGTCGACGGAACGCAAACGGTGACCGTCACGTCCGCCGCCCTGGCCCAGCAGGGCGTCGAGCAGGGCGTCCTGGACGGCGAGACGTTCACCATCGACGACGGCCGCAAAGTGGTCACGTTCGAGTTGAGCACCGACGGCCGCGCGGCGACGGGCCGGGTGCCTGTACGGTTTGCCATGACGCAGACCCACAAGCAGATCGCCGCGGCGATCGCGGCGGCGGTCAACACCCAGCCGCTGGGCCTGTCGGCGAGGGACCTCGGCGACGGCCGCGTCCAACTGGGCGGCGGCGTCAACCATCAGGTCGATGTGTCCCTGTCACACTTGACCCTGTCGGGCGAGCCTGGTGTGCGGTTGCCGTTCGGCATCCGCATCCCCACGGCCGGAGGCAGCTTCAGGGATCTGATTCAAGACGGCGAGACGTTTGTGCTCAGCGACAGCCGCGACCGCACCGCCACGTTCGAACTGGACGACAACAACGACACGATTCCAGGCAACATCGTCATTCCCTTTACCACCACCACGACGACCCAGCAATTGGCCGACACACTGGTGGTGCGCATCCGCGACGCGGGTCTGGGACTGTGTCCCTACAACGCGGGTTCGGGCATCGTGGTTCTGGGCGGCGAAGGCATCTCGCTGGACGTCTCTCAGACAAACCTGTCCCAGGTCGGCGCTTCCGGGCTGCCTGGAGCGTTGTCCATCTCGGTGACTCCGGCTGAAACGTTCACCGAGGCACAGGTCGCCGCGGTGACCGCCGACGCGATCAACGGCCTGGGCTTGCCGGGGGTCAGGGCCCTGCCCGATCCCGAAACGTACGGGGTCGCCGTCAGCGGCGCTGAGACCTTGTCCGGCGCGGCCGTGGAGTTCTTCGGCAGTATCAAGGACTTGGCGGGGAATTCGATCCGCGGGAACCAAGCGAACGGCGAGACGCGGTTCACCGTCTTCATCGGCGTGGGCATGGACTATGGCGATGCTCCGAAGCCGTATCCGACGCTCCGCGAAGACGACGGCGCACGGCACGTGGTCCTCAGCGGCTTCTCGCTGGGAGCGACGGTCGATGTCAACGCCGACGGCCAGCCTTCGGCCGGCGCCGACGGCGATGACAACGACGGCAACGATGACGAAGACGGCGTGGTGTTCGACCCCACGACGCCGCTGGTGCCCAATCGCAAGTCCACCATCACGGTGTCGACCAGCGGCATCGTGAACGATGTGGTGCCCTTCGGCGTGCTCGATGCCTGGATCGATTACAATCGCGACGGCGACTGGCTGGATGCGGGCGAACGGATACTGACCAATGTTGTCCTGAACAAGTCGGTCCTGGACGACAGGGGGGTTATTACCTTCCGCGACCTGCTCGTGCCCAGTTGGGCGGTTCCGGGCGAGACTTATGCGCGATTCCGCTTGAGCACTACCGGTGGGCTGTCCCCCACGGGCGAAGCCAGCGCGGGTGAAGTCGAAGATTACCGGGTCATCATCTACGCCAATCCCTGGCAGAATCCGACAAATCGGCACGACGTCAACAACAGTCTCAACGTTTCGCCGATTGATGCCTTGCTGCTGATCAACTACCTCAACAGCTTCCCGGTCAATCCGTTGCCGTTGCCCAAGCCTGCCAACTTGCCGTTCTATGACGTGAGCGGGGATGGCAATGCGACGGCGGAAGACGTCCTGCTGGTCATCAACGAGATCAACCGGCTGAATCTGTCAGGCGGCGAAGGCGAGGCGAACGGTCAACCGCAGTTGTTGGCGCCCTCCCCGCCCAGCAATCATCTGGAAGACGTGCTGCGGGGCGAAGAGGATTGGCTGGACATCGTCGCGGACGTGGATCGCTCGCTGGCATCCGGTTCGGCCGTCGATGCCATCTTCGCAGATTTTGCGGGCTGAGCTGCTCCGGGCGGGAACTTACCGCAGCCTTCGCCTTCCAAGCAGTAGGTACGTAGCGGCGCGTCTTCAGCCACGGAGCCCGGCTTTCAGAAAAGCCGGGCTTCTGGCTTGTGCTTCCGCCTGTTCTTCGGCGTCCCGGTTTTTGCCGTAAGGCTCTGTCGGAAAAACCGTTACGACCCGACCTGCCGTAAAATACCAGCGACGGGTATCCAATCAGGTCGGCAAAGTCAGATAAAATAGAAAAAGTCTCCAAGCTAGTTCGTTTTGTCAGGTTCGGCATGAAACGCGGGACAGGGTGTCTGCCTTCCAGGCTGCGTCGCAGACGAACGCGGGTCGCGGCCCGTGCGCGATGCCGCCCTGCGCGCTCGTTGATGTACGAGTCCCTGGAGGCCCGCAGTCTGCTTTCGGCTGCTCCTTTCGGCGCCTTTCTCGATGATACCGCCGAGTACATGCTGGGCGACGTCCTGGTGACCGTGGTGTTGATGGAGTCGAACACCAACCTCAGTGCGGTCAACCAGAACACCGAGAACTGGACGCCCGCTCAAATCGCGACGGTCAAACAGAAGGTCGAGCACGGCGTCCGGTGGTGGGAGCAGACGCTTGCCACGCAGTTTCCGGATTCGCCCCACCAACTGAACTTCCAGTTCGATTTCACCTACGCAGACCAACCCGTTCTGACCAGCTATGAGCCGATCAGCCAGATCTCGGACACCTTTCAGTACTGGATGTACGACTTCTTGAATCAGGTCGGCTACAACCAACGCGGCAACTTTGGGGACGATATCCGCGCCTTTAACCATGCCCAGCGACTGGCTCACGCAGCGGATTGGGCGTTCACCGTATTCGTCGTGAACGACGCCAACGATACCGACGGAATGTTCGCCGCAGGCGGGAGCTTCTCCCGCGCGTTCTCCTACGCGGGCGGGCAGTTCATCGTGTCGCCTGCGGGGCGTCCGGCAAGTACGTTCGCTCACGAGACGGGGCACATGTTCTGGGCCAGGGATGAGTATTTGGGCGGAGGAGGTTACTCGGATCGCCGCGGGTACTACAACGCCCAAAACACGAACGCGGCCGACAATCCCACGCCTGGTTTCACGCAATCCGAAAGCATCATGACCACGGGGACGCTCTTGGATCTGGCGTACAACGCGCACACCAGTTCCGAATCCTCGCTGGAAATGATCGGCTGGCGCGACTCGGATGGCGACGGCATTTTCGACGTCTTGGATGTGCCGAACACGCTGAGCGGTACTGGGTTCCTGGATCCGGCTGCGGGCAAGTATCGCTTCCTTGGCGCTTCCTCCGTCCAGGCCTTGCCCAATCTGAACTCTTCCGGGCTGCAGAATGACATCACGTTGAACAAGATTGGTCGCGCCGAGTACCGCGTTGACGGCGGCCAGTGGCAAACCGCCGCCACATTCGATGCACCCGTCGTAGCCGTCGATTTGGCGTTCGCGGTACCGACCTCAGGAACGCACACCGTCGAGCTACGCACGGTGGACGCCGTCTCGGGTGTTGTGTCGCCGACCTTCCAGGGCGACACGGTGGCACCATCCTCGGTCCTCCGCCAGGGCCTTAACGGGTTCGTCTTCAACGACGTCAACAATGACGGCTTGGTACAGAACACGGAATCGCGGCTGGCAGGTTGGACGGTCAGAATGGTGGACGCGGATGGCTCGCCATTGAACTTGAGTCAGACGCTGGACCCGGACGCCTACGTTGCGGGAACGGTGTTGAACAGTGTCCTGCCGCAAGCCCGACTGTCGCTGGAGGGCGACCCGACGGGCAAAGTGGTGGCCATCGTCAGCGGCAACGGAAACGTCTTTGGCAACGATACCAGCTTCGCCGCCGCCAGTTCGATCTGGAAGTCCAAACGGGCACTGGATTCGGTACAGTTGCGGGTGGATTTCCCCACGCCAGTGACTTCCGTGCAACTGGACGCGATCGGCACGGGAGGAGGCGACCGTGCCCGGCTGGACGTCTATGACGCGTGCGGCACTCTACTGGGACGCTACACGACGGACGAGTTGGCCGCCGGCAAGGTGGAGACAATGCTGGTCCAGCGTCCGATCGCCGACATCGCCTATGCGGTGGCCTCCGGGCATGCGGGCGCAGGCGTACGGCTGGATCGACTGCGTTTCGGTCCGGAGACGGTGGCGAAGACGGATGCCCAAGGCGCGTACGCCATCACCGCTCTGCCTGCCGGCAGCTACTTCTTAGAAGCCCTGACACCGTCCGGCCGCGTGCTCGCCGAGTCTCGTCAACAGGTTGTCTTGGGGGAAGGCGAGGCGTTGGGGCAAGTGAACCTGGTGGGCCATGCGGGCGAGATTTCCTGGCAGAATCCCGTTCGCCCCACGGACGTCAATGGCAAGGACGAAGTGACGCCGTTGGATGCCCTGGTCATCATCAACTACATCAACGCTCATCCCGGCGATGTGAGGCTTCCGTCGTCGGACGTTCCTCCCCCCTACTACGACGTAGATGGGAATGGCTCCGTGACGGCGGTGGATGTCTTGATCGTGGTCAACGAATTGAACGAGCAGTCCTCTGCGGACGGATCGTACCTGGCTTCGGCCGGCGGCGAGGCGCCGAGCAGTTCCGAGGCCGAGGGGGAGGGTCCGCTGGCCTCGCCCCTCGCGGCTTCTTTGATTCTGGATTTTCCGCCGAGTTCACCGCAAACGGTAAACGTGATGGAGGAGGCTGTTCATCAGCCGGGGATACCACCGTGTGGCGAACTTCCGCGCGGAGCCTCGGCCCTGTCCGCCGTGGTCGCCCCCAGTCTGCCGAAGGAACTCCATCGTCTGGTTCACTCGGCAACTCGTAGGTCGCAATTCCACTCGGCCGGCGAGTGGACCGGCCTCGAAGAAATACTGAGCGATTTGGCTAAAGATGTCGCCGATGTGTACTCGACATCGCAGACGGCGTGACACACGTTGTCCAAATCCGCCGCCGTTCTGTGCTAATGCCAGACGGCCAGCAGCATTCGAGAGATAGCTGTCCAGTGTTTCTTGCCGATCATCACACGGAGTGTGATGGCTGCTTTGCCGGGACGACAGGTGTTTCTCAAACGCTGGTAACACGGTCGGGAAGATTCCCGGCGGCATCCCAGGGTAGCTGGACCGGGGGCGAAAGGACGTCCAGGTCGGGCCGTTGACGGGCTTCCGCAAGATATGCCACGGAACAGGCTACTTCCTCGACGTGCAGGGTGTCGCGGATCCAAATCAATTTCGCGTCGCGCGGCTCGGTGAGGCCGATCAGCGGCAGGGCGACGTCCAGGATTTCGCGGTCCGTCTCGTAGTCCAGCGGCGTCATGGCGGCGCACACGTCGCCGCCGGTACAGCTGTTGATCCGCGTCATGTTCACGTCACGCTCCCGCAACACTCGGCTGCGGCAGAACTCGGCCAGTCCCAATCCTGTCGCGTTGCCGCGCGTCTTGGGCGTCAGGCCGCGCACGGCAATGTAGCGAATCTCCGGCTTTTCCCCCGGCCCCGGTTCGTGGACCGCAAACTTGCGCCCCACCACGTTGGTGTCCATGCCCGTGCCGCTGATATCTTTGCCCAGTTCGTCAATCAGCAGAATATCGGCCTTGTCGAACGGCAGGCGAGGCAGCCACTTTTTGGCCAACACGAGCAGTTCCTTTTCCCGCGCTTCAAACTCTTCCGGACGCACCGCGGCGATCTTGGCCGTTTCGTCGTAGCTGTTTTCGACGATGGCCACGCCGGCGACGACGCGGCAGCGGCTGAGCACCTCGCGAGCCACGCTGCGGATGATCTGGTCGAAACTGTAGTCCATGATCGCGCGATGGTAGATTTTGGCCCCGTTATGCTTACCCAGCCCGATCAGCATCATTTTCATCAGGCCGCTTTCCACGTCTCCGGCGAAGGAGGTGTGCGGCTTGACGCGTCCACAGACCACGACGTGATCCGCGGCAGCGGCGAAACGATCGAAATGGACGGGAAAGCCTTCGCGTGCCTGGCACACGACCACGGTGTCCATGCTCGAACGGATGGGACAGCCGCAGAACGCCTCGGTAATGCCGTACTCCTCGATCAGCTCTTGTTGGCCCTCGGCCGTGCCGCCCGCGTGGCTGCCCATGGCCGGTACGATAAACGGCTGGGCGCCCAGGATCCGCATGTGGTCCACAATCGCCTTGACGATCACGGGCATGTTGGCGATCCCGCGGCTGCCCGCCGTGATCGCCACCGATTGTCCGGGCTGAATCCTTTCTCGCAGCGCCAGGTGGGTCAACTGGGCGTGAACCTCCGCCGCCACGTCGGCCACGCGCGGCCGCTCGAAGGACTGCCGAAGGCGGAAGATTTGCGGGTATTCGGGCATTGCTAGCATCCTCACGGCGGCTAACTCGGCGGCAAGTCGATCTAGGACCAGAATTGGATTCTGCCTAAAATCTGGCCCTGCCAGAAATTCTATCCAGTCATCGAAAGTTGTCTCTTACCGGCGAGGACGAAAATGAGGGCAAAACGACGCAGAAACACGGAACAGCACGAATCCCAGTTCACCCGTCTCCGCCGGCTGCGGCGCTGGCTGATCGGAGTTCCCCTGGTGGCGGTCGCAGCGATCGTGCTCCTCTGGTCCGTGCCCGTCATTGTGGCCAACACCGGCCTGCGGCAGTCGATTGTATCGGCCGCCTTGTCGGATTTCGAGGGGAGCGTCACCATCGGCTCGGCATCCCTCGGTTGGCTTTCGCCGCTGCTGGCCCGCGATATCGAAGCTCGCGATCGGCGGGGCCGGCCGTTGGG
>Ga0302241_1001555_pt1 | contig 16284 bp, 9 predicted proteins | sample AAG_UR_Arg_MG_FD_193532 | JGI IMG/M metagenome (GOLD analysis project Ga0302241, IMG submission 193532) | Enriched activated sludge microbial communities from anaerobic digester in WTTP, New Holstein, Wisconsin, United States - AAG_UR_Arg | ecosystem: Engineered > Bioreactor > Anaerobic >... | reverse complement strand
CAGTAGATCGCACCGCTGTCGGAACTGACGAACAGCCGCCCGTCGGCGACGGCCAGGCCGCGGGCCTTGCCGTCGATCTCGGCCGTCCACAGCACTTCGCCCGACGCGGCGTCGAACGCCAGGACCTTCCGGTCGCCGCCGGCCAACAGCACGTTGCCGGCCATGACCAGCGTTTCGAAGCAATCGCAGCGTACGCGCCACATCTGGCGCGAGGCGATTCGGCTGTCGGTTTCCTTCAGCTGCGAGTGGACGTCGTCCAGTTGTTTTTCCAGTGCCTTGAGCGCCGCTTCCGGGCCGCGTTTGGCTCGTTGGACTTGCGTGTTCAGATCGCGTTGACGATCCAGCAGGCCCTTGCGGCGCAGGCTGGCGGCCGAATAGGCCTCGCGATTGACCGCGAACAGCTCGCGCCCGGTCGCCGTGTAAAAGGCGTTTGGCGTCACGATCAGTTGATGGCCCCAGAACCAGCTGGAATGCGCACGGAAGTTCTCCTGGTCGAAGCCGATCATCTGCTCGGTCCCGGTGAACACCTGGTTGTCGGCCAGCGTGGCATGGGTTCCGCCGATGATGTGCTCGGCATAGGCCTCGTACAGCAGGCGTCCGTCCTGGCGGTCGAACGCCGCCGGCGACACGCGGCCCAGCGGAGCGAACAGGCGGTGTTTCGAGGCCAGCAGGTAACCTTGCGGCGACATCCGGCTTTGGGGCGCTTCGCCACAGGAGTCATTGCGCCACGTCAGCTTGCCGTCCTCCGCGTTGACGGCGAACATGGCCACGCCTTCGGCCGGGAAAATGCCGGCTCCGAAGTAGGCGGTCCCGTCATCCACTAGCACCCCGGTGCGGACGGGCCACAGCGAGATCATCTTGCCGCTGCCCAACACCCTGCGCTCGTCCGGGGCCGCGTGGAACTTCCATTGCTCGCCGCCGTCGCCGGCCCGCAGGCAGTAGACGAAGCCGTCGTCGGAACCGAAGTACACCTTGTCCTGCCAGATGGTCGGCGCCAGCCGCACGGGCCCGCCGGTCAGCGTGCTCCAACGTTCCCGGCCGGTGGCGGCGTCCAACGACACCACTTTGCCGTCCGCGGACGAGCCGAAATAGACGGCGCCGCCGGACACGGTGACGTGAAAAGCGTCGTCGAAATGCACGCGGCGCAGCTCGGTCTGCCCGTACCAGCCGCCGACCGGCCGCGGATTCGGCTCGCTCCAAGCCGCCTGCGGCGCGTGCCGCGGCTGGAACACCCAGCATGGCGCCAGCGGCAGCTTGACCGTCTCCGCCGTCACCCCGCTACGGGCCTTGTCATATCGGTAGGTCGGCCAGTCGCCAGCGTGCGACGCCGTCGGCACAGCCGTCAGAAGCAACACCGCAAGGCCCAGGCATCGTCCGGCGCCGGCCAGCGGCCGTCTGCCTCGTAATCCCACCCTGTTCGCCCAAGAACCGATCATGATCCAATTCTCCTTTCAACCCAGGACGGCAGGGACGTTCCTGCGATGTTCTCCGGTTGCTGCCGACCTTTTGTCATGCTCACGGCGGCAGGCACCCAGGATACCGCGAACCGTGGCAACGTGCCACCCTTCTGTTGATTGACACGGGCCGCCGTTGCCGTAGCGGTGCAAAGTTCCTTGCTCAGCTTGTTTCGCCAAGCCGCTTCCGCTAGCGTCGTTCCTGGAACTCCCCTTGAGGCAAGCTGAATCCCCGATCAACGGGCAAGGACGACGCATCCATGAAAACCACCCTGTTCTCGTTGCTGATCGCTCTGGTGTGCGATTCGCTCTTGGCGGAGGAGATCGACGTCAACGGTCGCTTTCGATCCCCAACGCCCGGCGGTTTCCCCGATGCCTGGGTCATGCACGAATGGAGCGGCTACAAACCGTTCCCGACCGTCAAGACCATCCCCAACGCCTGCGAGGGCAACACGGCATTGAGCATCACCGACGTCCTTGGCGACGACGGCGGTGCCATCCAGACCCGTGCAAAGTTCTCCGCCCGCTCCGGCGCCGTCGGCCGCATTTCGCTTATGGCGAAGGGAAAAGGGCTTGCCTGGGCGACGTTTTACCGATGGGGCGAGAAGGGTCAGTGGAACGGGGTTATCGTCAGTTCACCGTTTGCCCTCTCCGAGACTTGGCAGCCGCACGTCTTGACGATTCCCATCGACAACGGCCACGCCTGTGAAACGCGCGCCGTCACGCTCGCCATCGGCGGCAAGATGGGGGCGCAGATCCAGGTCTGCAACTTGAGCCTCGACATCCGGCCGGCGACAATCGTCGGCGACAACCGTCTGCCGAAATCCTGGACGGTCTTCGGTCCCGTCCCCGAGGACTTCAACCCGTCGTCGGCACAACTGCAATCGATTCCGGACACGCTGGGCGGCGCAAAAGGCGAGACGGTGAATCTGATCTCCAACACGCTGGATTTTGCGCCTGTGGTCGGTCCCGGCCCGAACCGATGCGCGTGGGCAATGGCTCGCATCGAGGCCAAGTACGACGGCGACATGACGGTCGGCGCCGGCGCCGCTGGGTCGATGCAGTACTATCTCAACGGCGAGCCGGTTTTCGATGTCTCCGCGCTAGCCAACGCCCCATCGCCGGTCGAGATCGACAACCACGTCACGACCGTCCGGCTCAAGCAAGGGACGAACGTTATCGCGATCAGGATCGTTACCGGCGCGGCCGACTCGGTTCTGAAAGTCGCCGGTCCGCTGGACCTGCGCGGTGTGGTCCGCCGACTGCAGTCTTCCCGACGCGCTTTCGAGGAGGATTTCGACGGTTCCTCGGTCCAGTGCTCCGGAAACCCGCAGTTGATCAAGGGACATCCGACGCCGGGACTCCTGGCGGTCACCGGACAGGGCGTCTTCAGGACGGACGCGAAACTGGCAATCACCTGCCCGAACAACGCCGAGCCGCTTCCCGACAAGTTGGACGAGAACCTGTTCGCCGCCGCGGGGGTCCGGGTCCAGAATCTCGGGTGCGAGCCGTCCGCACGCCAAACCGCGACATTCGAGATTGCCGCTTCCGACATGGTCTGCCGCATCGTTTCCAGCAAGGACGAAGTCCTGACCGTCTCGGTCCTCGAAAACAACAGTCAACTGGACACGCGGGAAATTCCCTCGAACCGCCTGCCGGCGGATTTCGTGTTCGGCGTCAACGGTCGCGGGAAATGGACCGTATCGATTCACAGCCTCGTCGACAGCAACACGACGACACTAAGCGGGAACCGCCGGTCCCCCGGACCCTCAACCGTCGAGTTCAGCTACTGCCTTCTCGCCGGCAACGGCCCGGCCGAAGCGACCCTCGACAATCTCGTCATCGGCCTCGCCCGCCAGGAGTCAAAAACGTCGTCGACGCTGTTCCGCATCGATCTTGCCCCGCAGTTCGATCCCGTCCAGGCGGGCTGGAAGAAAGTGTTTGACGAACAGTTCGACGGCCAGAGGGTCGATCCCGGCAAATGGTACTTCAGCCCCGATAGTGAAAGGGAATACGCCAAAGTCCAAGAAGGACTGCTGGAAATCGTCTGCAACTGGGCGACGCCGGACAAGACCAGTACCAAGAGCGCCAGCCTCTACTCCAACGAGGTCTTTGGACACGGCTACTTCGAGGCGCGGGTAAAATTCCGCCAGCAGCCCGGTTGGTGGTCCGCCTTCTGGCTCTGCACGCACGGACCGTCCAATCCCTTCCTCGACGGCTGGGAAATCGACATCTACGAAGACTATTACATGGGCCCGAAGAATCCGGGCGAACCGCCGCGCGGCATCCTGGACCATAACCTGCACGTCTTCGCCTGCGGCACGCTGAGAAGCTGGAACTACAACTCCACGCTGCCCGGCAAAGTCGACGATTGGTATGTCGTCGGCTGCCAATGGACCCCTTTCGAGGTGTCGTACTATCTCAACGGCAAGCTCATTCCGTCGGAAGCCAACCACAGCCCGTACAACTCGGTGACCTTCGACCCGTTCAACCACGCGGCCGGTTACGTTCCGCTGCACGCGATACTTTCCGGTTGCTGCGGCAAGTCCGGCGGCGACCCGACGAAGGGAAAACTTCCGGAGAGCTTCTTCGTCGATTACGTCCGCATCTACGAATATCCGCACGACTCCGACCCGGTGGTCCGGTTGACCAGGAAGCCGGACGAATCCATCTTTATCCTCAAGCCCGGCGAGGAACTGGATTTCGAGGCGGAGGTCGAACCGTCGAGCAAATCCGGGGCGAAGATCAAGCAGGTGTACCTCTTCGACAGCGGCGCGCTACTGGATTACCGCTCCGCTCCGCCCTACCGTTTTCACGTCAAAGTCACGCAGGACTACTACGACGGCACGAATTTTGTCAAGCCGGGACGCGCGGGAATCCGGCCCGATTGGGACCGCGGGCTGCATGCGTTCTGCGTGTTTGCGCAAGACGAAAACGGCAACGTCGGCCGCTCGGAAAGCGTCGTCAGACTGCTTCGCAAGCACGGCAAGACCGGCCCGTATCGCGGAGAGCCGGCGCAACTGCCGGGCGAGATCATGCTGTCGCATTACGACGAGGGGGGCAGGGATTCGCCTATTCCGACGGCACGCCGGGCAACAGCGCCAGCAAAACCTTCCGCACCAACGAAGATGTGGACGCCGGCGAAACCGTGATCGGCGGAGTCTCCGGCGGCGAATGGCTCAAGTACACCGTCCACGTCACCCAGACCGCGAAGTATACGTGTACGCTCGAATACGGAACTCCGTCTCCAAAACAGCGGGGCCCGAAACTGATGGTCGACTGCCAGGCCGTCGGCGACTTCGAGACCCCCGCGCACGAATTTCCCGACTGGCGCCACACCAGCAAAGCGGTTCTAAGAGGAGTCCCGCTCACCGAAGGCGATCACGAAATCGTCCTCCTCATGCAGGGCTCGTACAACTTGGGCGCGCTCCAGGTCTCCGCGGAGTAGACCACGCCATCCACCGGCAAATCGTCAGGAGGAAGATCAGGTGAAAGATGACGGTGATCGTCATCTCACACACCCCAGATTGGCCACCATTGCAGATTCCTTCGGTGGAAGGTTTCGGCGGGAACAACGCCCCTCGACGCCTGACGGAATCGCGTGGCTACAACCCTCATTGCAGGCGGTCGAGCCCGAAGATCGTCTGGCGGATCGACATGGCGAAGGACTTTCCCATTCCATTTTGCGTCCCCGAAAACTGATCGCGAATCAGCTCACGGCCGAAATCGGCGTATTTCCTGTCGCCCGTGAATTCGTAGGCGGCGGCCACCAGTTCGGCGTTCAACAGGCACGTGACGCCGCGGTCGCCCGTGTCGCGATACTTGGCACAGTTGCTGATGTAGCGGAAGCCCTTGTCCGGATTCCAGGCCTCTTGCAGCAGCCAATCGGCGCCGCGCACGACCATCTGCCGCACGTCGGGCCGGTCGCGGGGTTCAACGTCCAGATACCGCAGGATGCCGTTGGAGAGGATGCCGACCGCGAACGCCTTGCCGCCGAGCGTCTTTTCGCCGTCGGTTTCGGACAGCGGCGGTTGATGCAGCCAGCCACCGGTCTGCGGATCTTGCCGTTCCAAACACCGCTGGATCATGACCCGCGCCGCGTTCAGATAGAACGGATCGCCGCTGTGCCGGTAGGCGCCCACCGCGTTGATCAGCGGCCATCCCCCGGATCGCTCGATGCCAAAGTCGAAGTTCACCGTCAAACGCGACGCTTGGTGCCGGCAGACGCGTTCGGCCACGTCGCGCAGGAATCGGTCGCCGGTCAGCGCCGCGTAGATCCAATTGCCCTCCTGGTAGATGTGCCCTTGCGGGTCGATCGCGCCTCGGAGCATGCTTCTGCCGTACAGCTCCAGGTATTGCTGCACCTGGCGATCGCCCAGGCTCAGCAGCTCCTCCGGCTCGCGCGGCGTGCCGACGTGGTTGAAGCTGTGTTCCCAGCACAGCCCGCGGGCCGTCTCCGCCGCACGCCCGTGCAGTGTGTCGATGCTGCTATAGTGCAACGCCATCGCCAGGCCGCGGTCGAAGTACGCGCGGTTTCCGGTGCGCATCCACTGCACGGCCAGCCCCCACGGCAGATCGTATTCGTTGTTGCCGTAGTTCAACCCGCGCTCACCGAACCAGTCGCCGTAATGCATCACGCCGAGGCTGCGGTTTGCGGCACAGTTCTCTTCGTAGCGTTCGAAATTGCGGTGGAACCAAGCGTCGTAATCAGCCGATTGCAGCCCGGCGGCTGGCAGTGCGCGTCCCAGAACGCCGGTCGAGCAGAGGTATTCGGCAGGAGCCTGCGGCAGCAAGGGATTCTCCAACCACGACGCCAGGTTGGCAGTATCGTCACAGGCTCCCAATCGCACGAGGAATCGTCGGCGGATCAGTTGTCCGGAACGGATCAGGTACTTTCCATTTTGAAACGACGTGTAAAGCCTGGCCTGCCATGGCCGGCTTTCGACGTCGGCATAGGCATCTTTGGCCAGCGGCGGCAGGGCGAGAAGTTCCACGACCGACGAATTGACTCGGTAACCGATCGGATACTGCTGGCGCAGGTCGCCGAGCGAGACACTGAGGGTCTCGTTCCCGCTGCCGACGTGGACCGTGCTCGGGCCATGTTTGGGGTCGGGAGCGATCGGCTCGGGCGGCGTGCCTTGGTAGCCGCAGCGATCGTCGCGGTCTTGCACGATCTCGAACTGCGTCTGAGCGTCGGCCTTTTCTGCCGTACTTCCCGGCCTGGGAATGCGCACCGTCCACGAGCGCAACGTCCCGAATCCGGCGTCCGGCAGATCGCACCACAGCGACACGTCCACCTCGACCAACGGCAGCCCCCGGTAGAACGTCAATCGGGCCAGGTATCCCCACTCCGACTCGGCCTCGCTGCCGTCGGTCGGGCGCAGCGGACCTGTCAGGCGAACGACGGCACGCACCGGTCCGTTGCTTTCGATCGCCATGCCCGGCGGATCCGGTTCGCCGCAGCCCCACACGCGTCCCTCGCCATCGACGACCTCCAAGCTCGTTCGGCTGTCGAGATCCAGATTGGCCCATGCCGTACGCAACGTGCAGCCCTTAGACGATGGCGCCACTTGCAGCAGCGGCTCAGCCGCTGGTGGCTCACCGCCGCCCGACACGAGTTCGAGTCGATAGCCTGGGCGGCTATCGCGCGTCGTGTCTGCCCGGAAGCTGAGGGTCGCCCATTTTACGCTGCCGTCGGGCCAGCGTGAAAAGACGTCGGCCTGCAACGTGACCGGCTGGCCATCGACCGTGGCCAGTCGCAGATCGTTCACGCTGCCCAGCGCGCCTCGCGCAAACGGAATTCCGATCGTAGCAGGCCATCCCTTACGCGGCGACTTGCCGGGCTCGGGCAGGGTCAAAGGAATAGAAAACGCGCGGGTGGTGCGGCATTCCGGCGGCGCCGCTCGCAACGCGAACTCCGCCGATGCGATCCGCGACGTGCCCAGATCGGTCACCAGGCGAGCGCGATACGTCCGGTTGGGATCCAAGCCGTCCAACAACACCTGATGATTGCGAGCAAGCGTGGGTGACTTGTTTTCCGCAGCCGACGCGGGACCGTCGGCGAGTTCCACCCAGCCGGTAGCCAGGGGCACGTTGGTCGTCCAACAGATGGATGCCTTACCCGGCTCGGACGAGAAAGTCTCCACGTTCTCGATGACTGGCGGAGCGCACGGCACGAACCGCAGGTAGTCGTAATAGCCCGGTCCGGGATTGCCAGCCGGGTAGGCGTAGCGGTCGTCGACCCACAGTTCGAACGGCTTGTCGGTCGCCTGCCATAGGCCCAGGGGCAATTCGCCGCCTTGGTGCTTGAACCACTCCTGGCCATCGAGCGAGTAGGCCAACGGCCGGCCCGGCGCGCTGGCGAACACACGGTACCAGCCGGGATTGAGTCCCGGTGCGACGCTGTGCAACGGCGGTGCGCCTTCGTCGGGCGTCGCTCGGTCGGCTTTCACCGCGGGCGAGGCCAGCACCGCCCCGCCGGAGCGTTTCTTGTCGATATCCTGCTCGCGTGTCCACAGGTTCCAGTGCGTGTCGTCGCTGCGATTGTCCAGCCACGCCGAGCGAGGCGTGCTGATCGCCTCCGCCTCAAATACGATCCCCTCCGGTTGAACGCCGCTGACAACCGCAGGAAGCAAAACGGAAATCGCGGTCAGAATAATCCGGTGTTTCCACATAAGGCATCTCCTTGGAGATGGAATTCCGTGCCCCGTGAGTTATCCGAGAAGTTCGCCGGCAGAGTGGGCTCAGGGCTTCGGTTCCGGCCACAGCGACTTGATCAGGTCGATGGTGCGGTCGACGAGTACCTGCCCGCCCTCGGGGCCCACCGTGTTGCTCTCGGCAATGGCGCTGTACCCGCCGCCGCGTACCGCCCGTGCTGTCGGCAAGTATCCCTCGACTCCGACCAACTCGACGACCAACGTCTGCAGCGCGGGGCTGCGCGCCTTGATCTGGACGCCGAAATCGACGAACAGTTCGAAGGGATTGGTCGCAATCGCCACGTCGCCCAGGCGGAGCACATGGATTTCGACTTCGTGAGTGGGGTGGCTTTTCTGGTTGGCATGACGGTTGACAATCCGCTGATGCCACCCGACGAGCGTCTGGTTGGCAGGGTCCTTGGAAAGTGCTTCGATCTTGGCCTTGGCCGCCGCGGCTTCCTCGTCGGTCACCAGGCGGACCGGCAACTCGAGCCGGGCCACACGGTGGGCCAGCACCACGTCATTGCGAATATCCTGCTTCGCCCCGTCGTAGGCTTCGCCGAAGGCCGCCACGATCCGGCGGGCGATCTCCTGCAAGCGGGTCAAGCCGCGCAGTTCGCGCATGCGGTCTTCCGCTCGCTGACGGAACATCAGGTGCGGCGACTGGTCCCCTGCTGCCCCGATCCAGCCCAGGATCGTCAGGTCGCGACCGTGCTTTTCCCGCAAGACCTCGCGCACTTCGTGGAAGAAGTCGGCGTTGACCGTCGAACGGCCCTCGACCTCCTGCGCCGTGCAGGCGAGGTTGATCGCCGCAGCCAGGAGCTTCTTCTCGTGGTCGAAGAAGAACAGCACTTCGACGGTGTGGTCTTCGTAGCCCTCGAGGCCACGGAAGTCGGGCTGGTCCGTGCGACCGTACATCACCGCGCGGCCGTCAGCGTAGACCGCGCGGCGGTTCTGTCCGACGACGGCATGCCCCAAGCCCCAAGCCACGGCGCCTTTCTGGCGATCCTGCCAGGCCTTGGCCGCGGCCTCCGACACCCGCTCGACGAAGAACTGGGCGTACTCGGCCGGCTGCACGACGCCTTCCTTGGGAATCTGGTAGTCCCCTTCTCGAAACACCGGGCCCGTGTGGATGTGCGTGCCGCTCACGAAGAGCTTCTGCGTGTCAAAGTCCGGCAGACGCTCGGCGACGCGCTTCCGCAGCGCGACGAGCGCTTCGTGGGGGAGCCCGATGATGTCGGCGGAGACCATGATCGCCGCATCGAGCCCACGGTCGCCTTCGCGCGACTCGAGCGCCACCACCTGGGCCGTGACCGGGCTCTCGACGGATTTCGAAATCCGCGTGTGCATCTGACCCCACAGGGCCATCGGCTGAGCATGCGTGATGTCCGCTTCCGCCACCCCGATATAGAGATCCGCGCCTCGACCGGGCGACGCAACGACCACCGTCGCCGCCGCTAAAACGAACAGGATTTCTAGTAACCGCCACATGATGCACCTCCTGAGTGCTTGTGAATCGTTCGCCACCGTGAAACTGCCTTGGATCCCATCTTCAAATGAACTTGGTAATCCCCGGCACCGGAATGTCGTAATCGCCTTTCTGGTTTGGCTGGAGCGGCGGCGGGACGTCAAATCCGTACCGTTCCAGTTCGACCGAACACTGCGACGTGAGGGCCTTTTCCCAAGTGATTTCCTGCCCCGTGTTGCAGACGAATTGACCGAGCAGCGCCAGCATCGTGCTCCCGAACATGTACGGGCCGTTGTTGATCGGCCGGCCGTTGCGGATCGAGTCAAACAGCGCCACGTGCTCCTGGTCCGTCATGACGCAGCTGGGACCCTCGTAGCGCCACGGTTTTTCGCCTTCGATGCGGCACTGGTTGGCCAGCCGCGCCACATCTTTGGTGCCGAAGACGGTATCGGAAAGCTCATCGTAACAGCCCACATGGTTGCGGCACAGGCCGTACATCCGCACCCCGTTGACGTACTCGTAGACGATCGCCTGGTGGTCAAACAGGTCGCCGTAGCTCGGGCCAAAGCAATTCGAACGACCGCCCATCCCCCACGCCTTCACCGGCGGCTGATCGTGCAGGACCCAGGCGCCCTTGTCGATGCTGTGGATCAACTGCTGCAAGATCTGGTCCCCGGCCAGCCAGTTGAAGTGATACCAGTTGCGCAGTTGCCACTCCATCTCCGACCACTTGGGGTCGCGCCGGGCGTCGGCTCGATACGGACCGCAGACGTACGTTTCCTGGATCGCCACGATGTCCCCAATCATGCCGTCGTGGATGCGTTTGACCGTCTCTTGCAGTCCCAGACGGTATCGCCAGCACAGACCGGAGACGATGGCCAGGCCCTTCTTCTTCGCCTCTTCGCACGTGGCCTTCACACGCTTCAACCCGGGGACGTCCAGGGAGTGGGGCTTCTCGCAGAAGACATGCTTGCCCGCGTCCACGGCCGCTTTCAGGTACCGCGGGTGGAAATGGGACGTACAGGCGATAATCACCACGTCCACGCCGCTGTCGATCACTTTCTGGTACGCGTCGAATCCGACGAAGCAACGATCATCGGGCACCGCCACCTGGTCGGGCTTGATCTTCTGGAGATTTGCGCGGCTGGCCTTGAGCTTGTCCTCGAAGATATCGCCCATCGCTACGAGTTGGATGTCCTTTCCCGCGTTCATGGCGTTCGCGGCTGCGCCGGAGCCTCGCCCGCCGCAGCCGATCAGTCCTACCTTGAAGGTATCGGTGCCCGCCGCGTGGGCGCTTCTTGTCAAGGATAGTCCGGCAACCGCCGTCGCCCCGACCAGGGCGCCCGAGCGGGCCAGGAACTCGCGTCGCGAAGCGTGTCGGCTCTCTGCAGCGTCGGATGGTATGCGCATGATACCTCCTTCGTAACTTCAGGGTACGTGGTGAGTGGTGGAGGCCGCCCCGCGTCGAGCAGACGGCGGCTGGAAGGCGGGTGTCAACAACGGGTATAATTCTACCAACGTACCGCGGCGCGGCCAACTGTTTGTTCGTTTCACGCCTTGGTGCGGCGACATTGTGCATTCCTCTCAACCAGCAGCACGACTTTTCCGAGATTCTCGCGACGCTGGAGGATCGCGTGGGCCTCTTCGGCCTGGGCGATGGGCAAGGTCCTGTAGATTACCGGCTTGATTGTGCCGGACGAGAATGACTGCCAGAGAGACCTCTCCAGATCGGCAAGGATCTGGGCTTTCATCTCGGAGGGACGGCTTCTGAGCGTGCTGCCGATCAGCTTGATGCCGCGCCGGAAAAACGTGTTCAGGTCGATCTCGGTCCTCGCTCCGCCCAACGTGGCGATCACGATCCATCGTCCGCCGCTTGCCATTTTCTCTAGGCACCGTCCGAGGTTCGGGCCGCTGACGCAGTCCAAAGCGATATCAACCGGGTGTTCCTCCAGTGCTGCTACCAGGTCGTCGACGGTTCGGTTGATGACGATATCGGCGCCCAGGCTGCGGACGAAAGCGGCTTTTTCCTCCGTGCTGACCGTCGTCAGTACCTTGCCGCCCAGGGCCTTCACCAGCTGGATCGCCCCATGCCGAGACCACTCGCTCCGGCCTGGATCAGAACCGTCTCTCCCGCCTTCAGACCGCCCTCGAGGCACAGGTTCAAATACGCTGTGCCGAACGCTTCGGGGATGGCGGCGGCTTCGGCCATGGACAAGCCTTCCGGCACGGGCAGGACCAGCTCCACCGGCACCGCGACGCGTTCGGCATATCCGCCGCCGCCGAGCAGTGCGCAGACCTTGTCGCCAGCTTTCCAGCGGCTGTCCGCCGGGGCCTTGGCGACGACACCCGCCACTTCCAGCCCCATCCACTCCGGCCAGCCTGGCGGCGGCGGGTAGTTCCCCGCTCGTTGCAGCAGGTCCGCACGATTCAGCGCGGCGGCATGAACGTCAATCAGAAGCTCGCCGGCATTGGGAACCGGATCGGGCACTTCCGTCCAAACAAGCCGCCTCTGTTTTTCATCGACCAAGATTGCGTACATTTCAGATGCTTATTCCGCAAGTTTTCCGCAGGCCTTAAGCAGGCACTCCTCAACGAGCAACTCGTGTTCGAGGGGATAGGGATTCTCGATTTCGCCGCGGATGATTCGTGCCAATTCGATCAGCTGCCAATCGTACCGTCCCGGCGGCGGCGGGAAGGAGACCTCCTGATAGCCCTTCTTGTATGGCTGGCGGTCCTGGGACAGGGCAAGCTGAAGGCTCAGTGGTTGCGGGGGCTGAATGTCGAACTTTTCCAGCGGACGAATGTCGACCGTTCCCTGGTCGCCGCAGACAACCAATTGCCGCCGTCGATAGCCTTCCACTTCCAGAGAACAGGTCCGGAGCGTGGCTGTCGTTCTGGGATACTCGAACACGATCAGTCCGTTGTCGCACATCTCGACGCCCACATCCGAGCGCGTTTGCCGCGGGAAGGTAGCGATCCGATCGGGCTTGCCCAGCAGGCTGACCACGAGGTCAATCAAGTGGCAGGCAAAGATGAACATCGTTCCGCCGGGATACTGCGCCAGGTACTTGCGGTAATCAACCGAGTGCGTGACGCTCATGACGCAGTCGACCTCGAAGACCTGCCCGAGCCACCCCTCGCGAACGGCCCGCTGGCAGAACTGCACGCCCGGATTGTTCCGGTACATGTAACCGAGTTGCACGGCGAGCTTGCGCCGCCCGGCTTCGTCGAGCACCTTCTTGAACCCGCTGAACGATTCCCCGCCCGGTTTGTCCAGGTGGACGTGCAGGCCGGCGTCGATGCAGCGTCCCGTGATCTCCATGATGCGGTCATCGGCGGAACTGACCTCCACGGCCACGGCCTGGAGGCCCGTCGTGTTCAGCAGTTGCTCTTCGGTCATCCACGGCAGGTCGCGATAGGCCGGGTCTTTTTCTCGGCACTTGCACAGCTCCGGATCCGACTCGGCGATGCCGACGACTTCGTAGTAGTCGTTCAGCTTTCTCAAACGCCGGTAAACATCAATCACAGCCGCCGAAGAATCCGTCGTCGATCCAGATCGGCTTGTACCCGTGTTCGGTCACGTGACGCAACGCGGTATCCCAACGCTCGAAAATATCCGCTTTGTAATTGCGATAGAACGGCCACCAGTACTGTTCGTGGCCCGCGATATTGATCAGCAGGTTCTGCTTCGGGTTGTCCAGTTTACGATGATAGAGCCATGCGGTCTGAGTCGTCGGAATCCATTCAACGGTCGTCGGCATGGCCCCATTGTAAAAAATGATGCCGGAGTCGGGGTCCATCCAGCCCTGATGTTCCCGAAGGTAGGCCGTGATATGGTTCGGGAGCATGAAATCGCAATATTTGTCGCCCGTTCCGGGATGCTTGCTCCCGCCGGTCGGAAGCATCTTGACCCCGCGATCGGCCAGGACCTGATAGGAATCGGCGCGAACCATGGCGAAGTGGATTTGCAGCCCCGCCGTATAGGCTTTGCCCGCGATCCGTTTGAGTTGCGTCGCGGTCAGATCGAAGTCGGCTGCGAGTTTTTCCGGTGCCGCGTTGCGGTACGGTTCGCCGGGGAACTCGTTTTCCGAGTGGAAAGCCAGCCGAAGCCAATCGGCATTGTCCTCGAATTCCGGCTTGTACTTTTCCGGAAACATCGAAAGGGTAAAGTCGCGTTCCGGCGTCGAGTTGAAGCAGTTCAGGACGATCTTCGTTTGATAGCGTTTGTACAGTTCGCGGAGTCTGATGAGTTTTCCGACTCGCGTTGATTCTGCCGGCGCGTTTGCTCTAATCCAGACTGTCGTCGGCGTCTGGGAGCAAATGAACCAGGATACGCCGCGGTTTTGTTCGTTGATCTTCAAGCAGGAGAAAAGGGTATGACGCGAGAAACGCGATCGCCGCAGGATTCGTCTCAAGGGGCTTCGCGCCGCCGGTTTTTGCAGTGGAGCACGGCCACGGCTGCGGCTTCCACGCTGGCGGGCGTCGTGATTCCGCGGGTCTACGCCGCGGAGGACAACACCATCCGCCTAGCCCTGATCGGCTGCGGCGGACGAGGAAGCGGGGCGGTCGGCAACGCCATGAATTCCCCCCACGGGCCGGTCCAGTTGTACGCCATGGCGGACGTGGCCGAAGACCGGCTCGCCCGCGCGCACAAAGCCCTGGCCGAGCGCTTCGGCGAGCGGGTGAACGTGCCCCCGGAGCGGCAATTCGTCGGCTTCGACGCCTACAAGAAGGCCATCGACTGCCTGGGCCCCAAGGACGTGGCCATGCTGACCAGCTTTGCCTACGTCCGTCCGCTGCAACTGGAGTACGCCGTGCAGAAAGGGGTGAACGTGTTCATGGAGAAATCGTTCGCGCCCGACGCCCCGAACTTGCGGCGCATGCTGCAAGCCGGCGAGGAGGCCAAGAAGAAGAACCTGAAAATCATGGCCGGCCTGCAGTGCCGCCACAGCGTGAACCGGCAGGAGCTGATCAAACGGATCCGCGACGGACAGTTGGGCGAGATCATGCTGGTCCGCGCTTACCGGGTTCATCCTGCCGGGGGAGGGCTGGGCAAGAAGCCGGACAACATGACGGACCTGATGTGGCAGATCCGCAATTTCACCAGCTTCCAGTGGGTCTCCGGCGGACTGTACGCCGAGATGAACATCCACCAGATCGACGAACTCGTTTGGCTCAAGGGCGACTTGCCCGCCACGGCCCGCGGCATCGGCGGCCGCGCCCGAGCCACCCGCGACCGCGGCCAGGAATTCGACTCGATCTCGATCGAATGGACCTTCCCCGACGGCACCAAGGCGACCGACGCCGCCCGCTGGCTGGGCGGACATTGCTACCGGGAATTCGCGACGTACGTACACGGGACCAAGTGCGCCGCCCAGTTCTCCGGCGACATCCACGCGGGAACGACGCGGATCTACAAGAACCAGCGATGTGCGGACGACAACATCGTCTGGGAGGCGCCGCCGGAGCAGTACAACCCCTGGGACGCCGAATGGAACGTGCTGCTGGAGAACATCCGCAAGGACCAGCCGCAGAACGAGGTCGAACGGGCCGTCATGTCGAACTTCGCCGACTTGATGGGCCGCGCGGCCGTCCATTCGGGCATGGAGGTTACCTGGGAACAAATGACGACCTCCAACTTCCAGTTCTATCCGGGCAAGATCGACGATCTGAACTACGATTCCGAACCGCCGGTCAAGCCCGATGCCGACGGCTACTACCCGGTCCCGGTGCCGGGCGTCACCAAGGAGACCTGACGCGCCGTGACCCGCAGCGCGGGGCGCAGACTTCCGGCCTGCGCCCCGCTCCGAGCCCGTGCTCGTACACGCGAATCCCCCTGCAGCCAATCACAACACCGGCCTCCGGTGCTGTTGCTGGACCGCTACCAGGAATCCGACTACAGCAGCGGCATGCAGCCCAAGGACTATGTGCCGTTTCTGTACGAACGGATGGCCGAGGCGGTCGTCAGGACCCGAAAAAACCGGCAGCCCGACGCCTTTGTGCCCCCGCCGGGGACCAGGCTCCGAATTTGCTGTTTCGCAAGACGAGCGAATTGCGGATGGACAGGCTCCGCGGGTTGACACGAACCCAGAAGCTGGGCTGGCGGATCGCCAACTGAAGGCTGACAGAAAAATGGGGTGACAGAAAAATGATATGGCGAGACGGATAGGGGAACAAGTTCTGGATTACCTTCGCGAATGCGAATTCTCCGTTTCTTCATCTTTCTGTCACCTCATCTTTCTGTCAGCGATTCCAGATTTTTCTGCACGAATCGGGAAGTCATTTCGATCCTCGTTGCTACCGGCATGCAAGGTTCTCTGGGAGTTGCCGCGGCAGAAAGCGGAAAACGGCCGCGCCATCCAGCCCATCAGATCGAGTCCGGCGTCAAGTAGTGGACAGGGTGACTTACGAGTTCCTCCTCGTTACAATTCTGTACTGTGCCCGGCCGTCGTGGCTCACCCGCTGCCAACGCGGCTTTACTTTCTCAACACCCTACAAGCAGACGCTTGCCAATGCGTGCAACACTCACCGCCGTGACGGCATTCCTGCCGGTAATCGCTTCGCTCGCCCACGCTGAGGAGGTCTTCTGGGCCGAAGCCGAGGAGTACTCCGACCAGCACGGGTCGGTCGGGGCGGATCGGCCACCGTTCGGCTCGCGCGGGGCATG
>Ga0302241_1001546_pt1 | contig 16329 bp, 16 predicted proteins | sample AAG_UR_Arg_MG_FD_193532 | JGI IMG/M metagenome (GOLD analysis project Ga0302241, IMG submission 193532) | Enriched activated sludge microbial communities from anaerobic digester in WTTP, New Holstein, Wisconsin, United States - AAG_UR_Arg | ecosystem: Engineered > Bioreactor > Anaerobic >... | reverse complement strand
ACTGGGCGATATTGCTTTCAACCTGTTTTGATAAACATTCATTGTAGCCGACCGGAGCATCCGGTAAAACATTATTGTCGTTTTTGACAATATTTTTTACGGATGAACATGAAAATAAAAAAGTAATAATAAATACAAAGTAAAAATACTTTAACATACGGTCCAATTATATAAAAAATAAATATTTTTAACAAACACGCTGATTTTTCGGAATTATCCTTTGAGTAATCCGTAAAGATATGAAAAATCCTTATTAAAAGGATATTTTTTTAAATTGGATACTGTTAACTCGTTTACTTTTTCCAAATACTCCTGTTTTTTTTCATTTGTAAATAAATTTGATCTTACAGCCTCACAATAAAAAAGCCCCAGAGAATAAGCATAACGCGGATTGTCGGATAAGCCGATAGCATATTCGTAATTTGTTATTTTATTTTCCAAAGATAATTTTTTTGCAAAAACAGTTGCTCTCCAGGCTATAGTATCTTTAACTGAAAAATAAACAGTTACAATAAATAATAAACAAAATATAATTTTTATAATTACCGGCAATTTATAATATTTAACTTCATATTTATAAAAAGTTGAAGATGAAAGTAATCCCAGCGTAATAAAAAATAACATGGCATTTGTCGGAATATGCAGGTGAAAATCAACTGTACATGAAACAGACATAGACAAAACAGCGCATAGAAGTGAGATAAATTTTATTTTTTTTGCAGTATCTAAAGTTTTAATTTTTTTAAGAAATAAAAAAGCAGTAATTAATACCATCAGAAAAAACAATATTCCTGTCGGATAACCGATACCCACAAGTAATTCAAGCCAATCACTATGCAATCTTTTTGGATATTGTTTAATTTCCATATTCAAATATCTGTTTACGGTCACAGAAAATGCACCTATTCCTACGCCCGTAGCCGGAAAATCTTTAAGGATGCCAAAACCGGCTTTATACAGGGATATTCTTGCCTGTTCTGAAAAATCCCCGGTATGGCGGTTAGTGAATTTATTTATTGCATCAATATTACCGTATAAACATAGAGAAGATATCAAAAACAATAAGCAGACAATTAATAATTTTATAATTCGGACTTTGATATTTTTTGATAGAAACCAACCGGTTAAAAAGAGAAAAACAAATAATGATATGAAAGTGCCGAGCATAGCGCCTCTGGAACGCGTAAATATTATTGAAAGTAACAATAAGAGGCATAATATTACAAGCAAAATATGTTTAAAATTTTTATGTCCCAAAAACTTAGGCAAAATAAAAGCCAATGCGGTAAAAAATGATACGGATAAAAAAGAACCGGCATTATTTCTGTTTACAAATGAGCCAAAAGCAAAATTTATATTATTATCTAAAAAAAAGCGTACATATTCTCCGTTGGGGAAAGACGTCCCTATAATGGCAATTATAAGAGATGATAAAATTATAAATAATAAAATTTTATTTTGTTTTTCGGAACTTTCAAAATATTGCGTGATTATAAAAAAGAGCGCAAAATATACCACAAACATCATTAATTCCTGTAGTGTAAAAAAAGGACACACCGAGAAGGGGAAAAGCTGTCCCCTTTCCAAGATAGAATGATAATTAAGTGTTTGTATGACTGAAACGGTAATAAGCACAATAAAGATAGCACTTATTACTATTGCAGGCCTTGTGAAAGCATAGGAAGATTTTTTTATTAACAACTTTAACAGAACAATGAATATTCCCGTTTGTAAAATCAAAAAAGCCCAAGGTTCCGTTCCTGCAAATGCCAAGGGAATAAAGAATATCAAAATAATTAACAGTATGTACGAAAAATTCGGCATACGGAATTTTACAAATATTTTTTGATAATAACAACATAATTCATATTTGAAAAAATAAATTTAATGAGAATATAAATTTTTAAGCAGTTTTATTTCTTCGGCATACCCGTCAATTTCATTGGGTGTTTCCAAATAAAAAGGCAAGTTATATAATGCCTTGTGGTTTATAACTTTCTCTATAGTTTTTATTCCCAAAAAACCCTGTCCTATTTTTTGATGTCTGTCTTTATGGCTTGAAAATTCATTCAGAGAATCATTTAAATGAATTGCTTTTAGATGTTTGAGCCCGATTACTTTATCAAATTCATTCAATACTTGATCAAGGTTGTTTATGATATCATATCCCGCATCATGAATATGGCATGTATCCAGGCAAATGCCCATTTTATTATTTAATTTTACTTTGTCTAATATTTGTTTTAATTCTTCAAAATTTCTTCCCACTTCACTGCCTTTGCCTGACATAGTTTCCAACAAAACTAAAGTGGTTTGATTTTGTTGCAAAATATCGTTTAATAAATCGGCTATATAGTTTATTCCGCGTTCTGCTCCCTGGCCCACATGGCTGCCGGGATGAAAGTTATACATATTGCCGGGAGTAAGTTCCAATCTGGATAAATCATCAATAAAAATTATTCTTGCCAGATCCCTTACCGATTTGTCTGCGGAACACGGATTTAATGTATACGGGGCATGCGCCATTATTTTTTCAAAATTGTGTTTTTTTGCTAAATCTAAAAATAAACTCACATCTTCTTTGTCAATATCTTTTGCTTTAAATCCTCTTGGATTACGTGTAAAAAACTGAAATGTATTTGCACCTATGCTCAACGCGGTTTTAAGCATATTTACATATCCGCCGGAGGAAGAAAGATGACAACCGATATTTAACATTTTTTCATCCTTTTGATTATTTTTTTTGATTTTTCGCTGACTCTGTAAGATTCCGTTATTTTTTGCAAAGATTTATTAAAAGTAAAAGTATCAAGATTATTGTTTTTTAAATAGCGCATTGTTAATTCAGGATATTTTATAAAAGCATTGGATATTGCCCATGCCGAAGCCATTTTTACATAATAACCTTCATGTTTTATTTTATCGATTTTTTCTAAAGTTTTGTTGATATATCTGTCATTTAAAAAATAACACAACATCATTACTATCGCAAATCTGAGTTCAAATTCTTTTTTTGATTTTGAATACTTTTGTATAAAATTCCATACTGTATCTTGATATTTTTTTGTTATTTTCAGGCTGCTGCAAAAAATGTCACAAACGCTCCAATTGTCTATTTTTGGTACAAATTCGGATATGCAGTGTAAGGTTGTTTGAAGATCATTCTTTATAAATCCTATTAACATTGCCTGTATCATCAGCTCTTCATTATATTTTGGTTTAATTAACAGATATTTTTCTGATTCATTTGTTTTATATATTTCTTTTGCAATATTTCTGATAAGAGGAATTCTTACACCTAATATGTTATTTGTTCCGGGGCATAAAGACGAATGGAATTGTTTATATTTTTTATCTGCGGATTTTAATAATTTTTTAATTATTTTATTTTGCATTTTTCTAAATCCAATAAGTATTTTTTAATTTTTACCCCGCCCGAGTAGCCTCCGATATTCCCGTTTTTTCTTATTACTCTGTGACATGGTATGAATATGGGGATAGGGTTACGGCTGTTTATCATTGCTACGGCTCTGGAATGAGAAGGTTTTGATATTTTTTGCGCCAATTCCGAATATGAAATAGTTTTTCCGTAAGGAATTTTTGTTAATTCATTCAATACTAGTTTTGCATAAGCGCTTACGTTCGGATTAAATCTTAAATTAAATTTTTTTATTTTTCCGCTTAAATATAAATTCAGCCGGTTCCCTGCATATTTGAGAGTTTTTGATTCAAAAAACAGAAAATTTTTTATATTGGCAGGTTTTTTGAAATATACGTTTGTAATTTCATTGTTTTGTTCTGCTATGAAAATTCTGCCTATAGGCGTTTGGTAGAAAAAAATGTTCTGATCCATTGTTTTATATATTACAAATTTTAAATTTTATTTGTAGAATTTAACGCTGTTTGAATGTTTTTTAAAAAAATTAAGTATTTTAAAAACAACTGGCGTAAGTATAAGGTTTACTATAAGATAAATAAAAAAATTTGAGTTAAGTTCAATTGATTTTTTTGCAAAATCATTCGGAATCAAAAGATACAACAAGATTAAAAGAAGATGAGTCGCAATAAGACATACTGACATTATAATAATTTGTGTGGCAATTTGATCTTTATTTAAATTTCGGTTAAATTTACCCGCTATATATCCCGCTATCGTAAGACTTAAAGCTCTGGTTCCGAAAATATCCGTAGATAAAATATCCCAGGATAATCCGTATAAAAAACCTGTAAGCTGTCCTTTCATTGCTCCTCTGTTTAAAGCCATGTATACTACGTACATTAAAATGAAATTTGGATAAATTGAATTGCAAACGAAGTATTTCGGTATTACAAACTGTATTATAAGAAGGACTGCATACAATAAAAACATCAAAATAATATTTATCATTTATTTTGATTCCTCTGCCGGCATTATTACGGCAACTTCGTAAATTCTTTGTTTCTGCACATACGGCAATACCAAAATTTCGGCGTAATCGTCATAAGTAGTTTTTGTGATCTCCGAAATTTGCCCGATCGGAATATTGCTGCTGAAAACAGAACTTAGCGGTCCGGTTACAATTTCATCGTTTATATTTAATTTTGAAGATTGAGGAACGTGGAATAGTTTAAGATACCGCGAGTCGGTTCCTTCAATCAAGCAGTCAATATCGGCGTTTTTAATTTGAACAGGTACGGCAAACAGAGAATTTGTTATCAATGCTATTTTTGCTGTTGAATCATAAACTTCCGCAGTTTTACCTATTACACACATTTTGTTGTCTCTCATTATTGTTACCACAGGCATATCTTTTTTTATACCGCAGTTTTGTCCTTTGTTTATAATGAGCCATTTATACCAGTGATCCGGTTCTCTGATTATAATGGTTGCGAATAATAATTTAGTTTTTTTCGGCGGCTGTAATAACAATAAGTTTTTTAATTTGATATTTTCTTCAAGAACCGACTGATAATCGCGTAATTGTTCCGTTAATAATACGATTTGCTCTCGTAATATTATATTTTCCTGATAAACGCGGAAAATATTTGACATATTTGTTATAAATTTATTTGAACTTGAAAATGAATTTGAAGTGAAATGTATTCCGGGTATTAAAAAATGATACGTTAAATTTCTTAAAATTGTGACAGGCTGTGAAATTCTTGCAAGAATTAACAACAACGATAACAATATAAGAATGAAAAAAACCTTATTGACTGCTTTATTATTGTTATTTTTCATGATTGCCTGAAACTAAATAAGATTTCGTTTTTCAGCCAATTTGATATTATCCAATTCTTCCAGATAAATACCGGTTCCTCGTACTACGCATGTTAAAGGATCATCGGCTATATTAATAGGCAATTCCGTTTCCTGAGCCAGCAGTTCCGGAAATCCTCTGAGAAGCGCGCCGCCGCCTGCCAAAACTATGCCTCTGTCAACCAGATCAGCGGCTAATTCCGCCGGCGTTTCCTCAAGAGTGTCTTTTATAACTTCAATAATTGTTTTTACCGGTTCTGATAAAGCGGATCTTACTTCTTCGGAGGTGACTAAAATTGTTTTGGGAAGCCCCGTAACCTGGTCTCTTCCTTTTACTTCCATTGTCAGTTCTTCGTCCATCGGAAAAACTGATCCGATTTCCATTTTAACTGCTTCCGCGGTATTTTCTCCGATGAGTAAATTATATTTTCTTCTGAAATATTGAACTATGGCTTCATCCATTTCATCACCGGCTACGTCTACCGCTTTTGAAACAACCATTCCGCCCAAAGAAATCACGGCCACGTCCGTAGTGCCGCCTCCGATGTCAACGATCATGCTGCCTTCCGGTTCCTGTATGGGAATACCTGCGCCGATTGCCGCGGCCATAGGCTCTTCTATAAGATAAACTTCTCTTGCACCTGCCTGCTCAGCAGATTCTTTTACCGCTCTTCTTTCAACTTCCGTTATTCCTGAAGGAATTCCTATTACAATTCTTGGATGAAGAAGACTTTTAGATTTATTTATTTTTTTAATAAAGTAGCGTATCATTTTTTCTGTAGCCGCAAAATCAGCTATTACTCCGTTTCTGAGAGGACGTACTGCAACAATGTTTGCCGGAGTTTTACCGAGCATTCTTTTTGCCTCAGTCCCTATTGCGAGAACGTTTTTTGTATCTTTGTCCATTGCGACGACAGAAGGTTCGGTTAAAACAACACCCTGTCCTTTTACATAAACTAATACTGCCGCAGTACCGAGATCAATTCCCATGTCGTTTGAAAACAATTTGAATAACCAATTAAACATTTTATACCTTCTTCAAAATAATATTTATTGACTGTCGGAATTATACAAAATATTTATAAAAAAAGATATAAAGATGTTTTTTCGTTAAAAAGGGCTGATTTTAAATTGACAAATTACTAATATTTTTGTATTCTTTCACAGATTCAGTATCAATGCAGTGCCGACGTAGCTCAGTTGGTAGAGCAACGGTTTTGTAAACCGTTGGTCGGAGGTTCAAGTCCTCTCGTCGGCTGATGACTTTTCTTAAGGCTGTATAAAATTCTAAAAAAGTGAGCTTATGAAAAAAAGAGTAAGTTTCAGCCTAGGTTTTAAGTTTACGATAGCCATATCGGTAGTTATAATTCTCACATCCGTAATATTAACATGGTTTTTTGTTAAGGGGCAGACGCTGCTTCTTAAAAGCTTTGTTGAAAACAGAGCCGTTATTTTGGCTCATTCCCTTGCGACATCAAGTGAATACGGCGTTCTTGCCCAGAGCAGAGAATTCCTTTCGCATTTAACCAAAATCACCATAAAAGAAGAAGATGTTCTGTATGCCTTGATATATGACGATAAAGGCGACGTATTGTCCGATACGACCGTATCAGACAGTTCTGTTTATAATTATTTGAACGATGCGGATAAAAAACAGTTTGATTTGACTTCGTTAAAAGAAAGCGGCACGCAAAAAAATATTATTTTTATACAGAACGTGGGCGAAATTATTGAAGTTATAGTTCCTATTTTATCATATGATTCATCAACCGGAATAAATCCCGGAGACGACGCTAACGTAGTAGGCGTAGTACGCGTAGGTCTTACGCTGGAAAGAATAAAATATCAGATTAAAGAAATTACAAAAAATATTCTTTTCTTGACGATAGTCGTTATTTTTGCCGGTATTATTATATCGTCTTTTTTGATAAAAATACTGATAAAACCGATAGATTATTTAATGGTGGGAACAAATAAAATAGCAAACGGCGATTTAACCTATAGAATTCCGTTGATTTCCAGAGATGAATTCAGAAAACTCTCAATATCTTTTAATTCAATGGCCGCAGATATTGAAGTTAAAATAAAAGAATTAAACAAAGAAAAAAAAGAATTGTTGAATCTTAAAGTTGCTTTTGAAGAAAGAAGCCAGGAACTTGAAGAAACGCTGGATAAAGTTCAAAGCATACAGCAGGATCTTATACGTTCTGAAAAGTTTGCGACTGTAGGTCGTCTTGCTTCTTCTGTCGCGCACGAACTCAGAAATCCTCTGGCAAGCATTAAAAACATATCCTACTTTCTTTCAAAGCTCGGAGCTTTTGCGGATGATAAATCAAGACAGATGGTTGAAATGCTTTCATCCGAAGTTTTAAGGGCAAATAAAATCATTACCGAACTTCTAGATTACTCAAAAACAAGGAAATTGAGCAAATTTGAAATTGATATAAATACTTTTATTGAGAAGGCGGTACAAACTGTTACTTTTGCGGGAAATATAAAACTCGTTCTTAATCTTGAATCGTTTAAAGCAATGATAGATCCTGACAGAATTACTCAGGTTCTTGTAAATTTGATTTCAAACGCCAGAGACGCGATGCCTCAAAACGGAGGGGTTATAACAGTCGCGGCTAAAAAAACAGATGATGATTCTTTTATTATATCGGTTGAGGATAATGCGTGCGGAATAGACCCGGAATCACTAAAGCGTATATTTGAACCGTTGTTTACTACGAAGCTGAAAGGAATCGGTTTGGGACTTCCGATAGTAAAGGAAATTGTTGAGGCTCATAACGGACAAATTACGGTAGAAAGCACTATAAACGTCGGGACGGTATTTACAATTAAACTTCCCATATCTTAAAGGAATGTATGAAATCGGAAAAAATAAAAATATTGATAGTTGATGACGAAGACGCTTTAAGGTTTTCTTTGGCAAGCATCTTGGAATTGGAAGGCTATGAAGTTCAGTCGGCTTCGAACGGATTTGAGGCCGTTGAAATTGCCTCAAAAGAATCATTTGATATTCTGATTTCTGATATAAGAATGCCCGGAATGACAGGAACGGAAGCTTTTCAGAGAATCAGAAAAATACAGCCTAATATTATCGGCATAATGATGACTGCTTACGCTTTAAACGACCTGATTACGCAGGCTTTAAACGCCGGAGCATTTACATGTTTGTCAAAACCTTTTGAAGTAGAAACGGTTTTGTCCACCATATCGGATGTTATATCAAGGCCTTTTGCCGTTGTTGTTGACGACGATGAACAATTGAATGCGAAGTTTCTTGCATACTTGAAAAACAGCGGACTAAATGTTGCAACCGCTCAAAAAGATGTGGAGAAAATATCGTTTATGCTGAAACACAAACCTGATGTTCTTATATTCGGATTAGATGAAGATTTCAAAGCAAGCAAATTATTGTTTCAAAATTTAAAAGATTTGATAGGCACTGTTCCTAAAGTTATAGTTGTATATGACGAATCCGACGCCGGAAATATAGACGATATTAAAAAATTGGGAATAGCAAGTTTTGTTAAGAAACCTATCAACGTAAAGGATGTTTTCCTGTTTCTTGATAAAGATAAAAGGAAAATAAACGTGGCAATGATTAATCTGAACGACGAAGAGTTTATAGAATTAAAAACTCTTTTGTTAAAAGAGGGATTTAATTTGTTTCAATACGGGACGGCAAATGATTTTTTTGACGAATTAAAAGATTGTTTTTTTGATGCGGTTGTGATAAATACTCCCATTGAAAAAGATGTCGCTTCTTTTCATGATAAATTACAGCAGGAAATGCCGAATTTAGGCGCGATATACGTGCTTAATTCCAAGGCTGATATTGATACCGTCGCAAGAAAAGCGTGCTTTTATACCATAAAACCGCTGGATATTGATAAAGTAGTCAATCTGATACATCAAATAACAAAAGAATAAGAATGGAAGAAAAAAAATATACTCTTACCAAGAAAGAATTAAACGCGGAAAAATCCAAGGCAATAGGAAGATTTGCCTCAATCGCATCCCATGATCTTAAAAATGTTTTGGGCAGTTTGCTGAATATGTCGTATTATTTTACAAAAGTCTTGAAAGTTGAAGGGGAAATGCCCAATAAAATGTTGGGCTTATTATCATCCGAAATTAAAAAATTGAATACTACCGTAACAGAACTTTTGGATATGACCAGAGTAAAACAGCTGACAAAAGAAAGCTGCGATTTATTTGACATAGTTACAAAATCAATAGAGAATTCAAAAGCGGAAGGAATAGATTTTGAGACGGATTTAATACATGTTAAAATACACGCCGATGTTTTGAGAATGACGCAGGTTTTTTCAAATATTATCAAAAACGCAAAAGACGCAATGCAAAACAAAGGAAAAATTTCGGTTAAAATGTTTTTGAATGAAAATTTTGCGGATGTCGTAATTACCGATGAAGGCATAGGCATGGATGAAGAAACTCTTGAAAATTGTTTTGACCCTTTATTTACTACAAAATCTACAAAAGCGGTCGGAATGGGTTTGACGGTTTCTTTACAGATTATTGAAATGCACGGCGGAAAAATAAGAATTGAAACTGAAAAAGGCAACGGCTGTTCCGTTTACATAACCCTTCCTGTCGTAAAATAAAAAAATTATTTTTTTATAAATGATATTTTGCTGCCGTTTTTTTTGACAATCCACTGTTTGTTGAGAATATAGGCGGCATCTTTATTAGAATATATCCATTTTATGATTCCGTTTATGTGGGTTGAATCTTTTTTAACCGGCATAATGTTTTTTAATATTCTGTGTTTTATAACATTGTCAGAATTTGAGAAAGATTTCAGATGTACGGTTATTTTATTTTTTGATATTTTTACATTTTTTAAAATAAAATTTGCCGTTTTTTTATCAAAATATGCGGTTTCCCTTGCAATTATTTTTGATAACTCAAAAAAATGTTCGTTTACAAGAGGATTTATTTTTTTTAGTTCCGGCAATATATTTAATCTTATTTTGTTTCTGGTATAGTCCTGCGAGAAATTAGACTTGTCCGTGCAAAATTTTAATTTTTGTTTTTTTGCGTACAATTCTATAAGGTCTCTTGAAACGGATAACAGCGGGCGTATTACGGAAATATTTTTATCTAATTTCCTTGAAACGGGGATTCCCGCAAGTCCTTCGCTGCCCGTGCCTCTTATGAGCCACATTAAAATTGTTTCTGCCTGATCGTTCATGTTATGAGCCGTTGCAATTTTACCGTATTTTTCGGTTTTTGCGATATGCGTGAGATTTAAATATCTTAACTGTCTGCCGGCTGTTTCAACGGATATATTGTTTTTTAAAGCAAAATTTTTTGTATCCAGATTTTTTGAAATAAACCTGATATTTCTGAGTTTTGAAAATTTTTCAACCAGTTTAGTCTCTTTTACGGATTCTTTTCTGAGATGATGATTAAAATTTACTACCGTCAGATCAATATCCATGCTTTTTTTTAATCTGTAAAAAAGATCGGCCATAACGATTGAGTCCGCGCCTCCGGAAACGGCAAGAATTATTTTATCGCCGTTTGAGACCAGATTATTTTCTGTTATATGATTTTTAAAAATCTGCCATATTAACATAATTGTTATAATATTATACAATATACGCGATATTTTTGATATAATGAACTGTATGATATTATATGTTTGGAGTTTTAAATGAAAAATGCAATATATGTATTAGTTGAAAATAAGTTCGGAGTTCTTGCCAGAATTTCAACATTGTTTGCCGCAAGAGGATTTAACATTGATTCTTTGGCTGTCGGAGAAACGGAAGATCCCGATATTTCAAGGATGACTATAGTCGTTGATGGCGACGAAAAAATTGTTGAACAGGTTGAAAAACAGCTTAATAAGCTCATAGACGTTATAAAAGTTTCAAATCTTTCAGGGACCGATCATATTCAGAGGGATTTGGCGCTTATCAAAGTTTCGGTAAATAAGACAAACAGAGCGGAACTTATAAAAATAGTAGGTATCTTTAAAGCTAAAATCGTTGATATGACAAACACTTCAATGGTTTTGGAAATAGCCGGCGATGAAAAACAGATAGAATCGTTTATTGAAGTTTTGAAGCCTTTCCGAATAAAGGAAATGAGCAGAACCGGCGTTATAGCAATGGCAGTCAAATAATTTTGGAGGATAAGAGAATGGGATGTTCATGTTGTGGCGGAGAAAAAGAAGCAAAGATGTATTATGAAGCGGATGCAGACATCAGTTTGTTGAAAGGTAAAAAAATAGCTGTTTTGGGATACGGCAGCCAGGGGCACGCTCATTCCCAGAATTTGAGAGATTCGGGGCTTGACGTTATCATTGCTCAGAGACCAGGCGGGGATAATTATAAAAAAGCCGTTGAAGACGGCTGGAAACCGATGAGTATTGCCGAAGCAGTTAAAGAGGCAGACTGGATTCATATCCTTCTTCCGGATGAATTGCAGAGAAAACTCTGGGAAACCGAAATTAAGCCTAATCTTAAAAAAGGTGCGGTAGTAGGTTTTGCGCACGGATTTAATATAGTTTTTAAACAGATACAGGTTCCTAAGGAAAACGACGTTGTAATGATAGCGCCGAAAGGACCGGGTCATCTTGTAAGAAGACAGTACGAAGAAGGCAAAGGAGTTCCTTGTCTTATAGCTGTTGAACAGGACGCAAGCGGAAAGGCAAAAGAATTTGCATTGGCGTACGCAAAAGGAATCGGAGGAACAAGAGGCGGAGTTTTGGAAACTACTTTTAAAGAAGAAACCGAAACCGATCTTTTCGGAGAACAGGCCGTTTTATGCGGAGGCTTGGTAGAATTGGTAACTGCCGGTTTTGAAACGCTTGTAAACGCCGGTTATCAGCCCGAGATCGCTTATTTTGAATGTTTTCACGAAGTAAAACTTATAGTAGATTTGATGTTTGAAGGCGGAATAGCGAAAATGAATCACTCTATTTCCGATACGGCCGAATACGGCGAATACGTAACGGGCAAAAGAATCATAACCGATGCGACGAAAGCCGAAATGAAAAAAGTGCTTGAAGATATTCAATCGGGCAAATTTGCTAAAAATTGGCTTAAAGAAAATGAAGACGGCAGACCTAACTTCAATAAGTGCAGAGAAGAAATTGCCGCAAGAAAGATAGAGAAAGTCGGAGCAAGGCTCAGAAAAATGATGTCGTGGATTAAAAAGTAATGAAAAAAGTATTTCTGATAATCTTTGAGATAATGCTGATTGGAGCCTTATTAAGTGTTACGGTGTATTATTCAATAAATAAAATAATGAGTTCTTTCGTAAGCGAAAAAGGCGAAGTTATAGTTCCGGATCTGCAGGGGAAAAACCTTACAGACAGTTTGGAAGCTTTGTCACAGTCCAAATTGGCGTTACTCAAAGAAGGGTCAGAATTTAATCAGGATGTTCCGGCAGGTATAGTAATAAGGCAGTCTCCTCAGCCGGGAATGAATGTAAAAGAAGGAAAGACCGTAAGGGTTACGGTAAGTCAGGGCGGAGAAATAGTGTATGTTCCGAATTTAGTCGGAGAAACAATACGTTCGGCTACTATATCGTTACGGTCCGTAGGTTTGATTCTCGGAGAAGTTTTAAAAAAACCTTCCGTTAATTATGAAGAATCCGTAGTTTTGGAACAGGATCCCGTTTCGGGGTCAACGGTTGGCAAGGAAGAAACCGTAAATATTGTAGTTTCAAGCGGTAAACCGTCGGACGGCTCTTTTCTTATGGTTAACTGGGTCGGCAAATCGGCTGAAGAAGCAAAAAAATGGGCCGTTGATAACGGATTTCAGGTTGATGTTATGCCTGCAAAAACCAATCTTGCAAATCCGGGTGATGTATTTGAACAGTTACCGAAATTTGACAGTAAACTTTCACAGGACGTAAAAATTGTTTTTTATGTCGCTAACGAAAGAAGTTCCCTTATTCAGGAAGATAAAAAATTTACTTATACGGTTCCTTCTACCGGGAATACGAGCAAAAGAGTCAGGTTTATATTAGCCGACGATCGAGGGGAAAAAGATATTTTTAATGGCGTCAGAAAACCGGGAACCGTAATAAATATACCGCTGAAAGTACAGGGTAAGGCAACCGTTAAAGTTTTTGTCAATAACGTTTCAACAGAAAACATAGAACTAAAATAAAATTGACGTTCAAAAGCATTATTGACTCCGGCATTTGCCTGCCGGTAAAGAATCTTAAAGTTTTATATTAACAATCAATAATTTTTAATTGCATAAAAGAAAGGATTTTATGAAAAAAGTGATGATAGCTCCGTCAATTTTGTCCGCTGATTTTTCAAATCTGAGACAAGATATTGATATGGTTGAAAAAGCCGGCGCGGATTGGCTGCATATTGACGTTATGGACGGGCATTTTGTCCCGAATATAACAATAGGGCCTCTTGTCGTAAAAAACATAAGAAAACACACCAAGTTGTTTTTTGACGTTCATTTAATGATTACAAATCCCGAAAAATATTGGAAAAGTTTTAAGATTGCCGGCGCAGATGCGATTGTTTTTCATCAGGAAGTCGCATGCGATAAAGTTCAATTGCTGAAAGAAATAAAAGAATCGGGATTAAAAGCCGGAATATCAATAAAACCGAAGACTCCCGTTGAAACAATTTTAGAATTGCTGCCTTTTATTGATATAATATTGATAATGACGGTTGAACCGGGTTTCGGCGGACAGTCTTTTATGGACGAGCTTTTGCCGAAAATATCCGGTTTGCGTAAAATTATAGACGAAAATAAATATAATTGCCTGATTGAAGTGGACGGCGGAATAAATTTAGATACCGCAAAAAAATGTTTTAACGCGGGCGTTGACGTTTTAGTCAGCGGCAATTATATATTCGCGTCCGAAAATCCGGCAAAAATTTTACAGGATTTAAAATCAATAAGCTAATTTATGGCATATTTATCAAAAAATTTAACAATAATATTGTCTTTCCTCATACTTTTCAGCAATCCCGCATTTCCCAGCAGTGACGTAAAACAAGCCATAAATGAAGCCGAAGAAGTTATAGCCGCCGAATGCAAAGTTGATGACGATACAAAGCAAAAAATAATAGATGCGGATGAAAGTTTCCAGAAAGTGACGGAGGCCTATCATAACGGAGATTATGAGCTTACAAAAGAAGAATATAAAAAATTTCTTGAAAAATTGAAAAACATAGACATAGATTCGGAAATGACGACGTTTTTACTGACGGATTTTGAAAATATTCTTATAAAATTGAAAAACATAAATAATATAGGATCATGTAAAAAAGATTTTAATAAAAACAGCAATAAGAATGAAATATCAATGTCTTATAATCAGGAAATACTGGACAAATGGTTTAAAATATATACTACGGGAAAAAGCAAAGAAAGCGTAAGACTTGCTCTTCAAAGAAGCGGCAGATATATGGAGATGATAAAAAAAGTTTTGAAAGAATATGATTTGCCGGAACAGCTGAAGTATTTGCCGATAGTTGAAAGTTTATTCAATAACAGTACCGTATCAAGAGCAAAAGCAGTCGGATTGTGGCAGATAATGAGCCACAGAGGGAAATCATTAGGATTACAGATAAATTATTGGGTTGACGAGCGCAGAGACCCTGAAAAAGCAACGAGAGCCGCGGCCAAATATCTTAAAGAACTTTTTATTTTATTGAATGACTGGCAGCTGGCATTGGTTGCCTATAACAGAGGAGAGTTCGGCATAATCAGAGATATGAAATTTTCAAACGCTTCAAGCGTTGAAGAAATGAAAGAGAGAAGCGCGACTCCCAAAGAAACCCAGAATTATGTGCCTCAGTTTATAGTAGCTGTAAAGATAGCCGAAAATCCTGCAGAATACGGTTTTGAAAATCTTGATTATGAAACTCCATTGGAGTATGACACCGTTGTGCTTAATAAAGTTATTGATTTAAAAGTTGTGGCAAAATGCGCAAACACGACTGTTGAAACTATAAAGGTATTGAATCCTTCCATTATGGCATGGTGCACGCCTCACGGATATAACAATTTTGAATTAAAAATACCGGTCGGAACAAAAGATATATTTCTGGACAATATCGCAAAAGAAAAAGAATTAAATCCAAGCCCCGGATTTATAAAACATAAGGTTAAAAAAGGCGAGTGGCTTGAGTTAATAGCGCAAAAATATAAAACTTCCGTTAAGGAAATAAAAAATGACAATCCTAAATTAAAGAAGAAAAAACATATATATCCCGGGCAGATAATTGTGGTAAGGCCGGGCAGAAAGTATTATAACGGGAAATAATTTTTCTTTTATAAAATTTTGTAAAATTATATAATTTTTTTGAGGTTTTATGAGAATAGTAATTAAAATAGGCACAAGCACTTTAACAGATAAATCCGGCAAACTCAACAATGAATATATATCCGTATTTGCAAAAGAGATCGCCGCAATTAAAAAACAAAAAAAAGTTGATATTATTATTGTGAGTTCCGGCGCCATAGGCGCGGGTCTGGGATATTTAAATCTTTCAAAAAGACCGTCTAATTTAAGGGAAAAACAGGCTCTTGCTTCCATAGGGCAGCCTATTATCATGCAGGCTTACAGACAGGCTTTTGAACCGCTCGGTACGGCTGTGGCCCAGATTCTTTTAACAAGATATGATTTTGACGACAGAGAAAGATACATTAACATAAGAAATTCAATAGCAGAACTGTTGAAAAAAAATATAGTTCCGGTTATAAACGAAAATGACTCAGTTGCCGTTCATGAAATAAATTTCGGCGATAATGACACGCTCAGCGCTCTTGTTGCTGTTGCGACTCAGTCTGATATGCTGTTTATACTGACGGATGTTGACGGATTATACGAGGGCATACCCGGGAAATCTGCAATTATCAAACAGATTAACAAAATAACGCCTGAAATTTTACAAATAGCGACGTCAGATTCGGGCAGCGGAAAGGGAACCGGCGGCATGCACACTAAACTTACCGCGGCGGAAATAGCCTCAAGTTCCGGAGTCAAAACTTTTATTACAAACGGTAAAAAATTGAATCTTATAATGGAAGCCGTTTCGGGGCAGTCTGTGGGAACCGAAATTT
>Ga0302241_1001539_pt1 | contig 16350 bp, 12 predicted proteins | sample AAG_UR_Arg_MG_FD_193532 | JGI IMG/M metagenome (GOLD analysis project Ga0302241, IMG submission 193532) | Enriched activated sludge microbial communities from anaerobic digester in WTTP, New Holstein, Wisconsin, United States - AAG_UR_Arg | ecosystem: Engineered > Bioreactor > Anaerobic >... | reverse complement strand
AAGAATAAGGTCAAGCTCTTTGTGGTTAAACAAAACCGTCTCAACAGCACCATGCAATTGCTCAAACAGGCTGTCGAAAAAAACCGCTTTGGCAGGATTTATCTCGCCCAGTCCAATGTCTTTTGGCAAAGGCCCCAAGCCTATTATGACGCGGAGAAATGGCGGGGCACCTGGGAGTTTGACGGCGGCGCGTTCATGAATCAAGCCAGCCACTATGTGGACGCATTGTATTGGCTGCTTGGCAATGTGGACAGCGTGATGGCATATACCGGAACCATGGCACGCCATATCGAGGCTGAAGACACTGGTTGCGCGATCCTGCATTTTCGCAGCGGATTGATAGCCACGCTCAACGTGACCATGCTCACCTATCCCAAAAACTTTGAGGGATCCATCACCATCATTGGTGAAAAAGGCACAGCCAAATTGGGCGGAGTGGCGGTCAACAAAATCGAGAAATGGGAGTTTGAAGATTACGACGATGATGATAAAATCGCCTTAGATGCAAATTACCAGCCACCCAACGTCTATGGTTTCGGGCACAATCCCTATTACCGCAATGTCGTGGATGTGCTGTTGCACAAAGGAGTGCCAGCTACAGACGGGCGTGATGGGCGCAAATCTGTCGAGATAATCCAAGCTATCTACCTCTCGGCAAAAACAGGAAAGCGAGTATCACTACCTTTGTAAACAAGGTTTTGTATCCTCATTTGAATATCGGCCAGCCTAAGCGTTGGCCTTTTTGATTTCAACCAATACAGCGTTGAAACACAACGATAATGTAGAATCAGCTTGACCAAATCATATCTGCCAGGACTGATTGGCGATTATTGATAATGGCGCTTGTCGGGGCACGCTAACATTGGCATTGACAAAAAGGCTGTAAGCTGTAAAATGACTTTTCTGAATAATACGATTTTTAGGTAAAATGAAGCTGGTACACAACGCAATAAGGATAATTTTCAAGCTTCTCTTCGGTGATTTCAACGGAGTGCAGATGTTTCTGTATCCGCTCACTTTGTTTGTATGGATCGACGACCTGAGCTTTAGCTTTGTTGTGACGGGCTTACTGACGGTTTACAAGCATTACTTTCCCCTGTTTATCTTTCTGCTTGTGTTGCTCAATGTGTTTTTCCTGATCCTCAAGAGCCATAGTGTATATCTCTACAATTATCCCGATAGCAGCCCCCAGGAGAAGAGGCATTTTCGCAAGGCTGTGATAGATATCCACTTGGGACTGCTGTTTGTTGTGATCGGCAGTGGTGTCCTGTATATGCTGGCAGCTTTTTTCAATTACTACTACCATATCAGGATACCCCTCAAGGCCATATATCCATATAGCTTCAGGCTGATCAGCGCGCTCATGATTATCTTTCTGGCATGTTGGCATTATCTGATGTTGCCCCACAGAAAAGCTGGTGCTTCCCTCACCAGATCATACAGGAACGTCGTAGTCGGCATACACAGGCAGCCTTGGACCTATATGTTATACTCATTGGCCCTATGCTTGGCAGGGGTGCTGGCCAGCTTCATTTTCGACTATCTGGTCGGTCAATGGATCTTCCCCATTCTGCTGGCCTTCAATCTTTCGCCTGAGTTGATCATGTTACCAGTCGATGGATTCCCTGCTTTACTATACGATGTTGCCATATTGGGAGCTGCCTTCATGCTTTCCAACCTGTTATTTTCACCTTTGGCGCTGTTAATCGGAAACATCGCTGACAACCTGCATCCGCATAATCTGAAAACCCGTGCAACGCAAAAAAGCTAAAACCAAAAAACACCGGACTGCCAAAAAAAGAGGATTGCCCTTGTGGGTCTTTGTGGCAGCAGGTTTGATCTGTTTTCTGATCATCTGGCTCATAACGTCAGCGCCGGAAGCGGGAGATATATCCGAAGATACCTCAGTGCGACAGGAAAGAATAAGTGAAAAGCCAGTTAAAAAAGCCAAAGCTGAGCAACACAAGGAACCCAAACATCAACCAGAACCGGAAGATATCCTCAAACAGGCTTTGCACAAACTGGGAGTGCCTCTTAACAGTGTGAAGACAAAAACATCCTCAAACACCGTGACAATAAAGGTGCCACTGAATCAAAGCAAGGTCGACCTCACCTTTGCCAACATGATCATCAAAGGCGAAATGGAACGCAATGGAGCCATCCTAAAAAATGGAGAGGATAAACGGGACCGGCAAATCCTGGACTTTTCCCACAGGGGCAAGGATATCCGGGTTAATCTATATTACGACAACAATCCCTACAAGGAAAAGAAAGCCAAAAAATACATTGCTATTGTGATCGATGATTTTGGTTCGTTGAAAGGCCCCCTTCTGGACTCGTACTTTGACCTGCCGCAAGAGATCACATTCTCCATCTTCCCTGATATGGAGAACAGCATTCAGACAATGAACCGGGCGCACCAACAGGGCAGGGAAACGCTGATCCACGTTCCGATGGAGCCCATCGATTATCCAAAAGTCAATCCCGGCAAGAATCCTGTCCTGGTTCAGATGAGTGAAGCGGCGATCGTGCGGCTTATCAATAATAATATCAATAAAATGCCACTGTGCATGGGCATCAACAACCATATGGGAAGCCTCGCCACCACCGATGAGGATGTAATGGGCTATGTGATGAAAGCCCTCCGGGATAAAGGTAAACTGTTTTTGGACAGCAGAACCTCCAACGTATCCGTGGCTTATCAGGTTGCGCAAAAAGCCCTTGTTCCAGCCTACCGCAACGACATGTTTCTGGATACGCCCAATCTTTCGGATGCATCTTTGCGGAGCAAAGTGAAGCAGGCTGTGAGCCTCGGCGAGAAAAAGAAATTCATCATCGCCATCACACACTGCCACAGCGAGGAAAAATTGAAACACCTGGAACAGTTCATCAAGTTGATCAGGAAAGAAGGTTTTACATTATTGCCTTTGAGCCGCGTCAACAAGATGGATGCTCCGCAGATATTATGAGAGAGTTATGAATTTGCTTAGCAGCATTCTCCTGGGTATTCTTCAAGGCCTGACAGAGTTCTTGCCGGTGAGCAGCTCCGGCCATCTGGTTCTGGCTCAGTATTTCTTTGGTCTCAAGGCTAGTAACGACATTGTCCTGGAAGTGTTCCTGCATCTGGGTACCCTTGTGGCAGTGCTGATTTATTATCGTAAAACGCTTTGGGAATTGACCAGATCTCTTTTTGTTTTCAAAGGCACTGTCGAAAACAGCGCCAACAGGCATAACCGGACTTTGGTACTATATCTCGTGTTGGCGACTCTGGCAACCGGGCTGGTATATTATTTGTTTGGAGACCTGTTCGAGTCGTTTTTTGCTAAACCCCTGCTGGTTGCCCTGATGTTGGCTGTTACGGGTTTTATCGTCTTTGCGTCCGATTTTATGAAGTCAAACTCTATCCCGGCGTCAGAGATGGGGGTGGTGAGAAGCGTTATCATTGGAATTATCCAAGGTATCGCAATTATCCCTGGAATTTCCAGATCGGGATCGACAATAGCGGGTGCCCTCTTCACCGGCGTGAAACGGCAGGATGCGGCCAAGTTCTCCTTTCTGCTAAGCATACCAGCCATAATAGCCGCCAATCTGGCTAATTTGAAGGAACTCACGCAACTCACTGGCTCAAAGTTGGTCAACTACACCAGCGGAGCTATCGCGGCATGTTTGGTGGCTTATCTGGTAATCTCATTTCTGATGCGGTTGATCCAAACCGCCCGTTTAAAATACTTTGCCTATTATTGTTGGCTGGTTGCGCTGTTTAGCGTTGTGTATATTCTGTCCGACAAGGTTTAGATGAGCAAAATCGAAGCCTTTCAATTCAACCCATCTACCATCAGCTTGGGAAATAACTATCTGCTGGTGGGTGGAGACCCCTATCTCACCGATATGGTCTCTGATATGATCCGGCATAAGCTGCGCGACAAGTATCAGATAGACTTGATCATCATGTATGGCGATGAAGCAAAAGCCGCTCAAATAAACGACCTCCTGGATACCCTTTCTATTTTTTCCAGTTCAAAACTGATCCTTTTCCGCAACGCAGATTTGATGGGAAAAAAGGAAATGGAATGCCTGAGTAACTATTTTGATGCGCCTTCCGAGCAACAAACGGTGGTAATTACCGCGGAAAAGATCGATACCAAGTTATCTGCCTGGAAGCATATTCGAGATAACTGCATGGTGGTCACTTGCGATCCACCCCGTTATGGAAAGGCAATGAGTTCCTGGCTGAACAAAGAGCTTGCCAGACAGGGCAAAAGCATGTCCCCAAAAACCAAGGATCTCTTTCTGGAACGAATCGAACTGGATTATGCTGACGCGGCGAACGAACTGCAGAAACTTGTTCTCCTGACCGGGGCAAACAAGCAGATTTCCGAACTGGATGTCATGAATAGCATTGGCTCATCCAGAGCCGGAACACAGGTTGATTTTTTCCGCTCGCTGGGAAACCGGGATGCCAAAAAATGCATCGAACTGCTAAACAGAATGCTCGCCTCTGAATGGGAGCCGCTGCAAGTGCTCTTTCTGGTGACCAGGTTTTACAATGTCGTTTACAGGGTTTTGATACTCATGCAGAATCGTGTCAGCATCGCGGATATTAAAGCCAGGTATCTGAAAGACGTGTACCAGAGTCAGGAACAAACCTATATAAATGCCGCATCCAGTTATCGGTTGGAAGACATGGTTTCGGTGTTTGAAGCGCTGTTGGAGACCGATGCCAGGTTGAAAAGCTCAGCCGGTAGCCCTGAGGTGATATTGACCATGGGTGTTTTGGCAATGTTGGAGAAGTCTTGAAAAAACACGGTATCCTCTTGCATATCAGCTCACTTCCAACAGAATTTGGCATTGGAGACTTTGGCCCTGAGGCCTACAACTTTGTTGATTATCTGGTGGACAACGGCTTTAAGTATTGGCAGATATTGCCTTTGAATCAGACCGGTTATGGCAACTCTCCCTACAACCCTTTGTCGGCTTTTGCTCTCAACCCTTTCCTTATCAGCCCGGAATTGTTGTTCGAGGATGGCTTGATTGACCTGCCTGATATTGAAGCAGCCCTGCTACCCCGTGGAGAACAAGTACCCTATGAATCGGTTTACAAGTTAAAAGAGCCTTTATTGGCAAAGGCGGCTGATAATTATCTTTCAGATATGGAGATATCTGAGTATATCGAAAATAATGCCCTGTATTTGAAACCCTATCTGGCATATAATACATTATGCAAACTATATGGCGATGATGATTGGCAAAGCTTTCGAGCCGAGCACAGAACATACTCTGAAAAGCTTTATGATCAGCTGTTTGCCAGCTACGGCAGGATGATACTGCAGGCAGCCGGAATTCAAGCCCTTATTTCAGACCAGGTGCGGCGTTTTAAGGATTACGTGAATTCCAGAGGCTTGCAGTTGATCGGAGATTTGCCACTCTATCTTTCCTACAATAGCTCGGAAGTCTGGGCAAATCAGCAGCTTTTTGAACTGGATGAAATGGGGCGGCGTCTGGCAGTCGCGGGAGTTCCACCTGACGCGTATTCCTCAGACGGACAGCTTTGGGGAAACCCCATCTATAGATGGGATGTAATGCGCCAGGACGGTTTTCAGTTTTTCCGTGACCGTATGACTCACGCGCTGGAGTATTTGGATCTGCTCAGACTCGATCACTTTATCGGCTATGTGAACTACTGGTCAGTACCAGTGGTTCAAGATACGGACACTGGCACCTTGGAGCTGCCAGAGAATTCGATGTCAGGAGCCTGGCAGAAGGCTTCGCCCCAGGAATTTTTTTCCATGCTTCATCACAACCTGCCCCTGAACCGATTCATTGCAGAAGATCTTGGTATTTTAAACTCCGAAGTATGCTCATTCCGGGACAAGTTTGGTTTTCCGGGGATGATTGTGTTACAGTTTTGTTTTGAAGAGAGTGTGCCGGACGTTAGCCAGTACCCCAAGGATAGATTTATCTACACTGGCACGCATGACAATCCCACTGTCCTGGAATGGTATTTGAATCTGGAGCCAAACTCCGAGTCAAGAATGAACCTGCAACGCTTCGTGGAAGAAAATCCAGCCATGTTCTCTGGCCTCGGGATAACAAACCCAGAGGACCTGTCGGATTCAATCCATCTGGTGATGATGGTCATTGCCAGCGAATCTGGGTGCGAAAACGTGATCTTCCCTCTGCAAGATGTTCTGGGCTTGGATTCAACATCCAGGATGAATGTGCCGGGCACTGCTCTGGGTAACTGGCAATGGCGCCTGGTGGATTTTTCAGGTGTAGCGGAAGCACTGGCGAATGTTGCTTCCTATATAAATGACAATCGCCCCCAAGAACTGGAGTAATTAATAAAATTCCGCTTGCATTATTACAACTAGTCTCACCATTTCACCTTTCCACGTCCTAATCGTAGCACCTATATATTATGGGAGGGATGGGTCTCATTTGCAACACCTGGCTTGCCGGGGGTCTTCCGGCAGTCATCCTTAACCTGGTAAGGGATGACCTAAGGATGATGGCTCCAAAGCCAGTAGCAGCAAAGGCGGGCGCTATGAAGGATTTTGCGGTAATTATCGGTTTATTTATGCGATTATCAAGGAAATGATGCCTGATATTTTGGACGGATGGCTGGTTGTTTCTAAAAGACTGGATCACGGCTCAAACCACCCCGGTAGGCCGTGATGACAAGGTGTATAGTCTTGTGTGGTTTGTTTCGGGTAAACCTTTCCACCATTCCGCCTTCAAATATCAGCGCTTTTTATCTCCGCCAATCTGCGTGAACTACCTTTCCACCTTCAAATATCCTGTCATCAGCGTTCTATATATCAACCTTTCCACGGATCTTGTCATTAACCATTCATTAGTTCCTCATAAGTTTTTCTACCCATTCTAATTGAACTTGAATCTCAAAAGAAAGGCGGCAGAAATTAATTTCTGCCGCCATTAGGATATTAACTTAGTTTTTACTTCTTTCCAGCCTTAACAGCTTCTTTCAGCTTTTTCCCAGCTTTGAAGACAGGGACTTTGCGAGCTGGAATCTTGATGGCTTTTCTGGTCTTGGGATTGATGCCATTGCGAGCTTTGCGCTGGGCAACGCTGAATGAACCGAATCCGACAAGGGAGACCTTCTCGCCTTTTTTAAGGGCGGCCATGACTGCATTAATGAAACCACTAAGAGCTTCACCGGCTTTCTTCTGGGAGATTTCGGCAGCAACTGCCATCTTTTTGATCAACTCATCTCTGCTCATTTTACCTCCTCGTAATTCGTAGTATAGAGTGAGAGATAATACAAAGTCTATTAAAATCAGGGCTTGGGAATTTTGTCAACAAAAAAAACGTGATTTTATGGGAGTTTACAAGAATTTGCTTGCATACGGTTCACCAACACAAGGGTATCTATTTACCTAACATCCGGTTATGAATCTACATGCTAAATTTGGAAAATACTATAATTTCTTCCTATTTTAATGGATACCAGCTTTTTCCATTGACAAATTCTATGACCTCAGAGGAATGAAATTAGAATTAAGAACACCTGGAGGTTGAAATGAATAAAGGTGGATATCTATTAATCCTGTTGATAGCCATCCTAATGGTTGCAACTGGATGCGCACGCAACAAGAAGATCGAGGAACCTGCTGAAATATTGCCTACTCCGCTGGAACTGGCTAAAGCCGCATTTCAGGAAGGCACTGAAGCTTATCAGAACGAACTGTATCACGATGCCGTTACTGCTTTCAATAAAGCACGTGAATATTATACCCAAGCGGCTCCGACCTCTACGGAGGCAGACTCAGTGGATGTAAACATCGAACGCACACAGATCAATCTGGCTGTCACCTATATGGGAATGGCATTTGATAGCGTGGAATTGAACATGTACGATGACGCCCTCAACGAGTATGAGAGCGCCGCCAATATCTACAAAAGCCTCGCTCCCCTGACTATGAGCGTGCAAGAAAGAGATGACAACGTTGCCAAACTTTACCTCAACATGGCCATCACTGCCAAGAACGCGTCCCAATTTGAGCGGGGGCTTGGTTTTTATGACAAAGTGCTGGAATACCGTCCCGGAGATCAGGACATTCTGATGGAAAAGTACACCATCCTCAAAGACAATATCCGGGATGAAGTGAGAGCCTATCAGGTCTTGAAAGATTACGCGGAAGCTTCCAAGAGCTATGATGCATACATAGTTCTGGCAAACGCGTATAAAAACAATGGTGACAACAATACAGCCAGCACATACTTTGACCTCGCCCTGGAAACGAGCAAAACCCCTGAAGCATACCGCAACGTGGCGGATTTTTACCGCAGCATTGAAAACTACAGTAAGTCCAACCAGCTCCTGGATCAACTGACTAAAATAGCCACAGACTATGCCACCCTCGCGCAGGCCTATCGTGTCATGGCGGAAAACTACGGCAATCTGAATAATACCAGCAAAAAGATTGAGGCCTACGACAAGTCGCTGACCTATGAAAAGAGGGTCGATGTTGCCCTGACCCTTGCCAACTACTACCATTCAGCCCAAAATTGGAACCGCGTGATCAACTATGCCACGCAGGTCTTGAGCTTGGAGTCCAATAACAGCAGCGCTCTTATTTTGAGGGGCAATGCTTATGCCAAAAACAAAAACAATACGGCCGCCAAGAACGATCTCAACAGAATCGTAAACGATCCCGTACACGGGAAAACGGCTCAGGCTATCCTTAAAACCTTGAAGTAAACATATATTGAGACAGTCAACCGCCCCAAAGTGGTTGACTGTCTTTTCGTATTATCCAGTATTGATCATGCAAAAAGGGAAATTCAAAACAGACGGTTCGATTAAAGCGGTATTTGCTTGTAAGACCGGCGTCAGGATGCCCAGACCCCTGATCGGGCAGGGCGTGCCTGCAGGTTTTCCATCTCCAGCCCAGGATTACATTGAGGGCTCTCTGGACCTCAATGAACAACTGATTAAACATCCGGCATCAACATTCTTTCTCAGGGCTGATGGCAACTCCATGATAGGTGCTGGAATCTACCCGGAAGACTTGTTGGTTGTGGATAGATCCATCGAGGTCGAAAATAACGACATAGTAGTGGCCATCTATGACGGCGAATTGATCCTGAAGAGATTTCGTGAATTAGATGGTGAAGTGTGGCTCTGCGCCGAAAATCCAGAATATCCGGATCTTTTGGTAAAAAACGAGCTGGACTTCCATGTTTGGGGAGTAGTGACTTACGTAATTCACAAGCTATAGAATGTGCGCAGAACATACCTTTACACCCTTCTTGCTTTAATCGCGCTTGTTTTTCCCGCATCGCTGCCTGCTGGCAGCAGCTTGATCGTAAATTCTTCAATTGAAATACAACCCCAGATACTCTCATATAAGATTTCCGAAGAGCCCATAATCAACAACTCGGAAATCGTCACATCGGGTGTTCAGCAGCTTCTCAGGGGCAGAGACTATCAAATCGATTACCGCAATGGACAGTTGACCTTTATCGCTCTACCGCAAGAACAATATGTGCAGGTACAGTTCATAAAAGTCCCACCCTATCTGGCAGAGCGGCATTCGACATTTAATGAACTATCCTATACCGACAGCCTGATAATACCCACGCCAGCCAAGGGAAAAAGATCAGCAATTGAGGACGGCAATCTGCTCATCTCTGGTTCCAAAACCTTTGCTGTCTCATTCTCCGATGATGAGGCCTTCGATGTGAAGCAAACCCTGTTTGTCAATCTTGATGGCAGATTGGCGGAGAACGTGAACATAGCGGCCCAGCTTTCGGACAGCCAATCCAAACTAACGCCGGAAGGTGACTCCAAAGAACTAAGCAGCCTGGACAAGGTTTTCATCAGGGTGTATGGCAAACAATATGAAATTGCCATGGGCGACCTCGACTGGACATTCAGCGGAACCAAGTATCTAAACTACCAGACCAATATCGAAGGACTGAATGCCTGGTACAAAGGCCATCATGCTGTCCAGGGTGGATTCACCGCTGCAAGTGGCAAACCAGCCTGGCAGGAAATCAAGGTTGTGGATGGCAAACAGGGGCCGTACCATCTTAATCCCACTGGTTTTCAAAGCACACAGTTGATTATTGCCGGCAGCGAAAAGCTTTATATGAATGGCAGACTGCTCGAACGGGGTAAGGACTACTACATCGACTACACGGATGGCTCTGTAATGTTTCGCATCCTGGTGACATCCACTGACAATATCTCTGCCTATTTCAGCTATTCAGATGAATACTACCGGCAATCCACCTATCTGGGATCATTCAAGCTATCGCTTGCGCCAGGCCTTTCCCTGGCACAGCATGTCGTGCATCAGGCGGACTCAAAGAACAATCCTTTGTTATACGATTTCACGGCTGCCGATTTGGATTCGCTCAGGCTGGCTGGAGACAATATTGTCTGGGGCAGTGGCGTAACCCAAGTTGAACCCGGCTCTGGCAATTACGCGAAACTGGTGAATCAGGAGGGTGTGGAATACTATCAATATGCGGCCGGTGATTCCACTGCCTGCTATAATGTGGTTTTCAGTTATGTGGGTGCCGGCAAGGGAGACTACATCGAGTTTTCCACCGATAAGTTTAGATATGAAGGGCCAAATCTGGGATCATGGCTGCCTGTTAAAAGGCTGGTGCCTGCGGTAAAACGCACAAACGCGGATCTGCGCCTGGACTATGAGTATCGTGGTATGCAGATTGGGGTGGAGGGTATTTTCACTCATCACGACAAGAACACTTTTTCCAAGCTGGATGACGCTGACAATCCCAGCGGGATTGTTTACGCTTTTGGCAAACTGCGGGCAGGTGAGATGAATCGCCAAAGCAGCCTGCAGATTGATTTTGAAAAACGCTGGGCCAATAGCTGGCTTTTTACCCAGTATAGCGATCCGCAGGCCGAGTTTGATCTGGCGGCTCTGGACAAGGCCGATTCGCTCGCTCAACAGAGGGTGAATCTGCTGCTGGCTACCAAACGCTGGAAAAGCTGGCAACCCGAGCTTGGCTTTCGCTTCTCTGAGATCAGCAACTATTACTCCCAGAAATCCATCCGCCTGGTTTCCAGGTCATTGGGCCACGGCCTTATCCCCGCGGTCAATCTGAGGACAACTTTCTCATATCAGGATTATGTCGCCAGCCAGATTCCCAACAGCCTTGTGCAATACCTGGATTTGGACAGCGAGTCTGTCTGTCGATTGTTAAAAGCTAAGTTCCTGCTCAATTACAACTCGCTGCAATATGATACTTACACCCCTGCTGTATCGGGAAACCGGTATCTGAAAATGAACCCGCAGCTCAGCTTCAGCAAGCCCGGCATCACCACCACACAGATTGGTTTCAGCACTGATCGAGCATGGATCCAGCAAGAAACATGGAAAGATGTTTCCTCCTCACAATCCTACGCGCTCAAGCACGCAACCACCACTGCCGATCACACAGCAAGCCTGGACCTGACCCACAGGGAGGTTGATAAATCTGACCAAGCCGAGAAAACAAGCTATGATCTCATTTCTCTCAGAAACTCGCATTCTTTTCTCAAACAGGCGATTCTGCTGATTGGCAACTACCAGTTGAATCAGACCGAGTTCTTTCCTCAGATCAGAGAACTTCTCTATGTAGGTGGAGGTCTTGGCCTCTACGACAGCACGGGGGTCTATTCTGCCAATGGCGATTACGATTACTCCTATATCAGAAGCAATATCGGCAAACTCAGCACAGAGCTTAACTCTCAGATCAGCCTTTATCTAAAGCCCGGAAATATAGCGCCAGCTTTGAAAAGACTGCGCACGGACATGATACTGCTGCTCACCGAACAAAGCGATGACCTGCAAGACTGGCGATCCTACCTGTTCCTGCCGAACACAGTGTATGACAGCGAATCGACCATATATGGGAAGCAGAACTACAACCAGACGGTCTGGCTGGATATTTTGCCTGGCAGGATATCGGGCAATCTGGGTCTGGAAATTGACCGCAGTATGGATAACCGCTATCAGACATCATCCCGCACCTACAGCCTGTCGAAGAAAGCGGAGCTGGATCTGAAGCATTACTGGGGAAACAATTTCAACATCAAGTTCGTCAACAGCGATGAGAGCGACACCCGCTATATGTCTTCCATCAAGTCACAGAACCTAATGCTGCTGATGGAAAGAAACATCAGCCCTCAGACAATACTATCCCTGAATCTGGAAGCATCTGGAGAAACAGGCTCTCAACAAAATGGCTCGCAAAAATACAGAATCAACGGCCTTGCCATCAAAAATGGATATCGTGGATCATGGGGCAGCAAAGGCAGGGTTTCGGCTGGCTTGGGAGCGAAATACAACAAAAGGTCAGGATCGGAATACCTGTCTTTTCTACCTGAAAAGAGGGATGGCTTCAGCGTCTTCGTTTCCGCGTCCGCCTTATACAGGATAAACAGCTACACTTCGGCCAGTTTGGATTACAAAGGCTCCAGCTATCCGGATGAATCAATGAAACACACTCTCTCCCTTGAATTCAAAGCGGAACTATAATAAGGAACTGAATACTGACGATGGTAAACCTCTCCCCTCTTGACTATCTGGTGGTATTGCCCTTCATCTTTTTGGCTGGATTGATAGATTCAATCGCGGGTGGCGGCGGCCTGATCTCTCTGCCCGCGTATGTGGCAGCAGGTTTACCCATTCACAACGCGCTGGCAACCAACAAATTCTCCTCCTCTTTCGGCACAGTATTTTCCACTGTCAAATACCTGAAGGCCGGGGTGATTGACCTTCCCGTTGCCGCCATCAGCGCTGTATTCGCGCTATTGGGTTCGTGGTTGGGCACCCGCACCGTCCTGTTGGTATCGAGTGACTTTCTGCATTACTTGCTCCTGGTCCTGATCCCCTTGGTGGCGGTGATTACCCTGCTCAAGAAAGACTTGGGCAGATACGACCGCTCGCATTTGCTCAAGCGTGGTTATCGCTTCGCGTTGGGTTCCCTGGCTGGCTTGTCGATCGGCTTTTACGATGGTTTCTTCGGACCGGGCACCGGCACATTCCTGATCTTCATCTATACAATTATCATGCATTACGACTTTATGGTCGCCAATGGAAACACCAAGGTGGTGAACCTAGCCTCGAATATTGCCGCCGTTATTACTTTCTTGATTGCCGGAAAAGTATATTTCCCTCTGGCGATTCCCGGTGCCGCTGTGGGCATTTTGGGAAATGTGATCGGCTCCAAGCTTGTCATCGATAAAGGCAACAAGCTGATCAAGCCTGTTTTTGTCCTTGCTTTGCTGTTGCTAATGGGAAGGGTCGTTTTCAATATCCTCAACAGATAAGATCATACTTTGCAGCCAGTTATCGGCATTTTCAACAAAAGCCTTGACAAATCAGGCTCCCTTCAAGATTTAGTTCATAATCCAGTGCTGAAGTGGTGAAATTGGTATACACGCTAGTTTCAGGGACTAGTGGCCAATGAGGCCATGGGGGTTCGAGTCCCCCCTTCAGCACCATTTTTTTGCCAAGCATTTAGATACAGGGAAAGGTGTGCTGTTCAATCAATGATGTTGTTGCGTGACCTGGAGCAATAGAGGCAACCCCTCTGTTTCCTCTTTGTCATGCCTCCCTCATATGCTCATCGCTCATTGACCGCTTATTGACCGCCGATCAATCGCTGGACAGATAATCGCCCGGTCATTAATTGGATGTTGGTGGGAGTTCTGGCTATAAGGTCGGGATTAGGATGGCAATCCGCGCCGCCAGACCAATTCTCGTCACCCTGGACATCTTCTCACATAATAGCGGGGCTATCCTGGTCGTAAAAATTCATTGACGCCAATACGAACATCCATTAAATTGGAAAATTACATATTTGGATGATATGATTATGCATGAGTATCGTTCGTGCCTGGATATGATATTTATACTGGCAAGCCCCGCAGGCGGTTTCTGCCGCGGAATGAGGCAATCCAGTTTTTTCGGATAACAGCGACTTGATCATCATAATAATACAGAACCAAAAACAGTAAACAAAGGACCGAGATTTGACAGAGAAAATATTCGTCTTGGATACAAACGTCTTGATACACAGTCCCCAAGCCTTGTTTTCCTTCGAGGAAAACCGGGTGGTAGTCCCTATAGTAGTGCTCGAAGAAATAGACCAATTCAAGAAAGGAGTGGATGAAAAGAGCCGCAACGCCCGCCAGATAGGGCGCTACCTTGATTCGCTACGCACTCAGGGCAGTTTGCAGGAGGGTGTGCGCATGGAGAATGGCGGCACTATCCAGGTTACAGTAAACAAAGATGTTACAGATACCGCGGACAAACTGTTCTTCCTTGACAGGATCGATAACCTGATCATCGGCACAGCCCTGTATTTTAAGGATAAGTATCCTGATAAACAGGTCACGCTCATTTCCAAAGATACCAATGTGCGCATCAAAGCGGACGCCGTGGGAATCAACTCTGAAAACTACGAAACCGACACCATCAAATTTGAAGAGCTATACACCGGCTGGAACCCGGTGGAGGTGGAAAAGAGCGATTTCGATGAAGCCACGGTGAAAGGGTTTCTGCCCAACACCTTTGGCGAGTTTTGCCCCAATCAATACTTGCGCATAACGGACAACCAGGATCCAGCCCGCAGCCGTTCACTCAGATATCTGAAATCGTCCAACGCCTTTCATGCGATGCAGTTTTACACTGGGGAACCAGTTTTTGGCATCACCGCCCGCAACTTTGAGCAGGAAATGGCGCTGGACCTGCTGCTGGACGACTCCATCAAGCTTGTCAGCCTGTCCGGAAAGGCGGGAACGGGCAAAACCCTGTTGGCAATGGCCGCCGGATTGCAGAAAGTGGTGGAAGACCAGAAATATACCCGTCTGGTGATCTCCCGCCCCATTTCCCCCCTGGGCAAAGACCTCGGATATCTGCCCGGCACCAAAAGCGAGAAATTCAATCCCTGGATGCAACCCATATACGATAATATGGATATTCTGCTCTCCCTGCATGAAGACAAGAGTTATGAAAACATGAAAAACAAGCGCAAGCCAAGCATCGAGGACTTCATGGATTATGATTTTCTGGAATTGGAGCCTCTCACCTACATCCGCGGACGGAGTCTGCCAGACCAGTTTATCATCATTGACGAAGCACAAAACCTAACGCCCCACGAGATGAAGACGATCATAACCCGTGCCGGGGAAAACACCAAGCTTGTGCTGACCGGCGATCCATATCAGATTGACATTCCCTATCTGGATTCCGCCTCCAATGGTTTGTCTGTTGCCGTGGAGAAGCTCAAAAATGAAGACATCGTGGGCCACATGACCCTTGAAAAAGGCGAACGCTCCAAATTGGCGGATCTGGCTGCCAAGTATTTCTGATATGACTAAAGACACCCCGCCTTTCCATGAACGCAGTTGGGTTGAGATTGACCTGAGCGCGTTCCGCGCCAATCTGAAAGCCCTCAAAGCATTCCTGACGAAGGACCAAGGCTTCATCCAGATCGTCAAGGCCGACGCCTACGGGCACGGAGCCTGGGAAATCAGCCAGGTCGCGCTCTCGGAAGGAGCGGCGGCGCTTGGAGTGGCGAATCCTGATGAAGGCAAACTGCTCAGAATACAGGGCTGCAAGGCTCCAATTCTCATCCTCTCCCCCGCGCTGCCCGAGGAAATACCCTGCATTGTGGATTACCAGCTCATACCCACACTGAACTCCGCTGATTTCGCTCAGAGCCTGAACAGCCATTGCCAGAGACATAACCTGAAATGCCAGATCAGCTTAAAGCTGGATACGGGCATGCACAGAAGCGGAATGCAGGAAAGCGAATTTGTAGAGCTTTGGAACCTGTGCAAAGGTCTTTCCGGCCTGGAGATTGTTAGTGTTTTTTCGCATTACGCCGCCGCTGAAAGCGATATCGGCTTCAGCCAGACCCAACACAGGAGCTTTGTAAGCCTGCTTGCCAAACATGGCATCAAAGCAGGCTGGACTCACATTGCCAACAGCTCCGCACTGATTAACGGATTGGGCGCAGAAACAAACCTGTGCAGGCTCGGCATTTTGAGTTACGGCATCTATACCCACAATTCTCAAATGAGTAAGATTTCCCTTCGCCCCGTGATGGCATTCAAATCCACTGTCGCCCAGATCAAGACTGTGTCCGCCGGGCAAACGGTGGGCTATAACCTTGCCTGGAAGGCAGGGAGGGAATCCACGCTTGCCGTGATCACGGTTGGTTATGCCGATGGCTATGACTTTTTACTGTCGGACAAAGGCAAGGTGTCGATAAATGGCCGGATCTGTCCGGTTGTGGGCAGGGTCAGCATGGATATGATTAGTGTGGATGTCACCGATGTGAAAGGGGTCAAACCAGGGG
>Ga0302241_1001520_pt1 | contig 16539 bp, 10 predicted proteins | sample AAG_UR_Arg_MG_FD_193532 | JGI IMG/M metagenome (GOLD analysis project Ga0302241, IMG submission 193532) | Enriched activated sludge microbial communities from anaerobic digester in WTTP, New Holstein, Wisconsin, United States - AAG_UR_Arg | ecosystem: Engineered > Bioreactor > Anaerobic >... | reverse complement strand
CGAATAATGCTTGGCCAACTCGCGCTGGCCACCCATTGGCATCGACCAGGCAGGTTTTTTTAAGGAGGAAATGGATGGCCAAGGCGCGCTGGCCACCCATTCGTTGCAGCTGGGCAGGTACTTGCCTGAGCATGGAATGGGTGGCCAAGGCGCGTTGGCCACCTACTCGCTTGGCCATCATGTCCGGTGACTCTGTTCCAAAGCCGTACCGCGAAACGGCTACACACCGCGTGCGAGACCGAATCGTGCGGTCGGCAAGCCGGAAGAAGGGGGCGGAGGCAGCGTCTGGCCACCTCGGCCCCCGGACTAGATTGGATTGGGCTGTCAGGCAGGCGACGACTTCGACAGGCCCAGTCTAGTGAGTATTTTCTCGACTTGCTCGGAGTTATCTGGCAAGCTCCAGAAATGTTCCGAACCGGGACCGGAGCCTTCGCCGTACGTGAAGATGCCGAGGTATTCCCTGGCCCGCCTGATTGTTCTGTCGGACACACCGGCGTCCACAAGCTGCGATTTGGCGTCTTTGACGAGCAACGGCCCCTTTGCCAGCACCCTCACCATCGCGTGCATGGCCTCGCCCAGCCTGGTCCGAAAGCCCGGATCGGCAGACTGAGCCAAGTCCTCGGCAGACATCGGACTCGCACCGAGCGACCTTATAACTGGGCAGCCTCGGTAATCGAACAACTCGAACGAAACGCTAGGTGCCAGCCGCCCCAGGTTCGACTTGGTCTGCGCGAGAATGCGCCGGTTTCGATCCGCGGGATCGACGGCGAGCAACAAGGCCGAACGAGCAGCCGAGATCATTCGGATGCTGCCTCGTCCCCGATGCAACGCGCCGCCGCCACCGGTTTTTGTTAGGTGACGAACGAGGATCACGGCCACGTTGTTGGTTGCGGCAAAGTTCACGAGCGGCGTCATTGCCCGCCTTGCTACATCGTCGTTGCGGAGGCTGCCGGAGAAGAACTCATCGACGGGATCGACGACGACCAGTCTCGCACCCACCTCTTCCACGGCGGCGGAAAGGGCCTTCAGCCCGTCCGGTCCTTTCCGCCCGTCCGTCTCGTCCGTCCCGTCCAGCAGCACGGTTGACGATCCTGAGTCTAACGACGTGCGGTCGACGACGCACACGCGCTTCAAAACAGCCTGTCGGAGTTTCAGTGAATCCCGGAGCCTCGACTCTGAGTCCTCGCCTTGGAGCAGTACCACGCCGCCATCGACTGGTTCGGGGTTGCCGTAGATCGTCCGGCCCCGCGTCAATGCGGCCGTGAGGTAATAAGTCAACGTGCTTTTATTGGTCGCTGGATCACCTTCCAGGATTGTGATCGCGCCGAACGGGATGCGGCCTTGCCAGAGCCACTCCGTTTTCTTTGTTTGGGTTTGTGTTGCCAGATTTACGAATCCTTCAGCCATTTTTGCTGTCTCCATAATCGTGGATGCGCTCGCATCCGTTGGAATACGTTCCGTGCGGCCTACGCTGGCCAGCACAGTCCATCGCCTGTGATTTATGACCGGCTGCCGTTCTCCAGTTTCCTCTGGCGACCTGACCGGCTACGAACTGTCGTTGCGATTGACTCTGTCTGGACATGGAGACTCCTTTCGTGAAGTCAAAAGAATCCTGCAAAATGCGACCCGCTGGACTGTGCAAGCGACGTGGAGGTGCAATGCGCGCCTCCCACGTACGGAAGCCAGTGCCCAGCAGGTCCGTTGTGCTCTCTGGACGCTAGGCAGCGACTTCTCGCCGCGGCGCGACAGCCAAGGCCGGCAGCTCCTCGCCGAGCCCGGATCGCATCACATCGTGCAGAGCTTGCGCCGAGATGAGCAGGCGACCGCGACTGCCGGTACCCGCTACGCGAGATGCGTGGATTTTGCCTTCCTGGCACCAACGCCGAATCGTGTACTTGCTGCGGTGCGTGAGTTCAGCGACCTCAGCCACGGTGTACAAATCTTTGTTCTGGCCGGCAAGAAGGTCGCCGATTTCGGTCACGCGTCTCAGGAGTTCCTCCTGAGCTTCCCCCTGTTCGAAGAGGACTCGCAGGATCGTGTCGGCTCGAACGACCAAGTTCTGCTCAAGCTGGGACAGCCGGCGTGCAAAGCTGGGGTCCGAGAGATCTTGCGATCCCGGACCGGTGGTAAGTGGTTCCCCGCTCGACCGGGAATGGCCGGTTCTACCGCGTGTAGACATAGGCGCGCACTACTCCTCGCAATCAATTTGATTGCCAAATCAAACTGACTACGAGCAGAGCGGCGTCAAAAGGTGATGCGGACAATGTCCGCATCGGCAGCTCGTGAGTCTACGTCTCGGCCTCTTGGCAGCGAACTGAGGAGGTCCGAGTCGCCGCACTTGAATCATAACGTGGTATGGCAGGCGGTCTAGTACCCACCGTAGTTTTTGGGTATTTCTTGGGTTCCGAGGACCTAATTTTCTTGATTCTCGACCAAATCGGATCGATAGGTCAGTTTCTCGATTGCCGCCCGCTTGTTGTTGGGAAACAAGTGGCGATACCGCCGTCGCATTGCCTCAGTGGTGTGGCCCATGAACTCGTCGATGATCCGTTGGTCGACGCCGGCTGCAGCCAAATTCGAGGCGAATGAGTGGCGGTAGGTGTGGAATCCCAGCTTGAACCAGTTCTTCTTGCTGTCCAGGCACCACTTGGTAGCCCGCATGGGCTGCCAGAAAAAGCGGTTCGCCTTGTCCTTCTCAAATGGTTCGAGCGTGTCGGTGTCGCAAACGACGTATTGGCCGGTGGGCCGCTCTTCCCGCCACCGCTCTAACTCCGCTTGCAGGTTCGGATGCAGGTCGATCCGTCTCAAAGTTTCCCGTTTGGTGCGCGACTGCTTTCGGCTGCGAGCAGTGATGAATCCCGCGTCAAGATCCACGTCGGTCCAGCGCAGCCGCAGTATTTCACCGCGACGGATGCCCGTGTAGGCGGGGATGGCGTGCAGCATGAACGATTCCTCGCACCTGGCACGCTGCCGCACGGTTCCCAGCAGCTCCGCAATCTCCGCCGGATCGAGATACAGGCATTCCCACAACTCGTTCTTCTCGGCATCGTCCAAGCCGCCCCGCTCGATGATCGCTTCGATTTCCGCCACGGTCCGGAACGGCGGCAGGTCGCGTCCGGCCTTGATCGTTTCCAGTTGGGCGGCAGGAGATGCCTTTACGTACCCGGCCGATTCGGCCCACTGGAAGAATCGCAACAACGTGTTTCGCTCCTGACGAACCGTTACCGGATCTCGCTGCCGTAGCCTTTGTTGAAGATAATCCTCGGCCTGTCCGGTGCCACCCTGTCGCAGGGGCTGTCAGCCGCGCGGCCCAGGAAGCGACAGAAGTGACTCAGGTGAGTTTTCTGCAGCCGACGATATGAATCAGAAATGCGGTGCTCCTGGTATGCCAGATACACTCCGATCGCTTCTTTGAGTGATGGAAGCCGATCGCGAGCTGATCGCCGGGTTGCCTGCCCACCGCTGATGACAAAGTCGCCGGGGTCAACGCCTGGCGGAACTGCTTGCTGGCCGGTCCGGAGACGATGGAGCGACTGCTCAATGACGTGGACAACGAAATCTGCGTCTGCCCTGTTGGCTGTTTTCAGGGATCGCTCGTACTGGCGCTTGTCGATGCGGAAGATGGCATGGTACGTTTCGCCTCTAAGTCGAAGGCTGGTCATGAACTCCTCCTGTCACTGCGTGTGGAATCATCGGACACGTTCAACGCGGGCCAATCTAACCGCAAAAGACCGGCCCATTCCCGAATGCCACACGATGCCACACGATTGCCGCACTGTTGGCAAAACGCTGGCAAAGGAGGGAGCAAGAAGCAAAAAAGGACTCACGGCAAATCGACGTAAGTCCTTATGCTGTAAGGTGCGGCCGAGTGGATTTGAACCACCACCCCATTTAACTGGGACTAGGTCCTGAGCCTAGCGCGTCTGCCAATTCCGCCACGGCCGCAACGCGGGCAGGGAGCCTGCAAAGCCAGAATGCCGACCTCCTGCGACCGCCTTTAGTTATAGGCAAAGCGAGCACACAAATACAAGGGGTAATTCAAATCGAACGAGATCGATGGCCGTGCAGCCTTCCATAAAAATCAACATTTGGGTTGTCAAAAATCATGGTTCGTCGGGAGAGACAAGACGCAAATACTCCGAACCACGTGCGATGCATTCCTGGGCAGCCTGATCTGCGCCTTGAATCGGGCCGCATCGCCGTGGGAGGCTTTTGCTCGTCGATAGAATCTCCCGGTCAGACCGGTTGAGTCGCAGACAAACAGCGGTATCATAAGAGACTTGCGGATTCCTCGACTTTCCCGCGACGGTGCTTCGGCTGTCCACGGAGGCGATGGTCCCTGAGCATTCTTACCATCCGCCGGACGGTTGGCGTCAGGGGCGAGCAGCGACAGCGTTGGGCCTCTCCCAGCGGATCCGGTGCGGCAGGGGCCGAGCCAATCCAACAGATTTCCCGGCGGCTTCGACGTGAAGTCCGCCGCCCGTCTACGACAGTCCGGCTGCCGGAGACAGATGAATCACATACCACGTAACGTCCGATTGAGGAGATGCACGTGAGCGAGCGTAAATGGGTAACGGTCGATGGTAACGAAGCGGCGTCGTACGTCGCCCACAAGTCGAGCGAGGTGATCGCGATTTATCCGATCACGCCCTCGTCGCCGATGGGCGAGTGGGCCGACGAATGGTCCTCGCAGGGCCGCAAGAATGTGTTCGGCGTGGTGCCGGACGTAATCGAACTGCAGAGCGAAGGCGGGGCGTCGGCCTCGTGTCACGGGGCCGTCCAGGCGGGCGCGTTGACGACCACCTTCACGGCCTCGCAAGGCCTGTTGCTGATGGTCCCCAATATGTTCAAAATCGCGGGCGAACTGTCACCCGCGGTGTTCCATATCGCAGCTCGCAGTCTGGCGACGCACGCGCTGTCCATTTTCGGGGATCACAACGACGTGATGTCGGTACGGAGCACGGGCTGGGCCATGCTGGCGGCCAACTCGGTGGCCGAGGCCCAGGACATGGCGATGATCGCCCATTCGGCCACGCTCAAAGCGCGGGTCCCCTTCTTGCACTTCTTCGACGGCTTCCGCACCTCGCACGAGGTCAACCGCATCGAGTTGCTGAGCGACGACGACATCCGGGCGATGCTGGACGAGGACCTGATCCGGGCGCACCGCGAGCGGGCGATGAATCCGGACAAGCCGGTGTTGCGGGGCACGGCGCAGAATCCGGACGTGTTCTTCCAGGCGCGCGAGGCATGCAACCCGTTCTACAACGCGACGCCGGCGATCGTCCAGGAGACGATGGACCGCTTTGCCAAGCTGGTCGGCCGGCAGTACCATCTGTTCGATTACGCCGGTGCGCCGGACGCCGACCGCATCTTGGTGCTGATGGGTTCCGGCGTGGGCGCCGCCGAGGAGGCGGTGCTGAAGCTGAACAAGATGGGGCAGAAGGTCGGCGTGCTCAAGGTGCGGCTGTTCCGGCCGTTCGACATCCAGGCTTGCCTGGCGGCCATCCCCACGACGGTCAAAGGCATCACCGTGCTGGACCGCACGAAGGAACCCGGCGCGGCGGGGGAACCGCTGTATCAGGACATCCTGACGGCCTTGATCGAAGGGTGGTCCGAGCGGGCGGGCGCCGGCGCGAAGCTGCCGTTGGTGATCGGCGGCCGCTACGGGTTGTCCTCCAAGGAGTTCACGCCGGCCATGGCCAAAGCGGCGCTCGACGAACTGAACGCCGCCAAGCCCAAGAATCACTTCACGGTCGGGATCGTCGACGACGTGACGCACACTAGTCTGAAATACGATCCGGAGTTCCACACCGACGAGCCCGACGTGCGCTGCGCGCTGTTTTACGGCTTGGGGGCCGACGGCACGGTGGGGGCCAACAAGAACTCGGTCAAGATCATCGGCGAGAACACGGACCTGTACGCCCAAGGCTACTTTGTGTACGACTCGAAGAAAGCCGGGGCGCTCACCGTGTCCCACCTGCGGTTCAGTCCGCGGATGATCGACTCGGCCTACCTGATCGAGCGGGCCAGTTTTGTGGCCTGCCATCAGTTTGTGTTCCTGGAGCGCGTCGACGTGCTGGAGAAGGCGGAAGTGGGGGCCACGTTTCTGTTGAACAGCCCCTTTGGCCCGGACGAGGTCTGGGATCATCTGCCGCAGGAAGTCCAGGAGACGATCATCAACAAGAAGTTGAAGTTCTACGTGATCGACGGCTACGGCGTGGCCAAGGCGGCCGGCATGGGCGGCCGCGTGAACACGGTCATGCAGACCTGTTTCTTTGCCCTGGCCAACGTCTTGCCCCGTGAAGAGGCCATCGAACAAATCAAGAAGGCCATTAAGAAAACCTACGGCAAACGGGGCGAGGCGGTCGTGCAGAAGAACTTTGCGGCCGTCGACGCGTCGGTCGAGCACTTGCACGAAGTGAAGGTCCCGGACAAGGTGACCAGCACCTTCAAGCGGCTGCCGCCGGTCTGGGGCGACGTGCCCGATTTCGTCCAGCGTGTGACCGGCATGATCATCGCCGGCAAGGGCGATCTGTTGCCGGTCAGCGCACTGCCGGTGGACGGCACGTTTCCGACTGGCACGGCCAAGTTCGAGAAGCGGAGCGTCGCCCAGGAGATCCCGATCTGGGAGCCGAAGATATGCATCCAGTGCGGGTTGTGCGCGCTGGTCTGCCCCCATGCGGCGATCCGCACCAAAGCGTACCCCAAGGAAGCGCTTGGCGGGCAGCCTGCCTCCTTCCGCTGGCTGGACTACAAGGGCAAGGAACTGGAAAACCACTTGTTCACGCTGCAGGTCGCGCCGGACGACTGTACGGGCTGCGGCGTGTGCGTGGACGTCTGCCCGGCCAAGAGCAAGGAGGAAGTCAAACGCAAGGCCATCAACATGGAGTCCAAACTAGAGCACCTGGAGCGCGAACGGGAGAGCTTCGAGCACTTCCTGAAGATCCCGGATTTGGATCGCCGTTTGGTGAAAGCGAACACGGTCAAAGGCTCGCAGCTGCTGTTGCCGCTGTTCGAGTATTCGGGCGCCTGTGCCGGCTGTGGCGAGACCCCCTATGTGAAGCTGCTGACGCAGCTGTTCGGGGACCGGCTGATCATCGGCAACGCCACGGGTTGCTCGTCGATCTACGGCGGCAACCTCCCCACGACGCCGTATACCGTCAACGCGGAAGGCTACGGCCCGACGTGGTCCAATTCGCTGTTCGAGGACACGGCCGAGTTCGCGCTGGGCTTCCGGCTGGCGTTCGACGAGAAACAGGCGCTGGCCGTGAATCTGTGCCGCCAGTTGGCCTCCCGGATCGGCGACGACCTGGTTGGCGAACTGATCGCCAACGCGCCCCGGCAGCACACGGAAGAAGAGATCCGGCAGCAGCGCGTCCGGGTCCAGGAGCTGTTGAAGCGTCTGGCCGGGATTGACTTGGCCGAGGCTCGCCGGCTGGCGGGCGTCGCGGAGGCGCTGACGCGGCGCAGCGTGTGGGCGCTGGGCGGCGACGGGTGGGCCTACGACATCGGCTTCGGCGGCCTGGACCACGTTTTGGCCTCCGGCCGCGACGTGAACGTGCTGGTCTTGGACACGGGAACCTACTCCAACACCGGCGGCCAGGCGTCCAAGGCGACGCCGCGGGGCGCGGTGGCCCGGTTCGCGGCGGGCGGCAAGCCGAACCGCAAGAAGGATCTGGGCATGATCGCCGCCTCCTACGGCAACGTGTACGTCGCCCAGGTGGCGATCGGCGCCAATCCCGCCCAGACCATCAAGGCTTTCCTGGAAGCCGAATCGTACCGCGGGCCGTCGCTGATCCTGACCTACAGCCACTGCATCGCGCAAGGGATCGAGATGTCCACGGCGATGAGCCATCAGAAGGACGTCGTCCGCTCCGGCCTGTGGCCGCTGTACCGCTATGATCCGCGTCTGTCCCGCGACGGCGGCCGCCCGTTTCAGCTGGACAGCCGCAAACCGAACCTGTCGTTCAAGGAGCTGGCCGCCAGCGAGGGACGCTTCGCCATGCTCGCCCGGAGCAATCCGGCGGCCGCGGAGCGGTTGTTCGAATTGGCACAGCGGGACATCGACGACCAGTGGCACTACTACGAGCAGTTGGCGGGCGTCGTGCGTGAGGTCCCGGAACAAGCTGGCAAGAAGGAAGAAGGAGTACAATCGTGAGCGTTGATCTGAACACAACTTACTTGGGTTTGAAACTGAACAATCCGCTGGTCGCGTCGGCCAGTCCGCTGACCGGCAATCTCGATTCCCTGCAGCGGTTGGAGGAGGCCGGGGCCGCGGCCGCCGTCTGGCCCTCGCTGTTCGAGGAGCAGATCGAGCACGAGGCGATCGAGGTGGCCTGGCTGCACGACCAGGGCACTGGTTCGTTCGCCGAGGCCAACGGCTTTTTGCCGGAACTGAGCGACTACCGCATCGGGCCGGAAGCCTACCTGACCCAGATGGAAGAGGCCAAGAAGAATCTTTCCATCCCGCTGATCGGCAGCCTGAACGGGGCCTCCAAGGGCGGCTGGGTGCGGTACGCCAAGCTGATTCAGGACGCCGGCGCGGACGCCTTGGAGCTGAACATCTACTTCATCCCGACCGACCCGAAAATGGGCGGTCCGGATGTTGAGAAGCAGTACCTGGAACTCGTTGCGGCCATCAGGGAGTCGATTTCGATCCCGCTGGCCGTGAAGATGGGGCCGTACTTCAGCGGTTTGCCGCAGTTTGCCGCCCGGCTGGTCGAGGCCGGCGCGGCCGGCCTGGTCCTGTTCAACCGCTTCCTGGAACCCGACGTGGACTTGGAAGAGCTGAGGTTCCAACCCAGTCTGCAGTTGAGCACCCGCAATGAACTGCGGCTGCCGCTGCGCTGGATCGCCATTCTCCGCGATCACGTGCAGGCCTCGCTGGCGGCCACCAGCGGCGTGCATTTCACGGAGGACGTGGTCAAGGCCCTGCTGGTCGGCGCCGATTGCGTCATGATGGCCTCCGTGCTGTTGCAGCGCGGGCCCGGCTACCTCAAGCAGATGCTGCAGGAACTGCAGAGCTGGCTGGAGGAAAAGGAGTACGAGTCCGTCGAGCAGTTGAAAGGCAGTATGAGCCGCATCCGCTGCTCCGACCCCAGCGAGTTGGAACGCGCCAACTACATGAAAGCCCTGATCTCGTACACCGACAAGGTGTAAGACGACCAGCGGAAGAGACGCTGCCACATGGACGTCTTGCCCCATGCCCCGAGAAGCCCCGTCTCCTGAAGTGACGGGGCTTCTTTTTTTCCTGCCGACGTGTGGCGAGGGCGGCTCTGCCCGCGGCCCAAATGGGTCCCTCCTCACCTGCCCCGCTTATCGTACACCGCCATTCTTTTTACATCGCCCAGCCAACCTGTTTGCAGACTGACATTGACCGGGCCAGCAGGCCTCGGTACTGTACGCCACCCGATTCTTGGGCCATTGCCATCGTTGGCGTCTGGAAGGAGACGCTTATGCGGCCAAATCGAATGCTCGGCTGTTTCCGAATTTCGTTTTCACCACGGCGCGTGTGCTGCCTGGGTTGTGTCGGCGTCTGTCTGCTCGGACTGTTGGCCGGAAACGCTGCCACAGGGTTCGCTGCCCAGGCGCCCGGTTCTGGAACGGTCAAGCTTGAGGAGACTGGCACGGAGAAGGCCCTCATTTCCTCCGTGGTCGAGTCGCGCCGCAAGCAGGCAGAGGCATCCACGGAACTGGACCAGCCGACCAAGAAGCGGATCTCGGAACTGTATGCGCAGGCGTTGGAGTCCCTGAATCGCGCCGCCGACTCGGCCCGGCGAGCGGAGGCGTTCAAGCAAGAGGCCGACAACGTCCAGCAGCGTCAGCGCGAGATCCAGCAGCGGATCGACGAACTGCGCGGCCAGACTCCCACCTTGCCGGAGGCGCTGACGCTGCCCGACATGGAGCAGGAATTGGCCCGTGCCGACCGCAACTTGACGGATTTGAAGCAGGCGCAGAGCCAGGCCGAAAACGAACTGGCCACGCGCGCCAACCGCCGCAAGGACGTCCGCGGCTTGCTGTTTTCGGCACCCCAACGCCTGCAGGAGATCGACGGGCAACTCCAGTCGCCCACGCCGGCGGACGAACCGTCCCTGTTGACGCTGGCTCGCCGCACCGAGTTGGAGGCTCGGCGCCTGGCCATCGAACAGGAAGTTCCGGCTTACCAAAACGAATTGGCCAAGTACGATGCCGAGGACGCGCTGGACCTGGTGCGTTTGCAGAAGGACTGGAGGATCCAGGACGTCGCGTTTGCGGAGCGGCAGTTTCAGCTGTTGGACTCACGTGTGAAGCGGTTGCGAGCCGCGGCGGCGGGCGAGGCGGTGCGGCAGGCCGAGGAAGAGGCCGTCCGTGCCCAGCCGCTGTTGCGGGACTACGCGGCACGAAATCGAGAGCTGGCCGAAAAGGCGCAGACGCTGACGCAGCAGATCGGGCAAACGGAGCAGGCGCTGCGCGACGCCAAGGCGCTGCTGGAAAGCGTGCAACAGGAGTTCCAGCAAGCCAAGGAGCGCGAGCAAAGCGTGGGCTTGACCAAGACGGTCGGCGCACAACTGCGCAAGCAAGAAGCGGCGCTGCCGGACGTCCCCAAATACCGCCAGAACATTCGGACTCGGCAACAAGCCATCGAGGACGTGCGCTACGAGCTGTTCGAGTTGGAGGAAGAGCGCAACGCGCTGGCCCAGCCGGAACGGATCGTCGGCCGTCTGCTCCGCGACGCGCCGGCGGGGCGGAGCCCCACGGAACGTCGCGAACTGCAGGACGCGGCCGAGGCCGCCTTGTCGCGGAAACGGACTTACCTGGACGCGGCCATCCGCAACCAGAGCACCTACTTCGACCGGCTGACCGAACTGGACACCACCGAGCTGCAGCTGGTCAATCGGACGGAGGAGTTTATCGACTATATCCGGGAGCGCGTGTTGTGGATCCGCACCAGCAAGCCGCTGGCGGCGGAAATGTCGATCAGCGGCAGCGACTTGTGGCTGGTCAACCCCGGACAATGGCTCGCCTTGGGCCGCCGGATCAGCAGCGACATTTGGGAGAACCCCAATTGGTTCGTGGTGGCCGTGCTGGCGTTTTCGGGGCTGTTCGCCGTGCGGCGCCGTCTGCGGTGGCGAGTGCGGGAGATCGGCGAGTCGGCCGAACGCCGCAACTGTACCCAATTCCGTCTGACGCTGCGCGCGGCGGCGATCACGCTGCTGATCAGTCTCCTGTGGCCGGCCCTGACCTGGTACCTGGCTTGGCGCTTGACGCCCGCGACGACCGGCGCGGACTTCGTCAACGCCGTAGCCACCGGATTGTGGGTGCTGGCCGGTGCGTTCTTTCCGGTCGAGTTGCTGCGGCAAATCTGCCGGCCGCACGGTTTGGCCGTCTCGCACTTTGACTGGCCTGCGTCGACCGTCGAACTCCTGCGGGCCAACTTGCTGCGGCTGATGCTGGTGGGCATGCCGTTGGTGTTCCTGACCACGGTGCTGCACGCCGGCGATCCCGAGCGCGGGTACGACGCGGTGGAGCGGATCTGTTTTATTCTGGTGTGCGGCGTGGTGTCGCGGTTCCTGGCCCGCGTCCTGCACCCGGACAGCGGGGTCTTGCACGAGTACGTCGCTTTTCACGCCGGCGGCTGGATCGACCGCTTGAAGTACGTGTGGTACTGGCTGGGAGTGGCGTCGCCGCCGGCGCTGGCCGCGGCGGCCTTTTTCGGTTACTACTACACGGCGCGGGAGTTGGGCCTGAGATTGCTGTACACGATTCTGCTGATCGCGCTGCTGGTGGTGATCCGCGCGTTCCTGTTGCGGTGGCTGCTGGTACACCGGCGGCACTTGAGCATCCGGCAAGCGCGCGAGCGGCGCGCGGCGGCCCTGGCCGCCGCCGGCCCGCCGAGCAGCGAGGGGGCGTCCCTGTCCCGGCCGGTCATTCCCGTCGAGGAGACGATCGACCTGGCCCACGTCAGCAGCCAGACGCAGCGGATGGTGACGGCGTTGGTCGTCGTCGCCGCGCTGGCGGGCACGTGGGGCATCTGGCACAACGTCGTGCCCGCCCTGAACATCCTGGACCGCTGGCGGCTGTGGACCACGGTCGTGCCGATGACGGAAACCACGACGAACGCCGCGGGCGAGACAGAGATCACCACGCACGACATCGTCCGGCAGGTCACAGTGGTGGATCTGCTGGCCGTTTCGGTGATCGGCTTCATCACCATCGTCGCCTTTCGCAATCTGCCCGGCCTGCTGGAGATCACCGTCCTGCAGCGGCTGCCGCTGGAAGCCTCGGTGCGCTACGCCGTCACCACGCTGTCCAGCTATACCATCATCCTGGCTGGCGTCATCCTGGGCGCCGGCACGCTGGGCCTGCGCTGGAACCAGATCCAATGGCTGGCCACTGCCCTGACCTTCGGATTGGCGTTCGGGTTGCAGGAGATCTTCGCCAACTTCGTCGCCGGACTGATCATCCTCTTCGAGCGGCCGGTGCGTGTGGGCGATATCGTGACTGTGGACGACGTGACCGGCGTCGTCTCGCGGGTCCGCATTCGAGCCACGACGATCACCAACTGGGACCGCCAGGAATTCGTCGTCCCCAACAAGGAATTCATCACCGGCAAGGTCCTCAACGCGACGCTGTCGGACCAGGTGAACCGCATCGTGATCAATGTGCGCGTGGCCTACGGCTCGGACACGGAACGGGCCCGAAACCTGCTGCTGAAGATCGCCCAGGGGCATCCGTTGTTGATGAAAGACCCCGGGCCCCTGGCGAGCTTCGAAGGCTTTGGCGACAGCGCGCTGAATCTCGTCCTGCGGGCGTACATGCCCACCTTTGAGAACCGGCTGAACGTGGTCCACGAGTTGCACACGGCCATCCACCAGGAATTCAAGGCCGCGGGCATCCAGATCCCCTTCCCGCAATGCGATCTGCACGTGCGTTCGATCGCCCCTCAGTGCAAACTCGAACTCACGCAGCCCGCAGGAAATGGCGGGCCAGAGTAGCAGGCACACGCCGGAACGCGGGTATCTTGACATGCTGAACCTGACAGGCTATTCCTACCTCCAGCAATTGAAGGGCAAGGGAATGTTGGGGAAAGGAATCAACAATCATTTCATTCCGATGCCAAGTTGGGCTTCGACCTGGTATGATAGTCTCTGTTAACCTGTACCTTGGCCGTGAGTCGTCCCGGTCAGGAGAAATTCCAATGAAACGATGCACGGGTTGGTTCGCTTGCCTGGGCTTGTTTTTCTTTGCAGGCCTTTCGCAGGTTCGGGCTCAAGACTCCGAGCCGCGACTGGTGGCGGATGAATTTCAGGAGCATCTGGCCAAGATCCTGGTCCGGGCTCCGCGGCCGGCCGAAGCCCTCGATTTCGCGCCCCAGCAGGCCCGGTTCGTGCGCGTGGCCATTCACGAAACCAGCGGCAACTCGCAGCCGTGCATCGACGAATTGGAGATCTACGGCCCCGAAGGAAAAGACAATCTCGCCCTGGCCGAGCGCGGCGCCGCGGCCAGCGCATCGTCGCTGCTTCCCGGCTATGCCATTCACCAGATCAAGCACCTGAACGACGGCCTGTACGGAAACGACCACAGCTGGATCGCGGCCACCGGCGGCCGTGAGTGGGCGCAGATCGAGTTTCCCCAGCCGGCCACGGTGGCTCGAATCGTGATCACTCGCGACCGCGACGGCAAGTACCGCGACCGCATCCCGGAAGTGTTCGAGGTGCTCGTCTCGCAGGACGGGCAGCAGTGGCAATCGGTCTCCAGGCGAGAGCGGACGGGGCCGAATCGGGTCCGCCGCCTGCCGTATTTTCAGGCCGACCGGTTGCCGGAGAAGACTTGGGACGGGTTCCTGCAGTACGCTTTTCTGCGCGAGCGGGCAACGTGGAGCAACGTCCCGGCGGACGATCACCTGTCGCCGCTGTTGGTCGAGCGCCCGGCCGTGCCGGGCGGCGCGCCGTATTGGGGCCGCATCGCGCGCCTGGCGCCGCTGGAACGCGTGCTGGTGCTGTACGAGGAAATGATCGAGCGGTTGGAGCGGCAGGGGCTGGACGTTTCCGCCGAACGCCTCCAGGCGGCCGACTTGCGGCGCCGGGCCGCCGCCGAGTCGGAGTCCCAAACGCTGTACCTGGCGGCGCGGCTGGCTAAGCGGCAGCTCTTCTTCCGCGATCCCGCCTTGACGCCGATCGAGCGGATCCTGTTCGGCAAGCGGCATCCGTTCCTGGAATCGCACAACTACAGCGAGCACTTGGACGGGATCCTCGAACCGGGCGGCGGCGTGTACGTGCTGCACATCCCTCGCGATGAACAAGGCCGCTTCCGGCCCGATCTGGCCCGCATCCAGCAGTTGTTCGACGGCAGTGAGGGTATTGTGCGCGAGCCGGTGGCCGACTATGAAGCCCGGACCATTTTCTTCGCCTATCGGCCCGACCAGCCGGAAGTCGAGGGCTGGGCCTCGTACTGGCACATGTACCGGATGGAAGCCGGCGGTTCCGGCCTGCAGAAACTGACCGACGGGCCGTTTCACGATTTCGACGCGGTGTGTCTGCCCGACGGGGGCGTGGCCTTCCACACCACGCGGTGCGCGGTGCGCTTCCTGTGCTGGCGGCCCCAAGCCTATGTCCTGTACCGCATGGAGGCCGACGGCTCGGACATGCGGCGCTTGTCCCATGCCAACCTGAGCGAGTGGAAGCCGTCGGTGATGCAGAGCGGGCGCATCCTGTGGACCCGCTCGGAGTACCTGGACAAAGGCGCCGACTTTGGCCACACGCTCTGGTCCATCCGCCCCGACGGCACGCATCCGGAGTTGGTCTTCGGCAACAACACCCCCAACTGCTACAGCCAGGCGCACGAGATCCCCGGCACGCAGGAGCTGGTCTGCACCCTGATGTCGCACGGCGACCACAAGGGCCCGATCGCGCTGATCGACCGGAACAAGGGACCGTTCGACACGGCGGCGATCACCAACATCACGCCCGATACGCGGCCGCAGTACCAGATGAGCCGGTCGCACAGCGACACGTTCCGCGATCCCTACCCCATCTCGCGCGACCATTTCCTGGTGACCCACAATCCCGACGATCAACACAATTGGGCGCTGTACGTCATCGACCGCTATGGCAACCGGGAACTGCTGTACGTGGATCCGGAGATCAGCAGCAAGCATCCCACGCCGCTGCGTCCGCGTCCGCGCCCGCCCGTGCTGTCGGAGGCGCTGGATGCGCAGTTGGCGGAGCAGGGACTGGGCCAGTTCACGGTGCAGGACGTGTACGAGGGCCTAGGCGCGACCATCGCCCGCGGCCGGGCCAAGTACCTGCGGGTTGCCGAAGAGTTGCCTGCGAAGTTGGAATCGCTGCCCGACGGCCAGTGCCGCGCGGACCATCCGCCGTTCACGGACTTCTACGCCACGCCCATTCACCTGGTGCGCGGGCCGACACCCAGTTTTCGGACGCGGACGCCGAACGCGCCGTTTAACTTTTTGCGGACCAATCACGACTGGACCAAACTGGTGACGGAGATCGAGCCGGGACTGTACCAGGTCCGGGAATCGGGGGGCTGGCCCAGCTACGTGGCCAAGGCATCGCTGGGCACGGTGCCGATTGCCGAGGACGGATCGGCGAATTTCCTGGCCCCGGCGGGCAAGGTGCTGTACTTCCAGTTGCTCGATGCCGAGTACAACGAGTTGCAGCGGATGCGGAGCGTGATTCAGTTGCAGCCCGGCGAGCGGCGCAGCTGCATCGGCTGCCACGACAGCCGGCATTCGTCGCCGCCGCCGAACCTGGCCTCGGCCCTGGTGCAGCCGCCGCGGCGCCTGGAGCCCCCGCCGTGGGGCACCGAGGCGTTCGATTACCAGCGCGTGGTCCAGCCGGTGCTGGACGCCCACTGCGTTCGCTGTCACGATGGCCGGGAAGCGGGCCGGTCCGACCTGCGCGGAACGCTCGACGCGAGCCGCGTGCCGGCCTCGTACCGCACGCTGATCGAGGGCGGATGGGTTCACTATTTCGACTTCACTTACGGCATGCGGCACTTCAAGGCCGAGCCGCTTTCGTTCGGCACCTTGCGAAGCCGCCTCTGGGAGGTGCTGGCCGACAAGAATCACCAAGAAGTCCAGCTCGACGAGACCGGCCTGCGGGCGATCAAGGCCTGGACCGATCTGAACTGTCCCCTCTGGCCCGACTACATCTACCGCCCGGACCGCCCGCCGGAACAGACGGCGCAGGTCCGCTGCCCCACGCGGCGATAGCTCTCGGTCTCGACATGCTCATCCGCCGTCAGATCCCCCTCCTGCGACTTGTCGGCCAGTTGGTTCATCCGGAATTCCTATGGGCTCGAGTGATGTGTCGAGCGTTCGCCGCGCATCCGGGCGGCAGCCTTGTGTTTCCGGGTTTGGCGCCGATCCTGCGAGTGTTTGCAGCGCGCCGGCGTAGCTGCCGTGGAGCAGTCGGGCGACGGCGAGCAAGCGTAGGCTGTCCGCGTCGGGCGCCAGGGCGTGCAGTTCGCTTGCGGTTCGCAACGCCGCATCCAGTCGCTGGCTCCGTATCCAGCCCAGGCATTGCGCTCGCAACTGTC
>Ga0302241_1001518_pt1 | contig 16542 bp, 9 predicted proteins | sample AAG_UR_Arg_MG_FD_193532 | JGI IMG/M metagenome (GOLD analysis project Ga0302241, IMG submission 193532) | Enriched activated sludge microbial communities from anaerobic digester in WTTP, New Holstein, Wisconsin, United States - AAG_UR_Arg | ecosystem: Engineered > Bioreactor > Anaerobic >... | reverse complement strand
GAAAAAAAAGAAATATCTTTTTCTTCTCCCACATTTACTATTCTGTCATTCCAGCAGTAAAGTGCAGAAGAAAATTTATTCTTCCCATCAGGTGTATAAATTTTTCCATTGTAAAGTAATAAGCCACTCATATCACTTTAATATCTCTCCCGTCTTCCTGCTCCAGAGAAGAACATCTAATTCATCAAAATCCACACCAATATCTATTGCAAATTGCTTCAAAATTTCTTCAATAAGAAGATACTTTTTCTTTGTAGAAGGTGGTTTTGGATTATCCAGATACCCGAATTCACAGAGACTTCTGATTATGTGTTTATCCAGTATGGCATAACCTTTAAAACCGATATTACGCAAAAAATGACTTCCTTCTTTATAACCCAGTCCCTTTATACCGGGATTGGCAGCAAAAAAATCCCTTCTCTCAAAGCTATCTTTAAATGAATTTATCTTTTCTTTTAATTTAAAATTTATAGAATCTATTAAATATTTCCTTGTATGAACTATATAACCTGCCCTTGCATCAGGATAAAGATGCTTTCCCCTCAATTTCTCTAAAAGTTCTTCCTGAGAAGCTTTCATTACCATATCTTTTATTACATCAACACAGCGTAAACCCATTCTGGCACTGGCACCTGCAGTAAAAATACAAAAAACGAGTTCCAGAAATATGTCAATATCATCTCCTTTTTTATAAACTTCTTCAAAGTCTTTCAGCCTCTCTTTTATACTGATTTTCTTTTTTTCATAGTAGTCCAGTAATTCTTTTTTATCTTTATCTTTTATTGGCATATTAAAACCTTTCTTTATTATTTATATAATACTACCTTAAAATAGAGGTAAAGTAAAGTTTATAAAAAATTGTTGTAGTACTAAATTATATCTTCACAGAATTATTTTTCTTGACATTCACAATTGTCTTGGCTAAAATTAACAATATAGTTATCAATCTATACTTAATAACCTGCTAATGCGTAAGGTGCAAAATGGCTTTAACAAGAGTAGAAATAAATCTTTCTAATCTAATTTATAATATAAACCAGATAAACAAAATAGTTGGTCAGAACACCAGACTTCTCCCGGTTCTAAAGAGCAATGCCTATGGACATGGTCTTATACCCATTTGCAAGACCATAGTTGATGAAAATAACAATTCTGTATATAATAATATATTCGGCTTTGGTGTAATCAATATGTCGGAAGTTACCGAACTGAGACAGAATGATATAACAAAACCAGTCCTTGTTTTAGGGCCCATTGCTTCAGACGAAATCGAAGCGGCCATAGAGAATAAAGCAACCTTAATATTATATGATATATCTTTTGCAAAAGAAATTTCTCATAAAGCTATGAAAAAAAACCTTCAGGTGCCGGTTCATATTAAAGTGGACACCGGTCTTGGCAGGCTCAGCGTAAATCATGAAAAAGCACCGAAATTTATAGAAGAACTTTTAAAATTACCCGGTCTCAGAGTGGAAGGCCTTTATACACATCTTGCCGATGCAGAAGGTATTGATCAATCCTATACCTTGAGACAGCTTATAAGGTTTAATAAACTATTAGAAAACCTTGAAAATAAAGGAATACATATCCCCATAAAACATATGGCAGGAAGTGCAGCAGCTATGTTACTACCGGAAACAAGATTTGACATTGCAAGAATAGGAATTTCACTCTATGGCCTCTGGCCAGCAGAAGAAACCAAAATCCTTATGATAGCAAAAGGTCAAAATTTATTAGAAATCCTCTCAGATAAAGAAATACAATCCAGGGGTGTTAATTTACTGGCCTATTTTCTCCGTCCTGTTATGCAGTTTAAAACAACAGTAGTACAGGTAAAAGAAATACCACCGGGTAACTGTATCGGTTACGGATGTACTTATGAAACCAGAAGATTAACTAAAGTAGCGATACTTCCGGCAGGTTATGCAGAAGGTATTGACAGGAAACTTTCAAATTGCGGAGAAGTTCTTATAAGAGGAAAAAAAGCATCAATAATAGGAAGAATATGTATGAATCTTACCATAGTAGATATTACTGATATTCCTGATGTATCAGCAGGTGATGAAGTTGTCCTCATAGGTAAACAAGGAGACCAGGAGATAACAGCAGAAGATATGGCAGATAAAGTCGGAACAATCAATTATGAAATAGTAACAAGAATTAACTGGCAGGTTCCAAGAGTTTATATATGGTGAAGGGTGAAAAAAGTTTAGACTCTAAGGTTTAAAGTTGAGAGTTAGTTGTTAAACCCTCAACTTTAAACTAAAAAAAGGGGGCTCTTAATGAGTTACTTTGACTTAAATCTGGATATACAACAAATTATTGATAATACAGGCAGGGTTGCCAATTATTTCTGGGAAAGAGGATGGGCAGGAGGAAATGCCGGAAATATAAGTGTTTATCTTCCGGAATTTAAAGAATCTAAAGAGGAAATCTCCTGTAGAATATCACATAAAAAGTTCTCTTATCCACACCTGGGAGGAGATTATTTTATGGTTACTGCTTCAGGGAGAAGAATGAGGGATATCCTGAGGTCACCTGAAGAAAACCTGTGTATCGTTCAAATTGATCCTTCAGGTGAAACATATAAAATTGTCTGGGGATGTAAAATTGGAAAATTTCCAACTTCAGAATTTAACTCCCATCTGGGTGCTTATAATATAAGGAAAGAAATGGGTAAACCCATATCAGTTGTTATGCATACTCAACCACTCAATATGATAGCTCTTTCCATCATACCTGAATATCAATCTACTGAAAGATTTTCTGAACTTCTATGGAGAATGCAGCCGGAAACAATAGTAAATATTCCTGAAGGAATAGCCTTTCTTGATTACGAATTACCGGGAAGTAAAACACTTGCAGAGAAAACAGTAAAGGCTTTTAGAGATGGTTATAGATTGGTAATCTGGGCCAATCATGGCGTAATAGGCATAGGAAACGATATAGATGAAGTTCTGGATTTAATAGATCATGCAAATTCTTCTTCTACTATTGCACTAAAATTAATGCAGGCCGGCTATACTTCCAGAAATCTTGGATTAAAAAATCAGCACCTTGAAAGCCTCTGTAAAACATATAATTTAATAAATTCACATTTTTATAATAAATAAAAAATAGAAAGGAATTTCCTCTGTAACAATAGAATAAAAATAAATAGTTAAAGAGAGGTAACAACGTGGATGAAATAGCAATCTGTCCAAATTGTGGCAATGAAAATAGAATGGATGCTAATTTCTGTAAAAACTGCTGTTTTACTATTGGAAATAAGGCTCAAACCTCTGTAAAATTTTGTCCTAAATGTAAAAATCCTAATAGACCTTCAGCCAGGTTTTGTTCTGTATGCGGTCATAGTTTTATTCAAATAACCTTCAGCGGCCCCCTGTCAACAGGATCTATACTGGTTAATAGATACGAAATCATAAATCTTATAAAAGCAGGAGGAATGGGAGCTGTATATAAAGCAAGGGATCATAGAATGCTTGAATTATGTGCTGTAAAAGAATTAATTGCTGATTCTATAAATACTGAGCAAGAGGATTATACTATAAAAAGATTTAACGAAGAAGGAAATTTACTTGCAAATCTTATCCATCCCAATCTACCAAGAGTTACAGACCTTTTTATTGAAAAAGGACGATATTATCTCGTTATGGAGCTTATAGATGGAAAAGATCTTGATACTGTCTTAAAAGAGCGAAATAAACTTTCTATAGCAGAGGCAATTCAATATGGTCTTCAGATTCTTGATGTACTGGATTATCTTCACAATCAAAATCCTCCTATAGTATACAGAGATTTAAAACCTGCAAATATCGTTATTAGAACAAGAGATCAGAGAGCTATGCTTATAGATTTTGGAATAGCGAGAACTATTCAAATAGAAGAAGAGAAAAAAACCAGGATAGGTACTCCTCAGTACAGTCCTATAGAACAGTTTAAAGGTATGGTAGAACCAGCAAGTGATATATATGCTCTCGGAAGGACTATGCATCATCTTATTACCGGAGTAGCACCTGAACCAATGTCTTTTCACTCAGAACCTTTAACTAACTTTGTTCCAGAAGCCCACAAAGAATTGGAAGCAATAATTACAAAGGCAACTCAACCGGATATAAAAGATAGATATTCTAAAGCCAGTGAAATGATAAAAGATATAAAGAATTTTTTAAATAAAGAAAACATATCAGGTCCTAAAGAAAAGATTGATATAACGAAACCAGATTCCATATCAGAACAGAAGGCAAAACCCCGGAAAGCAACTAAAATTCTTACACCACTTAAAGAAGAAGAAGAAACTGAAAACAAAAAAGAAACAATTAAAAAAGAAAGGAATAATAAAAAAGATAAAATTACTATAATTAGTAAAAGTGAAAAAACAAAAAAAATAGTGTCTTCTATTCTAAAATCAGATTTGCATTTAGATATTCATCCGAGTTCAACAGAAATGGTATTAATACCTTCCGGTTATTTCTGGATGGGTGATAGTGGTTGTGAATATGATGAAAATAGAAAAAAACTCTTTGAAACAAATAAAAAAGGACAGCACAGAGTTTATCTGAATGCATATTATATTGATATAACACCTGTTACAAATGAACAGTACAAAATTTTTGTTCAGGAAAACTCTTATAAAAGTGAAGGTGACTGGGAGAAATACTTTACTAAAGACAAAGAACATCATCCTGTAGTCAATATTACATGGTATGATGCAGATACTTATGCCACATGGGCAAAGAAACGACTTCTCACTGAAGCCGAATGGGAAAAAGCTTCCCGTGGAGGTGATGGTAGAAACTGGCCATGGGGAAATTTATGGGATGATACAAAGCTAAATTCCAGAGAAAGCGGACCCGGCAGAACTACAGAAGTACATCAATACTCCAGAGGAGACAGTATATATGGTGTCCTTGATACTGTCGGAAATGTATGGGAATGGACATCTGACTGGTATTATCCTTATCCTTATGAGGGACCTTATATCAGTGAGGAAGGAGATAAACGAGTAATAAGAGGAGGTTCTTACTCTGAAACAAAAGATAAATGTACATGTTCATTTCGAAACTGGGGTTTTCCTGAAAATAAAAGTGCCTTCCGTGGTTTCAGATGCGGTAAAGATGTGAAGTAATAAAGTGAATAGTCAAGTTACCCATCACCTATTACTCTTTCATTTTCTATATAAAACAAAAACCGGCACCCCTACATCTACCTGTTCATATAGCCATTTTGCATTTTCCGGTGAAAGTCTTATACAGCCATGTGATGCAGGTTGTCCGAGATAATCCAGATAATAAGGATTTTCCCATAAATCCAGAGCATGTATTCCATAAATTCCGTTAGAGCTTATTTCTAACCAGTATGGCATTCTGGCATTGTATTGAGCAGATACGGGACATGAAACCTTTGCATATACCATTGTATTCATCACAGGAGTAGTTTCACCAGCTCCTGTAGAACATAGAAATTCTTTGTGAAAAGAACCCCATAAATTATAAAAATGTAATCTCTGTTTACCTATTTCAATAATTATACACTTCTCAAATTTAAAAACTACATTAGGATAATAATTAGATGCAATGGCAATTTGAAGAGATAAGAAAAATAATATTATTGAAAAACAAAACAATTTTTTCATATTCTATGGTTTTATACTCCTGTGTATCATACACAGTATGAAGTATTAATAATTTTTCCTCTCTTCACCCTTCATGATACCTTATTTAAATAATGAAAAAAGTTTACCTTTCCTTTCTTTAATATCTGGTTCAAGAGTGTTTAATAACTCTATTAAGGCTTCAGATAAAAGTCCTTTTTTCATATAAGCCCATGCTAAAGCGTCTATTACAGGTTTATTATTAGAATTAGCCTCTTTTAAACTCTTATAATTATTAATAACTTCTTCTATATTCTCCGGTTTTTCTCTTAAAAGTTTTTTATAATAAAAAATTTTCTCTTCTATTGAGGAAACTTTAACTACTTCAGATGTTTTTACTAATACAGGAACATCTTCTTTTTTCCTCTGTTTTAATTTAAGTTTTTTTGTAAATTCCTCTACCATTTTCAGAGCTACCTGTTCTGAAAGATACTCTCTTGTAATTCCTTCAGGAATCTCTTCTTCTTCAAACTGGCTTATAACTTTTTTAGCAATCTTTTTTGTTGTATCTATCTTAATCAATTCTCCGAGGTTATCTTCATTTAACTCTGTATCAGAACCAATGATTTCCTCTATTATTTCCTCTGCAATTTCTTCTATATATTCTTCTTCCGTAAGTTCTAATTCTTCTATTATCTCTTCTTCCTCTTCTTCCTTTTTTTCTTTTACTAACTGTTTTTGTACTATAGCAACAGATTTATTAATCTTTGCAGGCTTTTCTTTTTCTACATAAGTAGATTCTACTATCTGGAGATCCTCTGAAAATCCATCTCCTTCCAATGGTTCTTCTGTACCTTCCAATAAATATGAAGCTATATCATCCTGAAGAGGAGGAGCGCTGCCTCTGGCAACTTCCTTAATAGCATCCAATATTACATTCATACCGGAATCTTTCCTTAAATAACCTATGGCACCTGCACGAAAAGCATTCAAAACATTCATCTTATCTCCAAAAGCAGTAAGCATAAGTATCTTTAAAGAAGGATTAAGTGTTAAAATTTTCCTGGTTGCCTGTATTCCATCAAGAACTGGCATAGCTATATCCATAAGAATAACATGGGGTGGTAAATCCAGAGACTTTATTTTTTCTATAGCTTCCATACCATTGGAAGCTGAACCTACAATCTGTATTTTATCTGATCTATTAAAAATAGTGCTGAGAACCCTCTGATAACTTTGATTATCTTCTGAAAAAAAGACTCTTATTTTCTCTTTTTCATTCCATACAGTGCTTTTTAACTTACCTTCATCAGCGGAATATCCAGTAGAAGTTGGGGGCCCTCCATATCGAGAGGTAAGAGTTCTCCCTATATCAGTAATAGAAACTACATCTTCAGGTTTAAGTATTCTGGTTTTTGTATGGGCTACTGGTAATACTTCCCTTATTTTTAATTCTTCTTCTGGACTTTCTTCTTCTATTGAAGAAATTTCTTCTTTCCCTTCGAAAAAAGCCCATTTGGCATCGCCTTCCTCTTTCCATGCCCCTTTAAAATACATATCAGCTACTTTACGATTCTTTTCTTCAGCCGTGCTTTCTTCTTTTCCTGTATCAGTTTTAATAAGAGCTAATAAATCTGTTTTAAATATATCTGTCCAATTTTTCTTACTCATCTCTTAAATTAAGCACTTCCAAAGCTGCCAGGAGTTTTTCATAAAATACCAATAAGCTATCCTTAGCATATTCAAAGGGAATATCATTATTTATCTACTGATCTGAGTATGAGCTTAATAATTTTTTATCCCGTGAGACGTAACGAGTAACGAGTATTAATAATTTATGCTCATCTCAACAATATAACTTTAAAAATTATAATCAACATTTATTTTACCATAATTTTTAACTATTTCAAACAATTTTTATCAAAACTTTATTTTATTATTTACTATAGTTATTAAAATCTTTCATCCTGTAAATTTTTTTCACCTGTAAATTTTTCTGTGATGAAAGCTGAAAAATAAGATCGCAAAGCGTAATGCATGCATACCTGTTCCTGTCCGAGCTCTGGAGTAAAAGATATGCCCTCAAAGGAGAAAGTTATAACTCAAATAAATACAAAAAAGAATCACTCTCTAATCTTGACTCTTCACCTTTCGCGAACTTCGGGACAAGACTTTTGAGAATTGCTATAGATAAATACTCGACATAAAAAATAATTTATAGTATAATTCTTGCAATAAGAAAAATTAAAAAATTTTTATATTAAAAAATTTATATGAAAATGATAAAATTTTATGTTCCACTGTCTATTCATTTTCATATCTGATTGTGACCGATACGGTCATGTCTGTTAGTATATTCATTTTGTGATTTATAAAAACAAACGAGAAGTAGATATATTTTTGTGATATAATTTATATATAATTTCAGAAAGGATTTTACTTTGTGGAATGTAGTTTCTGTGGATATATAAATGATAAAGCCAGTCGTTTTTGTAATGGATGTGGACAGGCACTGGATAATTCTAATAACGCAAATCCTTCTGTAAGTAATTACAAAACCTATATACCTCAAGCACCTATTGCTTACAGAATAGCAGCTCCTGATGGAAAACTGGATTCCAAAGGTTCTACACTTATGATTCATCCTGATGGAACAGTTGTAAATGGTAAATATGCACTTTACTATCTTACCGCAGGAGGTATGGGCGCAGTTTATCTCTCAAGAGAGATCAATACTGAAGAATGGTATATTATAAAAGAAGCTGCTTCATCTGACAGAGATGAACAGCTTAAACTTATGGTAGCTCTGACTCAGGAAAGAGAAGCCTTAATTCGTCTCCACCATCAGTCTATAGTAAAATCTTATGATTTATTTATAGATGGCGGTGCCTGTTATCTTGTACTGGAATATATAGATGGAAAAGTACTGGAACACATAATTCAGGAAACTATGCCCGATTTTCTCCCGGAAGAAACAGTAGTTAACTGGGGAATACAGATTGCCGATATACTGGATTATCTCCATAATCAGACTCCTCCAATGATATATAGAGACTTAAAACCAGATAATATTATGGTAAATAAAGAAGGACAGGTTAAAGTAATTGATTTTGGCGCTACAAGATTATATAAAGAAGGTAAAGAACGAGATACAAGGCAAATAGGAACAGCAGGATTTGCTGCTCCGGAACAATACGGTTCGGGTCAGACAGACTGCAGGTCGGATATTTACAGCCTTGGAGCAACTATGCATTATCTTCTGACAAACAGGTATCCCGGCGATATGCCTTTTGTTTTTCCTCTTGTAAGATCTATTAATCCTGGCGTCAGCGATAGAATAGATATGATAATACAAAAAGCAGTTCAACCTGATATGAAAAATCGATTTTCCACTGCCAATGACATAAAGTTGGCTCTTATGGGAGAGGATGGAGAGAGATGCCCCATTTGTTCTACTGTTAACAAGAAAGGATTTAAGTTCTGTAAAAGATGTGGCAAAAAAACTTCTGAAACTCCTAAAAAACCTTCTGAAATAAAAATAGATCCATCTTATATCAAAAAACCGGAATCAAAACCTTTAGAACCATCAGAAATGCCTTTTATGAGTCAAAAAGGTAATAGGAAAATCTATGATTTCTCAACGAAAGATCATATAGAGGACTTATCTCCTCCAGAGCATCAATATCTGGGGGGAGGGGCTTATCATAACCTTCCTGAAAAAACACGTTTTAAAGATTCATTTTTATCTGATATGCCTGTTAAAGAGTTTGAAGCTCCACTAAATACAATAGTAAATGAGAAAACAGAAAACAAAACAAATTACTCCTGTGTGGAACCTTTTATTTTTAAAAATGGTAAAAAAGCAAGTGATGTTCGGGAATTAATAGATCTATGCAGAAAACATCCTGAAGAAGGTAAATATCATTTAAGAAAAAATGAATTCACACCCTGGCTGGTAAGTCTTGGTATACCTGATTATGGTCTGGAGGAAATAATAATTGAAGAATTCCCGGAATATGATTTACTTTATTTCTGTTCTATAGTTATGGAATTTCTGGAAGATATGAAATTAAAAAAAGAACTGCCTTATATAGACATAGAAGGAATAAAAAAACTTGCTAAAAAACATAATCTCTTAAATCTTCTAAAAGAACATCCTCCATTCACTATAGATGAAACAGTTCAGAAAGAAGATTATATTTTAGAAGAAAAACCATCAGAAGTAATAGACCTGCCCGGAATTATTATCAACGAAAAAGATAACTCTGAAATGATTCTTATACCTGCTGGAAATTTTATTATGGGGAAACAGGGTGGAGAGGATAATCCAAGACATACTGTTTACCTTGAAGCATATTATATAGACAGATATCCTGTAACAAATCTTCAATATGAAAAGTTTGAAAAAGAAACCAGATATCAGACAGAAGGAGATTGGAGAAAATATTATTCTTCTGGCACTACTCTTTATCCTGCCACCTGTTTAACCTGGAAAGATGCCTTTTCTTATCTTGAGTGGGCAGGTAAAAGGCTACCCACTGAAGCAGAATGGGAAAAAGCAGCTGCTGGAGAAAAAGGCAGACTATTTCCCTGGGGAGATACATGGGATCCTAATAAATGTAATAATGTTAATATTAACCGTAAAGATATAATAGCTCGTATGATGAATATAGATAACAATAGAGGTATTATCCCGGTAGGTTCAATTCCGGATGGAGCCAGTCCTTATGGTGTAGAAGATATAGCAGGAAATATATGGGAATGGTGTCAGGACTGGTATGAAAAAGATTATTATAGTAAATGTCCTCCCAGTAATCCTATGGGACCTGCTACTGGTAAATATAAAGTTGCCAGAGGAGGTTCCTGGAAAGGTAATTGGCCTTATTTCTTTGAATGTTCTTTTAGACGTTGGACTTCCCCTCAGGATCGAATAACATTTTGCGGTTTTCGAGGAGTAAAAGATGTGTGAGAGGTGAGAGAAAAGAATTCCCTCCAGGACTGTTTAACTTAAAACCACAGAGCTGACTGGACGTGAAAGATATCTGCAGGTGTGTATGTATCTCTCCTGGATAACTGCTGCATAAAGAATATTATTCCTTATGCCTCTAATCAATGCGAGAACTTACGGTTTGCACCGCAAGTCCCGTCCCCTTCCGGGCGGGGTCATTGATATTTTCACTTCTTCTCACTTTTCACTTCTCACTTAACTTAATCAATCTTATATATTACAGAAGAATTCTTACCATTCTTATAATCTACATTAACACGAAGATACTTTGCCCCTTTACGATTTGTTAGATTACATTTAAAGGGATATGTTGTCACTATTTCAGTTGTCAGGGGCTCTTTTCTGGAGTTCATAAGAGAATATTCCACCTGAGAAATAGAATCCTTCGGAGAATTTCCATTTAAATATTTATTGAAAATACTTTCAGGTGTAAACTGGAGATTTTGAAGGAGAAAACCCGGTGGTAATGTTTGAGGAGAATCCTTTGGAAATGATGGTGGTGGAACAGGTTCATAGTAAGTTGGTTCATAGTAAGCTGGTTCATAATAAGTTGGTTCAGTGTAAGGAAGAGGTGTTTTTACAGGTGCAGGTGTTTTCACAGGCTTTGAAGGTTCTGTATAAGAAACATTACCTTTATCAGAAGTTTTCTTATCTTTTTTTGACACCTTTGTATCTGTATTTTTGGGAGTCGGTTTTGGTGTTGGATAGTTATAAGGCATTTCTACTTTAGTGGTGCTGGCATATTCATTAAAACCCGGCCCTGGCACACTGGGTTTAGTTGTATAAGACTGTTCATTATAATATGGAAATTCAGTAAATAACGGTCCCGGTAAATTTGTTAAAGAATTATTATATACAAAATTATTTGACTTACCTTTATCTAATTTATCCAGCTTACTTGCTGATGCCAGTGTAAAATCGGCAGGAACAGCTGTATATAGACGTTCAAGGTCTGTTAGAAAGTTCGGATCCTCTTCTGAAAGGTCATTTATAGCATTTTTAACAACCGAAATAGATAAAGGTCCTTCTTCAAAATCTCTATCTTTCATTGCTTTTATATAGATTCTTTCCAGAACATAGCCACTTCCATAAGAAACACTATAACGTGGTTGTTGTGACTCTGCTATAAGCAAATTATCTTTAAGAAGAGATAACCACCAGTAAGCTAAGGTTGTTCTACTTCCATTGGTTCCACGAAACTTTCTGGCCATATTGGAATCTACTGTGGCTATAAGATAGGGATGTCCTGCGTAGTCTAATTCCAATACAACCTCACCCTTATCATAGCCAACCCTGAGGGAATCAGGAGAAAGCTTTCCTGTTTCAAAAAGATAATTCAATCGTTCAGATATAACCTTTGCTCTTTCAACAGAATTTAATTGTCCTGCACCTTCAGGTATTAGAAGCAATGACATTCCACAGGCCGTTACCAGTCCGGAACCATTACGATATTCATAATTAAAATACTCTTCTCCTCTTACGGCAGGTGTAAAAAAAGAGCACATAAGTAATAAAATTATTAAATATCTCATTCCTACCAACTCCTTCTATATATTCGTGAAACATGAAACGTGACAGCACATTTTAATTTTATTAGGCGGAAAGTTTTTCATTAAATTCCCTGTGGCTTTTATTAAAAGCTACCATAAAATTCTGCAAATTTTATGCCTTTTTCTGCTTCCATTGCAAGATCACTTCCCGGCTCAATCTCTAGAACCTTTTTAAAATAGCCGATAGCTTCCTTAAATTTACCTATCTTGAGATATATTAGACCCAGTCCGTGATATGGATAAATATAATCCTTTTTAAGTTTTATTGCTATATTATACTCTTTCACAGCTTCTTCAATATTTTCTTTATTATAATATGCTTTCCCAAGATTATAATGAACATAAGGGTCCAGAGGATCAAGGTCTATTGCTTTTTTATATTCCTCTATGGCTTCATCATATTTTTTAAGATATGCTTTTACTCTTCCTAAATCATAATGAACACAGGCAATGTCAGGATCTATTTTAATTGATTTTTTATAATTTTCTATGGCTTTATTAAAATCTTCTTTCACTACATAATAATTTCCCAGACTATAGTAATTTAAAGAATCATCTGGATCAAGTTTAAGTGCTCTATCTAAATTCTTCCGGGCTTCCTTGAGATTTTTCTTTTTAACTATAAGAATATCGGCTTTACCTCTGAGCCCTCTTACAGAGTCATCCTTTAATTTCAAGGTTTCTTCAAACCATTTCATGGCATTATCATAATTTTGTTGTATTTTATAACACTCTCCTATACCTGACATAGCTTCTACATCCTGCGGCTTATACTTCAATATCTTCTTATATTCTTCTATGGCATTATCATATTTTTTTACAATAATATAAATATCAGCTATTTCAAGTCTGGCTTCAGTAAAAGTATCCTTTACTTTAAGAGCCAGGGTAAACCATTTAATAGCATTCGTATAATCTTTTTTTTCCTTATAGACATAACCTATTTTCATTCTTAAGGGAATATTTTGAGGATCTCTTTCGAGTAATTTTTTATATTTAGCTATGGCATTTTCATAGTCTTTACGAGCAAAATAACAATCTCCAAGTCCATTTATAGCTTCAATATTATCTTCATTTATGACCAGTACTTTTTTATACCATATCTCTGCATTAAATATATCCTTTTGTTCCCAGAAAACTTTTGCCATAGTTAGATAACTTTCTTCATCATCCTTATCAATATCTATGGCTCTCTCAAGAGACAATCTGGCATGCTCATATTCCCCTTTCTTTAAATAAACCTTACCGGCCCCACGAAAAGCCTCTATCGAATCTGATTTAAGTTTTTTCACTTCCTCATAACGGTCTATAGCATTTTTATAATCATCTTTTTTAAGAAACTCCTCTGCTTCCTTACACAGATGATCTATTTTTCTATCCCTGTAATAATCATTTACCAGTGAATATAGACATATGAATAATATAATTAATCCTGTAATATAGAAACATAATTTAATATATTTATTTAAAGGTTTTTTACTGAGACTTTTTGTGGAACGTAATATCTCAGTAGATTGTCCTGTTACATGTTCAGAAACTAAAAATAATTCTTCTAATTTTTCTTCTGAAATAACTTTTTCCTCAGGTGCAACTTTTTCTTCAGGTGTAACCTTTTCTCTCATTTCTGTAATCATTTTTATCTCTGTCTTCCTTGAATATATAAGGGCTCTTTTCATATCAAGAACATTTTGAAATCTCTCTTCTATTTTCATAGAAATTGCTTTCATTATTACCTTTTCAACATCGGAAACACAATGTTCCAGAGGAGGAAAATTAAAGGGAGTGCTATTTTCCGGATTTCTACCACTTAAAAGATAATAAAGAGTTGCCCCAAGAGAATAAATGTCTGATACAGGATAAGCAAAGCCCTGATATTGCTCGGGAGATGCAAAACCAGGAGTACCTGTAATTGTTCCTGCTTTCCTGGGCTGTAAGATCTTGGCTATACCAAAATCTATGAGCATAATATTACCATTATTTTCAAACATTATATTAGCAGGTTTTATATCTCTAAAAACAATTGGGTCAGGCTTTTGTTCATGAAGGTAACTCAGAACATCACATAATTTAACCCCCAGATCTATAACCTCTCCTTCGGTAAATTTTCCGTCCTTTCTCTCCATTATAATTTCCTGAAGATTTTTACCTTCTATATATTTCATAACTAAATAATAGCAATTATTCTCTACAAAATAGTCTATTATCCGGGGAATATTTTTATGTTTAATATTTACAAGAATCTGTGCTTCATTCTGAAAACGTTTTATCGCATCTTTTCTTTCTTCATCACTGGAAAAATTATCTAACATCTCCTTTATGGCACATTTTTCTTTATGCAACCAGTCTTCAGCAAGATATACTGAACCCATACCACCTTTACCGAGTATATCAATTATCTTATATCTTCCTTTAATCTCGTCTCCTCTGGATAGCGGCATAAAACCACCCCTAAATCTTTTGTATTATATCCTTTCTTTTCTGAAAAAAACAGGTCAGTATTAGAAAACCGGCAAATAAAAAACCAAGTATATTAAAATGGCGGCGGATACTTATGTCAAAAGTTTCCTCCAGTACATCACGCATATGAGGAGGAAGTATATCATTTAGATTTACCAGTGCACCAAGTAATCCCACTGACCACCTGCTTACGGCAAAATTTGATATAAATTTACTTACTTTATCCATATTCTTAAAAGGAATTATAGCACCGGAAAATATCAACTGTGGTATTAAAAGTATTGGCACAATACTGGTAGCCTTATCTACAGTTGAAACAATAGAAGAAATCAAAAGACCCATACTGAGTCCTGTAAGAGCAGTAAGATAAAGGCCGCAGTAAATATCTACATAAAATTCTACCCTTCCATTATAAGGGAAATCCACCCCAAATGACACCATCCCGAGCAAAATAGCACACTGAACCAGACATATAAAAGCCAGTACTATAAATTTAGACAGGACATAAGGGATTACCTGTAAATTTATCATTCTCTCCCTTTCATAAATTATTTTCTCTTTTATAATTTCTCGTGCTGCATTACTTGTTCCAAACCAGAGGGAAATACATACCAGAAAAAATATAAGAGTTAAAGCAGCATTTCCATCACCAATTTTTGGATCTTTATCAAAGATATCTCGTTTAAATACCAGAGCTAAAAGTATTGCTATAATAGGAGCCTGAAGGAGAATTATAGCCAGATTTTTTATATCCTTTATTAATATCTCTGTATATCTGCTTGAAAGTATTATAAACTGCCTTACAGGCGAAGCACCTCGAGCAGGTAAATTAGTAAAATATGCGGACACATCAGGTTTTTTATCCAGTAAAGAAACTGTATCCCTGAGCCTCTTTGTAATATTTTCTTTATAATAATCGGATCGTTTAAATTTTTCAGACCATTCCCAGGGACTACCCTGGTTTTCAATTATATTATAAATTTCTGTAAACTCTTTTACCTCAAAATAATTTAATGCATCAGATGGCGAACCGACAAAGACTACATACCCTCCTCTGGCAAGAAAGATTACTTTATCACAAAATTTTACATTTTTTGTCACATGAGTAACCAGCACTATAGTCCTTCCCTGATCGGCTAATTTTCTCAATAAAGACATCATCTTTGTTTCTGTTGCAGGATCCAACCCTGATGTAGGTTCATCCAGAAAAAACAAGTTGGGTTTTGTAAGCAGTTCAACACCTATACTCACTCTTTTACGCTGGCCACCACTTAATTTTTTTATCTGAGTATATTTTCTTTCACCAAGTTCAAGTTGTTCAAGAACATTATCAATTAATTCATTAATCTCTTTCTCTTTTGTATCTTCAGGAAGACGTAAAGATGCTGCATAATAAAGTGCCTTATAAACTGTTAATTCTTCATGAACTATATCATCCTGAGGAACATAACCAAGTTGAGGACGAAAAAAATTTAATTTCTGATAAAAATCTGTACCATTTACAAATATCTTTCCCTTATCAGGAGGATAAATACCTGCCAGTGTTTTTAGAAGAGTGGATTTCCCTGCACCACTGGTACCAACTATAGCTACAAATTCGCACGGATAAATAGAACATGAAACATCCTGTAAAATAGTCTTCCCCTCCAGAACAGTTCTCGTTAAAGATACTGCATCAAGTCTTAATTTTCCCTCTTCACACAGATACTTAATGACTGTTCCATCAAATAGCAACTTAAAATCACATATTTCTATTATGTCCCCTTTCTTAAGTTTTCTTTTATCTATCTTTTCTCCATTAAGATAAATACCATTACTGCTTCTATTATCTTCAATAAAAAATCCCTTTTCTTCCGTAGCAGTAACAATAGCATGATTCCAGGAAACCTGAACATTATTAAGAAAAATATCACTTTTCGGATTTCGTCCTATAG
>Ga0302241_1001512_pt1 | contig 16587 bp, 14 predicted proteins | sample AAG_UR_Arg_MG_FD_193532 | JGI IMG/M metagenome (GOLD analysis project Ga0302241, IMG submission 193532) | Enriched activated sludge microbial communities from anaerobic digester in WTTP, New Holstein, Wisconsin, United States - AAG_UR_Arg | ecosystem: Engineered > Bioreactor > Anaerobic >... | reverse complement strand
TACAGGAGGGCAGCATGAGTTATCAACAATTTAGGAAAGTTATTAGTCTCCCCCCAGACCCCCCTCGTATTAACAATATCAATTATATTTGTATAAAATATTGTCCAAAGGCATTAGACCACCTCACCACTACGCAGGAGTTGCTTGCTCATCACGTACTCCTTTTTATCCTGTGTGAGTACTTTATATAAATTGATAATGCGCACAGCAAGCGCAAAAGACTTATCCTTAACCACATTCTCTTTCATATCCATAAAGTATTAATTTGTATAATTCCTCATTGAAAATTGCTAATTGTTCATTGCTAATTGTTCATTGCTAATTGCTAATTGCTAATTGCTAATTGCTAATTGCTAATTGCTAATTGCTAATTCTCCACCACCATTCCATCAAACAGATTAATTGTGCGGTGTGCAAATCCGGCATCGTGCTGCGAGTGGGTTACCATGATAATGGTTGTTCCTTCGCGATTCAGTTCGCTGAGAAGATCCATCACCTCGTTACCGTTCTTTGAATCGAGGTTACCGGTAGGTTCGTCGGCAAGGATAAGCTTGGGATTGGCAACTACTGCACGGGCTATGGCCACACGCTGTTGCTGTCCGCCCGAGAGCTGCTGCGGGAAATGCTTCTCCCTATGGCCGATGTGCATACGCTTTAGCACTGTCTTCACCATCTCGCGCCGTTTGGAGGCAGGGATTTTCAGGTAGATAAGCGGCAGCTCCACGTTCTCGTACACGTTCAGCTCGTCAATCAGGTTAAAACTCTGGAATACGAAGCCGATATTACCCTTGCGCAGTTGAGTGCGCTGGCTCTCGCGCAGGTGTCCCACCTCGGTATTATCAAAAAGGTACTTGCCACCCGTTGGGTTATCGAGCAGCCCCAAGATGTTGAGCAAAGTAGATTTCCCACAGCCCGACGGGCCCATAACGGCTACAAACTCGCCTTTTTGTACATGGATATCCACATCCCTAAGCGCTAATGTTTCCACCTCCTCGGTGCGAAAGGTTTTGTTCAGTTTTTCTGTTCTAATCATAGTTTGATATTTTAACTGTTAATTATTAATTGTTCATTATTCATTGCTCATTGTTCCTTGATATTAACCGCAAAGGCGCAGAATGATTAATTGCTTATTGCTTGTGGTTTCGAGAGCCTCAACCACCGCATGATATTGTTCATTCCTCATTGCACATTGCACATTACTCATTACTCATTGCTAATTGCTTACTCATACCTCAGCGCCTCCACCGGATTTCGTGTAGCAGCCCGCCAGCTTTGCCAGCTAACGGTGAGCAGTGCTACCAACAGCGACAGCAGCCCTGCAAGGGCAAATATCCACCAGCTAAGCGTAGTTTTGTAGGCAAAATTTTCTAACCAACGGCTCATGGCGTACCAGGCTATGGGCGTGGCAATTACAAGGGCGATGCCTATCCATACCAACACGCTTCTATTCAGCATATTAAGCACCTGTAGGGCAGATGCTCCGTTTACCCTCCTGATGCCAATCTCCTTCACCCTATCGCGCGAGATGAAGATGACTAAACCCAGCAGACCGGTAAGGGCTAAAAGAATAGTCCACAGTGCAACAAACTCAATAAACCGAGCCATGCGGGTTTCCTTTCCGTAAAGTGCCTCAAGTTCATCGTCAAGAAATTGAACACTGAATGTTCCTTCCGGGTCTATTTTTTGAGCTGTATGCTCAATGAATTCTCTAATCTGGGTAATATTTCCCGAATGGGTTTTAATAAGGATGTTGTTTTTTCTTGATACATCCCCTGTAAACCATAGCGCCATTGGTTCAATATCTTCTTGTAATGATGCAAAGTTGAAGTTCTTGGCAACTCCTACTATATCACCCACAGTACCAAAACTCGGAAACTTCCGTTCCAAAGGATTATCCCATTTAAAGGTCTTTACAGCTTCTTCGTTAAGTATAAAATTATTGATATCCGACTCACCCTGCCTAAAGTTTCTACCTTCTGCCATTTCAATCCCAAAGAAATCAATAAAGCGACTATCGACAGGCCAAGCTTTAAGCTGAATCCGTTGACCGTCCACATTGCGCCCCCAGCCCATATCCACATAGCCCGGCAGGAATTGGGTATAGCAATAGTCTTTGATCTGAGGATTTTTCATCAGCTCATCGGCAAACGCTTGGTGACTTTGCCGCAAGGTACCGGACATGGGCAAGTATAGTACTTCATCCTTTTCAATGCCCAAATCATAATTATTCCAGAACCTGAGCTGCTTTTCTATGACCAGCGATGAAGCCACAAGAGCTATGGTGAAAATGAATTGGATGGTTATTAGTATGCTACGAAAACCCTTGCCCTTACCCGAGAAATACATCTTCCCTTTTACTGCCTGGGAAAGTGGTGCTGAAGTGATATATCGTGATGGGTATGTAGCTGCGATAATCCCAAATAGAATGGCACCCATTACAAAAAGTGGTATAAAAGACTTTCTGTCAATGAATGAAAGCCCGCTGATTTGGAAAAGATTTTCAATTCGTTGATAGGTTAGGTGATGAAGTAATAGTGAAATCCCCATGGCTACGAGTGAAAGCAATATTGCTTCACCCATAATCTGCCCTTGCGATTTCCACTTTTGCTCTCCCAATATTTGCTGAATGGAGAGCGATTTAGCCCGTAACGGAGCTTGCGATGTGGAGAAGTTGATAAAATTAACGGCACTCATAATCAGCAGCATTACGATAAGTAGCGTTAGCACATCAAGCACCCTTTTATTTACATCATCAAAAGCGTAACTTCTTGAGCCATAGTGCATTTTATTAAGCGGAATCAACTCGACCTTTGAGCCATCGGGTGGAAAAAGTTCCTCAATGGACTTAAAAAGTTCAACAATCTCCTCATCGCTTATGCTCCTCATCTTATCACTGACTATTTCCTTTTTAGTGCCTTTGTTCAGTTTAAAAAAGATGCTAAAACTCCATTCGCTCCAGTGCTCTGCATATTCTTCCATATTCAATGCAATGAAGGCATCATTCTTGAAAGAGGTGTTTTTAGGCATATCTTTCATTATACCTGTAACAGTATATCCTTCGCCATTAACAAATAGTTGTTCGCCTTCCACATCCGTAGTTCCGAAAATTTTATTGGCCAGAGATTCTGATAGCACCATATTGTCGGGCTTTTCCAGTACCGTAGCGGCATCGCCAATCAGTAGCGGAAAATTAAACATGCTGAAAAACTCTTTAGAGACCTGCATGGCATCGCCTTTTATTCCCTCTTTTCGGGATTGATTCGGCTTAAGAAAGGTGTGATTGTTTGGGTACCAACAAATAGTGCTATTCGCGATCTCAGGCACTTGACTTTTTACTAGCTCACACATGGGCACAGGAAGAGCGCTACCCAAACTGTGTTTAAGCGACATTAGGTAGATATCATCCCCATCATTATGGAAATTGTCAAAACTTTTCTCGTACGAAACATAAAGCGTTAGCACAATAATTCCCAAAAAAGCAACCACAAGACTAATTAAGCTCAATACTGACGATAAACGGTATTTGATGATGGTTTTTAGTATCTGTTTTAGTGTTCTCATCTCTTTCTATTGTAAATTACCAATTGTTCATTACTCATTGCTCATTACTCATTGCTAATTACTCATTGCTAATTGCACATTGCTAATTAATCACTAGTTTATCGTTATCCCCAAAATTCTCATATCCTGATGTAATCACCTGCTCGCCGGGATTGAGCCCCTCTAACACTTCGTAGTACTGCGGATTCTGCCTACCGATGCGAATATTGCGCTTGGTAGCATAGCTGCCCGAGGGGTCGAGCACATATATCCACTGTCCGCCGGTGCTCTGGAAAAAAGTGCCGCGTGCAACCATTATGGCATCCTGTGGTTGCCCCAGCTCCAGATTGATGTAGTAGGTTTGCCCCGTGCGGATATTCTCGGGCGTTACATTGGCAAACACCAGGTCAATCCTAAACTGCCCCTGCCGCACTTCGGGATACACCTTTTTTACAGTCAGCTCCCAGGTCTTCTCCTGCCGGCTTAGCGTACCCGACAGCCCATGGCGCACACGGTCAATGTAGTGTTCGTCTATCATGGCTTGCACCTTGTAGTTGGTCAGCACATTTATCTGCCCAATGCGTGCGCCCTGCCCAATGCTCTGCCCAATCTCCGCATCTAACATGCCCAGCTGCCCATCCACGGGGGCTTTCACATTCAGGTTCTCCAACCGCTCATAAACCAGCTGAAGCGTTTGACGCATCTTGCCTAAGTCATCAGTAAGTTGCCCCATTTCCGAAACCATAATCATGGAATCATTTTTGGCTTTCAGCTTGTTAATTAGCTGCTCCTGTGTGCTGTACTCGTAATCTTCCTTGGCTTGCAGATAAACCTCGGCAGCGATGAGCTTATCATCATACAGCGCCTTTTGCTGCTCGTAGTTGCGCTTCTTCTTCTGAATATCGAAGTGGGTTGACAGCAGCCTTCGGTTGGTTTCAATCATCTGGTTTTCAAAGTTGATGCGGGTTTGGCGGAGCATATTCTCCTTCTGCGCCAGGTCAGACTCGCTCGACATAATAATTTGATACAGCGTGCTGTTTTCCAGTTTAAGTATCACGTCACCGGCTTTTACCATGGCACCCTCTTCAATCAGCCGTTCTTTCACTCGCCCGCCCTCCTCAGCATCTAAATAAATGGTGGCAATGGGTTCCACCTGCCCGTTGAGGCGGATATAGTCGTTGAACTGCCCCTGCTGCACGGTGTTGATGGTAATCTTCTCACGGTCAACGCGCAGTGTTTTGGTGCCGGCAGTGGAAATGGCTTTGTATAAAATAAAGGCTAGCAGTAACCCTCCCACCATCCAAATAATGTGCTTGGTTTTTAGTCCCTTCTTTTTTTCGATTTTTCTATCCATTTTTCAATAATTTCATGTTTTAGTAAATCTTTTCACCCATATAAAACCGTATGGTATTTTCGGTCAGTTGAAGTTGCAACAGGGTACGCATTCTATCGGCTTCCGCCTGCGCCAATTGGTTTTTCGCAGTGTAAAACTCAATTACATTAATTAAGCCTTTCTCTAATTTCTTCTCCGCAATTGAAAATGCTGCCGCAAGAGCTTCTGTTTTTGCATTCAATTGCTCAAATTCCTTTGAAAAAGACTCAAGCCGTTGCATATCCTCAACAATTTGTTGATAAAGAGCTTGTTGTTCTTCTTGCTGATGATTTATGGCCATTTGTCGTTCCAATTTTGCTTTTTTCACTTGCGACATCCGACCCCATCGTTCGAAAAGAGGAATTTGCAGACTCAAATAGAGGGATTGTGACATATTTTGCCTCCATTGTTCTTCAAAAGGGATGATGCGCATTGCGGTATTGGTTGGCTCATTAGGGAAGAGCATTTCCATACGGGAATCGGCAAAATTGGTATTGATGCCACCACCGGCTACTAAACGCGGAAAGAGTTCAGCTCGAGCCAAGGAGAGATTTTTTTGAGAAGCCGCCACATCCATATCGGCAATCCTGGCCGATGGCATGGTCAGCAGTGCTGCATTATAAACGGTATCAGCCACTACATTTAGAACATTCGGCAGCTGTATATTGGATGTATTAATCTCTAATTCGTTGTTTCTGGGGAAGTTCATCAGATGTTTCAGCGAAAGCAGTGCCATTTCATATTGATTCATTGCTTGTACAAGCTGATGCATTTCGGAAGCCAACTGCGCCCTCATCTCCAATAAATCCGATTCGGCCTGCAAACCGAGTTCAATCTGTTTCAAAGTTTTTTTCGTGTTCAGCTCGCTAAGGCTAACTTGCTCTTTTACAATGTCTATTAAGCCTTTGAAGTAAATCACGTCGTAATAGCGGTTCATGATGGCAAAAGCGAGGTCAATCTCATTTTGCCGGGCTTTTTCAGTACTTATCAGATACTGTAGCTTACTGAATTTGATGGTATTGATGCGCGAAAACCCTTTAAACAATTCAATTTGTGAGTCAAGATAAAAATTGATTGAAAAGAAATCTTCGTTTACAAAGGTATTGGTGGTGGGATCGATAGAACGGCCATACTGCTTATAGGCAGTAGTACCTATACCTACTATCGGTAAAAGGTTCCGCTGCGCCTGACGGTATTGCTCATTGCTGACTTCGGTCTCAATGATTTTGTTTGCCAAAGCCAAATTATGATCCAATGCGTAACGGATACATTGCGATAAATCCATTGTTTGTGCCATTCCGGGAACCAGGGCAATTATAAAAAAACAAACCAAAAGAAAAATCCGTTTCATTCTATTCTTTTTTATTTTCCAAGAATAGAAAAACCGTGCCATAAATATTAAAGATTGATTCTCAATTGATTATACACAAGTGTTCTTTATTAAACTGTCTAATATTTTGACAATGCTTGTCTAATATTTTGACAATCTTGCACCTGGCTTTGACATAAATTTTTACAAATTCCATGTTTTGTTGATTCATAGTTTATTGCAAATTGCTTAGTTTTGGGTGCTTCAGTATCAAAATCAGGAATAAGGGCTGCAGAGCAATTATATTTGTTCGTTATTTCAACGATAAGTCCGCTACAGAATCAAAATGGGAATTATTGATTTTCGGCTAAAGATCTTTTTGAATAGATAATACACCAAACATCGGCTTTCAACAATACCATGACTCCATGAACAAAAAAACTATAAATTTAAAGCAAGGGCTGAAAAAATCGGTGAATATGAGGCTCTTTTGCTGGCAATAAACCCCGAATACAAAGGAATCGACCTCCGGACAGCTACCTTCAATGCTGCACACGGAAGATTGAAACTGAGAGAAGGGAACATCGAAAATTCTCTGATCAACTACGAAAGAGAGGATTATGCCGGAGCAAAGGAATCGAAAGTCATCCTGTACAAGTATAAACCGGATGCTGCTTTAAAGGAAATTCTGACAAAACAATTGGGAATCAAGGTTGTGGTAACCAAAAGACGGAAGATCTATTTTAAAGACAACGTAAAGTTTCATTTCGATCTGGTTGATCAGCTCGGTACATTTATCGAAGTAGAGGCGATCGATGAAAAAGGGACATTCACCACAGATGAACTAAAGGAGCAGTGTAACAGATTTTTTGATTTCTTTGGGCTGAAAAATGAGGACATCATTGACAAATCATACAGCGATATGATTCTGGAACTCAGCAACACCAGATAACACATTGAATTTATGCCGGAATTTATTGCCAACCATGAGGATCATTACCAAAACCTTTACAACTATTGCTGCGGCATAGCTGAAGGCAGTGAAGGCAGGACGCTTTACGATAAATACCGTTCTGATATTGAATCGGTCAGCCCCGAAGAGACCATGCACCTGCTCGACGACCTTCTGCAGAAATACGATTTTGCACGGGTCAAGGAAATAGTCGCCAAACTGATCAACATCTTTTACAAATCGCTGAACAGCCGTAAGTGGGAGAAGCCGAAGGAAGGGCATTTCCTCTACTACCTGATGCTCGAGAACGAAAAAGCAAAGGAGCTGATCGAGGGGATCCGCGACATTATAAAAAAGTTGAACACCCTGCCTGAAGCGGAACATGCCCGCCTTTTTGCCGGAATGGGCAGGCTGATCGCCGAACTGAAATCGTATGAGCTGCACTACATAAAAAAGGAGAATATCCTTTTTCCCTACCTCGAGGCTACCTTTGCAAAATACCGCTGCATTCAGCTTATGTGGTCATTCCACGACGATTTCCGCAGTCTGATAAAGCAGATTGAAAAGCTTTTGAAACAGCCGGCACCCGATTTGAAACAACTGAACAGGGTTACCGCAGATCTGTTCTTTGTGGTTCTGCCCATTATGTTCAGAGAGGAGAAAATCGTTTTTCCTGTTGCATTCCGCTCAATTCCCCCATCTGTCTGGCATGAAATGATGCAGCAATCACACGAAACGGGGTGGTGCTACATTCAGCCGCCGGCACAGCAGGCACCTGCCGCAGAATCCTCTCCCCTCTCCGGCGGGCTGATTGACCTGCTAACCGGCGCACTTACCCGGGAGCAAATCATACTTCTGCTCGAGACCATGCCTTATGATGTAACTTTTGTAGATGAAAACGATACCGTCCGCTATTTCTCAGGTAGCGCTCACCGCATCTTCCCACGCTCTAAAGCCATTATCGGGCGAAAGGTGCAAAACTGCCATCCGCCTGAAAGCGTTCATATGGTGACCCGCATCGTGGAAGCATTCAGAAAAGGGGAAAAAGACAATGCCGCTTTCTGGATCAATCTCAGGGGAAAATTTATCCATATCCGCTATTTTGCACTCAGGGACAGTGACGGAACATACAGGGGCACAATTGAAGTCAGTCAGGATGTTACTGAAATCCGCTCTCTTGAAGGAGAACGCCGATTGCCTGACTGGGAATAAAACTCAGGAAAAATATGAGCAGCGCTATTTGTAACAGCCATTTTCCTAAAACTTCTAAAACCTGACCCTATCAATTTCCATTTCCACCGGAAGGTGATCAGGATTAATTGCTCCCACCCAATTGCCGACAAGCTGCATATTGAGAGGCTGTCCGGTACGCATCGCGAGCCTGCTAAAACCAGAGTCAGCCTTTCATTTTGTATAAACATTTTCTGTCAGCTATTCTGAAAAACCACAGGTAATACCTGATCTTTTAATACCTATGAGGATCAGTTTTAATAATATCGAAAATATTTTTTAGAACTACATAAGATCGCAGTTTAGGATCCAGTAAGACTGAAAAATTTCATGATCTTTCAACTTAATAAACACTGATGTTACAATATAAGTAATCCGTCCAATCAAATAATAATGATTCATAATAACAATCCCGAACTCTTCCTGGTATCATTTTATGCTAAAATCACTATTTTTGTACCATCAATTACTAATAATTAATCTTTAAAATTTATGGACAATCAAAAAAACAAAAAGAAACTTTTTTCTGTTTCAGGACGACCTATTGCTGAAAATCAAAATGTTAAAACAGCCGGTAAAAGAGGACCGATGCTGATGGAAGACTTTTGGTTTTTGGAAAAATTGGCGCATTTCGACAGAGAGGTAATACCCGAAAGGCGTATGCATGCCAAGGGATCAGGTGCTTTTGGAAAATTTACCGTTACCCACGATATTACAAAGTATACTAAGGCCAAAATGTTTTCAAAAATTGGGAAGGAAACAGATGTTTTTGTACGCTTTTCTACTGTTGCCGGTGAGCGTGGTGCTGCGGATGCTGAGCGTGATATTCGTGGCTTTGCCATGAAATTTTATACCGAAGAAGGGAATTGGGATTTGGCAGGAAATAATACCCCGGTATTCTTTTTGCGCGACCCATATCGTTTCCCCGATTTGAATAAAGCAGTGAAGCGCGATCCAAAAACAAATCTGCGCTGCAAAAATCATAACTGGGACTTTTGGACACTTTTGCCCGAAGCACTGCATCAGGTAACCATTACCATGAGTGAGCGCGGTATCCCAAAATCCTACCGTCATATGAACGGCTATGGAAGCCATACCTTTAGTCTGATTAATGCCAAAAACGAACGGATTTGGGTGAAATTTCACTTTAAAACCGAACAAGGCATCCAAAACCTGACGGATGAAGAAGCCGCAGAAATCATTGCAAAAGATAGAGAAAGCCATCAGCGCGATCTTTTCAACTCCATTGAAAAGGGAGAGTTTCCAAGATGGAAGCTGAAAATTCAACTCATGACCGAAGAGCAAGCTAAAAACTGTGCATTTAACCCCTTTGACCTTACAAAAGTGTGGTCGCAAAAGGATTTTCCACTTATTGATGTCGGTGTGATGGAGTTGAATAAAAACCCTGAAAACTATTTTGCCGATGTTGAACAAGCTGCCTTTAACCCGGCAAATATTGTTCCCGGTATCGGCTTTTCACCGGACAAAATGTTGCAGGCTCGTTTGTTCTCCTACGGAGATGCACAACGTTACCGCCTTGGCGTAAACCATTACCAGATTCCGGTAAACCGCCCTCGCTTCCCATTCCATAATCCATCCCGTGACGGCGCTATGCGCGTAGACGGCAACGAAGGAGATACCTTGCACTATTTCCCAAACAGCTATGGACAATGGGAAGAGCAAAAAGAATTTGTTGAACCGCCACTTCCATTGGGAGGAGATGCAGACCATTACGATTTCCGTGAAGATGATAATGACTATTACACCCAGCCCGGAAATCTGTTCCGTCTGATGACGAAAGAGCAGCAGCAAGTATTGTTTAAAAATACTGCCTGTGATATTGGTCCTGCCGAGAAGTTTATCCAGAAACGCCATATCTCCAACTGCTATAAAGCTGATCCTGCTTACGGTAAAGGAGTAGCCGATGCGCTTGGAATTGATTTGAGCGAAGTAGATTTATCATAATCTACTTTTAACCAATAAGCATATCCGAATTATCAATGTATGATTCGGATATGCTTTTTTTATATACCTTAAATTGTAAATTATTATGCCTCAGCTTATTATATCTGCCCGCGAAGCTTCCATTAGCGCCGGCTTAAGCGTAAAACGCATATTGCCTTTCAGACAAAAACGAATGGTAGGTCCCTTCATCTTTATGGATCATGCCGGTCCCATAAACACCAATGCAATTATCCCTGAAATGGATGTGCTGCCCCATCCGCATATCGGGCTTTCTACCCTAACTTATTTGTTGGATGGCAGTGTTACACATCGGGATAGCCTGGGTATTGAACAGCTTATCCGTCCTGGAGAAGTCAACTGGATGACCGCTGGAAAAGGAATTTCCCATTCCGAACGCTTTGAAGACCTGCAACTTTTGAAAGACGGGCAATTGGAAATGTTACAGACCTGGGTCGCCTTACCCGAGGAGGCAGAAGAAATTGATCCTTCTTTCTTTAATTATAAAACAGAACAACTACCCGTTTTAACTGACAAAGGGGTATGGATGCGACTGATTGCCGGCGAAGCATTTAATGAAAAGAGTGACGTACATATTCATTCGCCTCTTTTTTATCTGCATGCCAAACTCGAACCAAAAGCAAGTATCCATCTCCCGAAACAGTATAGCGAAAAAGCTTTGTACATTGTTAAAGGGAGTATAGAATTTCAGGGACACATATACACATCAGGACAGTTGTTGCTGTTTTCCAAACATCAGGAGCCGGTGTTTACCGCAAAGGAAACAAGCAGTCTTATGTTATTGGGTGGTGAACCTTTGGGCGAACGTTTTATCTGGTGGAACTTCGTCTCTTCAAGAGCTGAGCGCATTGAAAAAGCCAAAAATGATTGGAGAAACGGCAAAATCATTCTTCCTCCCAACGATAACAAAACTTTTGTTCCACTGCCGGATAATGATTATAGGACAGCAAGCAGTAAAGGTTCAAAACCGGATTAAAATGTTCTCTTTAACGGATTAGGATTAAATGCGGATCCAGACTTCTTATGATATAATCAGTATTAAACAAATGAAATTTTGTGCATTTATATTGGTTTTGCACCATTAAAATTCTGATATGGAAGCATAATCAATCCATACTGCAAGCGATTATTGCTAAATTTTCGCATCTGTTCATACAGGGGCTGATCTGAAAATTATACGATTTGTATTTACAAAATAGTCCAAACTGTTTTGTAAATCTACAAACGTAAATGCCGATGGTTTAAATATATAGAACAATCGAGCATAGCGAAAGTTGGTCTATTATATTTTTTCAATCGGTATTAAATAACGGAAAATATTATGAATACAAGTCATTATGAAAACTAATTTCATACTCGCTCAATTATTGATTTTCAGGCTCTTGACTGTATTTTCCAGAGTTGACGAAAAGAAGATAATCATATCAGTTTTGAAAGCACTCTCCCTGGTGGAATTGCCCCCCTTACGGCACACTTCAGCTACCAAAGCATCAATAAGTCTTACTGCTAAAATTGTGATTTTGCTGATGGTACTGTAGGTATCGAACAAAATCCTTACAAAATATCTGGGAGTTAAATTCACGTTAAAATATGAGCAACGCTATTTGTAACAGCCATTTTCCTAAAACTTATAAAACCTGACCCAATCAATTTCCACTTCCACCGGAAGGTGATCAGGATTAATTGCTCCCACCCAATTGCCGCCAAGCTGCATATCGAGAAGCAGGTAATGCTTGCTGCCTGCAAAAGGAAACTGCTCCTCCTTATCAGTACTGATTCGCGGATAGCCAAATGTCCTTTTATCGTTTACAAAAAACACCACGCTATCGGGATGCTTCTCAACGGCAAATACATTGAAACCCTCAGGATCGAAAGACGCTGTGCCATAATGCACCGGATCATCCTTGATATTCAGCTTAATGGTGTAATATGAATGTACGGTCTGATAAACGATGGTATCGAAGTTCAGCCTCTCCATGATGTCTATTTCGCCTCCTTGCGGATACTTTTTTCCCTCAGCAAGCATCCAGAATGCAGGCCAGGCGCCTTCAGCACCATTAAGTCTGGCAGAAATCTCAAGTCTGCCAAAGCCAAAGCTTACTTTTCCCTTTGTATAAACGCCGCCTGTCAGATATTCAGCAGTATCACCGGCAAGTCCGGGATTTTTGATGCCCCTGAAGATAAGTTTTCCGTCACGCATAGCATAACAACCTTCGTAGTCGCTCATATGGCGGTTCCAGTCGGCGGCACCCCGCGGTATTTTCGACCAGCGGGTGGTATCAAACGAACCTTCCTGATCGAAGTTCTCTTCCCAGTAGGGAACCCGGGTAGCTTTTTGTTCCGGCTGTGAGCAATAAAACAGCAGCGTCAGTGGAAGGAGTATGGTAAAAAACAACAGGTTTCTCATAAAATCATCTTTGATCACTTAATTTTCAACCCACTCCAGATCGGCTATCACCGGTATATGGTCCGAAATTCCCCGGTTCTGAATTACCTCGTGTTTCAACACCTTCAGAGCGCCTGCGGGATAAAACAGGATAAAATCTATGGCACCGGTCTCACCCTCCTCATCAAAGGTTGGGGGACAATTGCGGCAAGTCCGGGCAAAAACCTCATCAAATATCCGGATTTCCTCATCACCTTCATAAGCATTCAGATCTCCGGCAAGGATAAACGGAACAGAGGTTTCTTTTACAATACGGCAAATTCCCTTCGCCTGAAGCATCCTGCTTTCATCGTTGTATGCTTCGAGGTGGACAGTTCCAAAGCGAAAAGTTTTACCTCCGGGCAGGGTCACTGTTGCAGCAGCTAACACACGTGGCTCTTCAATATCTGATCCGGACATGGGTAATTTATGGGTTGAGGTTTCTGACAGCGGATATTTCGAAAGGATCATTATTCCATACTGCCCGCCGTCATAATCCATCGCTTTTCCGAAATAGTAATCGGGGTAATTCGTTTTTTCAGCCAGCAGTGCTGCCTGATCAATGCCTCCACTGCGTCCGGTGTTGACATCCACCTCCTGAAGTGCAACTACATCGGCATACTCAGCGGTAATTACAGCCGCTATTGCATCCACATCAATAATCCCTTCCCTGTCCGGTGGGTTACAGTGATGAATATTATAGGTCATAACCCTGATTCCGGGCTTATCACCGGATGCAGACTTGCGGCTGCCTGTTCCGCATGAAAAAAGGAAAAGCAGCGCAAAAACAACTGCCAGTCCATAGAGCAATTTCTTCATTTTCATTATATTAAAGCTTATTCATTTACCAAAACTCTGGCTTTTTCTATCATTTCCTGTGCAGTGACTGACGACAGCGCATTGATCTTAAATTTAGCAAGCTCAGCTTCAAGTCTTTTCAATTTTCTGATTTCCTTTTTGGCTTTATATTCCTCCCTCAGCAGCCTGATCTTTTCAAAATCCTGAATGCCTTCATTCAGCTTTTTAAATCGGATTGAAGGGAGAGGACCCGGATAAACCTGATAAGTATCGCCTGCAGGCCAGGCAGTAAAACGACTGTCTTTCAGCGGATTTGCCGTAAAACTGTTGTAAGCACACCGCAGATAGCCATCGAAGCCGACAGCAGCAGTGTACCAGCCTATCCATACCCCCTCATCGGGCGCCGAAAAGGTGAACAGGTTGGGATAGACTTCGGTGCAGCAGGTATACCATGTGCTCAGCTTTCCACTCTTCTCACGGGCTTTCAGCACATTATCGGGGAAGGTAAAACGCGAGGCAAGGCAATAATCGAAGATATCGCCCTCAATTTCATCGTGGTAATCACCTGCCAGGGCAATCTTCCACTCAGGATCTATTGACTTCAGCAGCGCAATCACAGATTTCATATCCTCCATAGGACGTTCATCCATGGCAATGGCTGTTATGCTGAACCATCCCATCTTTTTCAGGTGAGCCGTGAAGTCTTTCAGCATGGTTCCCCAGAAGACGTTGTACTCTTCGGTACCGACACTGTGGGCAAACATTTGCTCTATGCCGGAAGCTTCGTCATAGTAGCTGAACTCAATTATCCATGGGATCATACTGTAGCAGTTTATCCTTCCGGTAATACCACAGCTCATTACAAAATCAACATATTTATCAAACAAACTGTAATCAAACTCCCAGTTCCCGTCTCGCTTTTTAGTCCATTTCACCAGCCCGGGATAATCGTCATAAGTCTGATGGTTCCAAGGTTCATCCACAATGCTGGCAGTAATGGCTTTCTGACCAATGCCTGCAAGCATGGTATAGTAGTTTCGCATCAGGCTGAAGTGCTCATTGCTCCATAGGGACACATTGTGCACCCTTGCTATGGCAGCGGGATGCTGCCACAAATCCAACTGAAACGACCTGTTTTTGATGAAAGGAAGCGCTCTGTCAATAACGGTCAGTTCAATTTTCAGCTTATGATCCCTGCCATCGGCTATAACGGTAAGTTCTCCCTTATAAAGCCCCGGTGTTACATCAACGGCTATTTGGATTCCAAGCCATACCGGCTGTGTATTCATTGGTGCTACAGATGAGCTAAATAGATCAGTACGTATGATATCTGCCACCAATGATGAATCAAAATCTGCTCCTTTGCGGTAACCACAACCATCCCGAAACTCATCAGTAATAACATATTGAACAGGACCTGTAAAAAATGCATCCCTGCCAATGGTTCTGCCATTATCACCCTTCAAATCGCTCAGCAACCAGTTAAAGTTTTTCACTCCTTCTTTTGACCAAACCAGAAACTGAGTATTAACCTTTTCGTTCTTCCAGCCCCTTATCTTCCAGGTATCGCTCAAATGACCTGAAGGCGGCAACTGCTGCGGATATCTCACCGATGACGTTCCAAAACCAATCTGAACATCATCTGGCTGTTGCATCCACAAATCGCTGATCCGTGATTCGTTCAACGCCGGTGACTTCTGCAATTCGAGGCTTACATCCTGAGCAAAACCACTCTGCAGGATTGAAAAAACAAAAACAAGCACCAGTATCCGGTTTATTGGAAAAGATAAAGAGGTTGTTTTCATAAATTTTCTTTTTCAAAATTTCATCAACGTATCAAGCACATTATTATATACAGCATTGAGCATCTTTTGGTTCATAAACCTGAATACTCAGAATGATTTGTTGCCGGCAGTATTTATCTGTCAGACCAAAAATAGAACTTTTTCAGAAAATGACTTTACGCTTTCCTCCTTCCTTAATATTATTGCTCCGATTTCAGAAATAAAAAAACGGACAACGATGTAATTTTGACCGTTGTCCGTTTTAAGAAAGGGAAAAGTCTTTCTTATTTAACCAGCTCAAAACGTGCTAGTGGTGCCATTCTTGCCTTATTCAGCGACAGGTATTCACCGTCAGTTGAAAGATTATCGGCTTCACCAAGTACATTCAGGAGTTCTTTCTCAAGATTCTGATCCGGACATGCCATCAAGGTGGTCAGACCCTGACCAAAGATCACCCTGAATTCATTTTTAATTCTGTAATTAACCGAGATCAGGTTGCAGTTTGCCTTGGCTTCTACGCGTCTGTCAGCAGAATGGAAAACAATGTAATAGCTATCCGGATCGTCTTCCACAGGTTTTCCGTAAATTTCAACCAATTTCCACTTTCTGTCTTCCACCAGTTGATTTCCTTCCTTGGCAAGTACATAATATGAAGCCAGATCACCGGTTATTTCATTACCTTCCAGATCGAGATGTTTCACCCGATTTTCTTCAACCTTAAATGTCGAAGATCTTTCATTTTCAGGTATTCCCTCAAGATGAACATTGTTCCCGTGCCAGTGGAACTTGCCTGTAAGTGTGTCGGATACAACAGGTTCAACACCCATATAAGTCGAAACAAGCATATAGGTATTGTCGTCATTCAGAGTAAGCTCGGTTTCTATGCCCTGGCAATCAGCGCAAGGGAGCATTCCGGAATAAGTTCCCTGCCAGTCGAGAGAGATTTCAGCACTATGTTCATCAATCACATCTAATTTAGCAGATTTATTGTTGTTGGCACACGAAAATGCAGTAAAGGCAACAATCACCATTACTACAAACATTTTTAACTGTTTCATTTTATAAAGATTGAGTCCCCTCTAAAAAGGGGTTATTAATAAAAGTGTTAAAAAATTGATAACTGATGAAAATATACCTTTGGAAAATTGCGGGATCAAATTTGGTTGAAAATTGATCTGTAAAGAAATATTTTGA
>Ga0302241_1001510_pt1 | contig 16622 bp, 12 predicted proteins | sample AAG_UR_Arg_MG_FD_193532 | JGI IMG/M metagenome (GOLD analysis project Ga0302241, IMG submission 193532) | Enriched activated sludge microbial communities from anaerobic digester in WTTP, New Holstein, Wisconsin, United States - AAG_UR_Arg | ecosystem: Engineered > Bioreactor > Anaerobic >... | reverse complement strand
TTTGTCAAGTATTATTATATAGACGTGACACGTGGAAATTTGGCCCAAAAAAAATGGCACCCGCATATCTAAAGGATTTATGACACTTTAACCCCTCATTTTTGACCTTTACTTGTCGAACTTCCGACAATAGATATGTATTATACTCCACTTTTTACTTCCTTTCATTTTTCACTTTTTATTTCTGTTCACTGCTCACTCTTTTCACTTTTCACTCCTCTATATACCAACCAATTCCTTCAGATATTTCCAGTATAAAATAAGCAATACTGACAGGAGCCAGCAGAGCATATTTATCTGTAATGGCAGATCGGAAATAAATATGGAGGTAGGGCTTTCTCCTCTGTTTTCCTGGTATACGAGATAGAGATATCTAAAAATTCCGTAGAGAACAAAGGGTATTGTACACATAAGGATTAAAGACTTACCTGAAGTAAAGGTATAAAGGGAATAAGCTATCAAAATAGAAGAAGTAACTACAGAAATCATCTGATTCAGAAGGATCACATTGTAGAGACTTAAAACCTGCCTGTGATTTACCGATTCCTTATCAAGAAGAATCATCTCTCCCCTCCTTTTACCAACGGCCATAAAAAGGGAAAGTAAAAAAGTACATACCACAAGCCATGGAGACATGACAACATCTATTACAAAGGCCCCTGCGGCAGCCCTTATGACAAAACTCAGGGATATACAAAGAACGTCAAGAATGACTAACCTTTTTAATCTGAAAGAATAAAAAAGATTCAATATAAAATAAATCAGAAATACAAGAAAACCTTTAACATTAATTAATCTTGCCAGAGTCAATGAAAGAAGGGCAAGAAAAACGGCAAAAATAATAGCTCTTCTTTTACTTAATTTCCCTGAGGCTATGGGTCTTTTTTTCTTCTCCGGATGAAGCCTGTCCTGCTCATAGTCCATAAGATCATTTATTATATATATGGAACTGGTTAATAGACAGAAGAGGATAAAAATAATAAGAACTATCAGGGAATCACTTAAATGAAAAAGCCTTTCTCCAAAGATAAGGGCTGCGAAAATTAATAGATTTTTAGTCCATTGTTTTGGCCTCATGGCCAGGATTAAGGATTTAATCATATATTTATACTCTTCACCCTTCACATCTCACGTCTCACGTTACTAACTCTTCTCCATTCTATTCATCTTATCCAGAAACTTGCACAGATTTTTTCTGATCCTTACATAAGTAGAACCAAAATGAACTACAGGATTACTCAGGTTAGTCACTCTGCAGCCATTCCTTAAGGCCATAAGAAGTTCACCGGGAGAAGAAAAATCATTAATCTCAACATAAGAACCTCCGAGTTCCCAGGTAATATGACTGTCAGTCCCAACTCCCATGGGAATATTATGCTCTGTAGCATATTGCTCGGCTCTTAAATTATCGGAAGAAGAAAGGTTTCTCCCATTAAAAACCTCCAGGATATCTATATCTTTCCTTATTCTCTCAAGAGCGTCAGTCTTAATTCTCGTACGCCTCCACCTGCTGAAGGGATGCGGTATATATACGAGTCCTCCCTGTTCTTTTATTATCCCTACAGTCTCTTCCGGAGAGAGGGCAGGAGGAATTTTTTCTTTTATAAAAAGTCCTATAATCTCACCTTCCCTGGTTTTAACCTCTTCCCCGACGATAATTTTTATATCCCCCATTTTCTCCATCTCAAGGGCTGCTCCTATTTCATTATGATCGGTTATGGCAATACAGTTTATTCCTCTCCTCTGGCAATGTTCTATTATAATCTGAGGAGACATAATAGAATCCTTTGAATAATAACTATGAATATGGAAATCTACTCTTAACATATTTTTTCACCTGCTAAATAGTGATGGGTGATGGATGATGTATAATGCGTGACAATCCGGGCGAACACAGGGGTTCGCCTCTACACGTCCCACGTCTCACGTCTCACGTCTCATCACTTCTCACCTGAAATATTATAACACCATTCTGGTTATATATAAGGTCCATTATATTATAAAATTTGGAAAGACCTTCAGAAGAATAAGTATTACTTTCCATTTCTCCCCAGTATACATTAGTAATTTTATATTTATCTATTAAAAACATGGCAAGATTTATATCAGAAGTTTCATATAATAATTTTATATCGTCTTCTCTCAGCCGCACTATATCCCAGTTTCCTCTCCAGACAAACTCATGGTTTCCCCAGCCCAGCACAGATGGAATACCGGTATTGGTGGATACTCTGGAATAATAGGAATAAGCATCTTTTGTAGCTTCAACTATTACCGGATTTACTGGAAGAGATTTATAATTGTTTCTAAGCCAGATTATAGCAGCAAAATCTGACGGATGTTCCTCCTTCATATAACTTTTCATCCCGTCCAGTTCGGGGGCTCTAGAGAAATCCATTTTCGCATAAGAAGCAGCAAAAGGATAAAATAAAGTAGGAACAAAAAGTATAACTAAAATTATCCAGAAAAATACAGACACTTTTCTATTTAGTATCAAAGTAAGAACACCGCCACAGGCAAGAGCAAATAAAACCAGAACCTGATAATGGAACTTAAATATTGTATTCATCCTCTCATAAGGATGACCATAACTATCATCAAGATAAAAAAGTTCACAACCTAAAAGAATAATAAAAGCAAGAAAAAATAAATACCAGATCCAGTTATGGTTCTTCTCCTTTATATCAGAGTCTATTAAGATATAGGTTACAACAGATAATAAGACCAGAAAAGGTACAAGAAAGGTCTGAAAAATACAATATAAAAAAATACATATAATGACTGAACCATAAATCCACATTAATTGATGGGATTGATTAAGTTTATTAAAGTTGGATTTTAACATTAAATATAATGCAGAAATAGCCACAAAAATAAAGAAGAAAAAACATATAAGAAAATGAGAAAAGATAGTTCGTGAGTTTGATAGTACAAACCTCGGAAGTATAGACCCGGGAGCATGAAAATCAAGAAACACCGGCAGAAATAATAATATGGAACATATTACTGTAAATACAATATATATAATCGGTAATTTTATAGAAATATTTCTTTTACGTGAAGTATCAGATGAAAATATAAAAGAAAGAAAGAGCAGGAGAAAACATACAGGTACATTCCAGAAATTAGCTCCAAATAAAAAACCTGTTATCAAAGAGGTGGTAAATACCAGAGGCATTACTTCAATAAATCCGGGATAGACATTTTTCATAAAAACCTCACTGATCCATAGTAAACATAATGTCAGAGCAAATATAAAAATTGGTAGAGATGTATAATGAGGATGGAGATCGCCCAGGATAAAACTAAAAAAAGGAAATTCATTTATAGTATTGGGAATAATACGAGAACTTTGAAAAAAATTAAATCCTATAAGCCCCTGAAGCTTTATAATCTGTAGAAAACCATCATTATTTCCAGAAATTGCTAAAAGAAAAGAAGAAGAAATACCTCCGAAATGACTGCCTGTAAAAGTATAAACAAACCCCCAGGATGTTATAAAAACCATTGCCAGAGTGGATGACAGAGCCAGATTATAAGCGATAGAGACATCGAGGGAAACTATTTTAATAATCACTGAATTCAAAACATATCCGAGATAATAATAGTTTATAGTAAATCCTGATAACCAAGGATCACCGGGAGGGAAATAAGTGGTTTTACAAATACTATTAAGAAAAGCCAGATCCATAAATTTTTCTTCGCCAATTATCCTGGAATTATATGCCCTTATTGTAGTAAAGAAAAACAAAGTAAGAAAAAAAATTATCTCTACTGCAAGGATAAGTCTGTAATTCCCTATAAGCCATGGAAACAATTCTTTACGATATTTAAAAACTATATATATGGAAGATAATAAAATAATTCCTGTAAGAAAGGACAAATTGAATCTGGAAAAAGAGAAAATATGACATCTTCCCAGGATCCATGCTATATAAGTAAGAAACAATAAAGAAAATACCTTGCTGAAAAAGAAACCTCTCCCAGGGAAACGTCTAAAGACTACAAATAAAAAGGGAAACCCTGTTAAACCCAGTAAAAAAAGAAAGGCCCACCATAATAAAATATGGGGTAAAAATTTTATCATGTATTCTTCACCATTTTAGAAAGTGCTATATCCAGTGCTTTATAGGATAAAATAATACAATTATTTATACTAGTGAGTTCAGGATAGGCCTGTGATGTGTTGGCAAGAAAAACTCCTTTAAAGGGTGTCTCTATACCAGGTACTATTCTGGAATAATTAGAGGTCATTACAGGATAGGCAAAATCAGCTCTGAAGAGATATTCTTTTTTTATGCAACTCTGTTCAAAAGAGGAATTAAGTCTTTTAAGATATGGTATGTAATCTTCCAGTAATTTGTGAGTAGAATAATTCATATATACACTATCAGATTCAACATACTTCATTATATAAAGTATGCTTGAACCTTCATAATATTCGGGAGAAACAAGATTAGTATGTTCAACAATTTCTACAAAAGGAAAAGAAAGATCACAGCTTTCCATAATATGGATATATCCAAAAGGTTTAGAGAGTTCCAATACCAGAGAGACTGCACTCATATACTGAATTGAATTTAAATTCATAGCATATTCCACAGGAAGATTCTTTAACATTTTCATAAATATCGGTACAGGTGTAGTAACAATTACCATATCAACATCTAATATATCTCTTTCTGTAGCAATTCTAACACCACCTTCAATTCCCGGTATAATAGATTTAACTATAGTAGACGTTCTTATACTACCTGATCTGGCGAAGATTTTCTGTCTCATTACTTCTGCTAATCTCTGAAATCCTCCTCTTAAATAACCTGTTTTATTTCCCCTGGCTCTATACTTTGCCCATAAATAAGTAAAACCTATCTGACTGTAATAATCCTGGAAGCTATTCTTAAGTATGGGGTTCCAGAAGAAGCGAAATAAACTTCCCCCTCCAATGGAACGAAGCCATTTTTCTGCAGTTATACCCTCAAGAGATTTATAATTTACAATTTTCTTAAGAAAAAGCATACAGATATAAAGACGAAGTCTATCTACAAAATTCAGTGAACCTGTATTAAATACATCAATAAAGTTATTAAAACAGGATACATTATTTCTATAAAATAAACCTTTATTGGAGTTCTTCCAGACAAGCTCTGATTTAAGTGAGAGAGATTCTATAAGGTCTAAAATCTCTCTATCATCTTCTTTTATATAATGATAAAATTTCTCTAAAAAATTCCCTCCTATAAGGAAAGAATTAATAAGACCTCCTATTTCCTTTTCTTTTTCTATTAAAACAACATTATATCCTTTTTCAGCAATATGATATGCACAGGTTAAACCCGTTAATCCTCCTCCAATTATTCCTATACGCATAATTTCCTGACTCCCTGAATAAATAAAAAAACAAAAATTCCTTATTATATACTCAAAAAAAGTCCGTCCTATTAGAGAGAAGCATCTTCACAGTATAATAATTATTTTAGAAAAAATCGCTCTTGAAGTTCTTTTTGTTCTTTCTTTGATGATGAAGAAGTTATTTGTATATTACTGGGAGTAAAGAGGGTTATTTTTTCCTGAACTTTTTGAACATGACCTTCTAAAGCATAAGTTGCGCCAACGATAAAATCAACAATCCTCTGATGCATTGTAGCCTCGGCTTTTTCAAGATTAACTATTATAGGCTTGTTACACTTAAGATTATCTATTACTTCCTGAGCTTCATTAAGGTCCAGAGGTTCCATAATAATAATATCCTGCTGTTTGGCAGAAGGAAGACTTATAAGATTGGATTTCTTTCTCATTCTGGGTTGAAAATCCTGAAATTCTTCTATTGTCTCATCTTCTTCAACATCAGCTTCTGCTTCAAAATCTTCCAGAGTAAAAAACTTTTTTATTTTTTTAAAAATACTATCTCCCATTGTCTCATCCCCTCCTTTTAAAATAGTAGTTCTCTCAATAGGTTCTAGCACCAAAAATACCACTCCCTATTCTAACTAAATTTGCACCTTCACTCAGAGCAACTTTATAATCACCGGTCATACCCATAGAAAGATAATTAATTTCTAAGTTATATATATTCTTTAATTCTAATGATAAATCCTTCATTTTTCTAAAATAAGGACGACTTTCCTCCGGATTTTCAAAATATGGCGCCATAGCCATTAACCCTTCTAATTTAATATTTTCAAATTTACTTATTTCTTTAATTTCAGAAAGATTATTCAGATTAAATCCAAATTTAGTATCTTTTCCACTCAGGTTAAACTGCAATAAAATCTTTAAATTTTTTCCCATTATAACACCTTTTTCATTCATTATCCTGGCAAGTTTAAAAGTATCAACACTCTGTATGAGATAAAAATTTTCTGCTACTTTCCCTGCCTTGTTGGATTGAAGATGACCTATAAAATGCCATCTTATATCAAGGTCTTTAAGGGTTTCCATTTTTACTATAGCTTCCTGAAGATAATTTTCTCCGAAATCTCTTATACCTGCCTCATAAGCTTCCCTTATCTTTTCAGAAGAAACATTTTTACTGACTGCCAGCAATAAAATATCTCCCGAGACTGTCTTATATTTTTCTATATCTTTTCTTATAACTTCTATATTATCCCTGATAAAAGAAGATTTTTTCAATATTTTCTATCCTCCTGTTCTTCAACCTTAACCTCCATACCCTCTTTTATATTGGCAGTATCTTTTATAACAATAGCACCATCTTCAAGGCCTTCAACTATAAATTGACTGGCGTCTTCAATCTTAACACTTACAGGAAAAAATTTTGCTTTACCATACTTATCAACTATATATACCCCAACTTCTCCATTCTTTTCAACCTTTGAGCTCTTTGGTAGAGCAACACCACTTACCTTTGAAAGAAGTATTTCCATAGATATCTCTCTCTTAGTAAGTAAAGAAGGGATAGCCTGGCCTGCTAAAACGACCAGAAGTTCCGGACTATGATAACCTTTATCATAAATCTTCTCAACTGAAGCTGAAATCTGAGTATGATATTCAGGAAACAAAATTACACGGGCTTCTTTAGATTCAAAATAATCCCTATTATCACTGGAAACCTTGGTTAATATATAACATGGTTCTTCAATTATTTTTAAAACAGGAGTTCTGGCCTGCACACGCTGACCATTTCGTATCTTCTGAGGATTTATCTCTATTTTAGGAGTTTCCCAGAGAGGAGTCTTCAAGATAGTATCAGAAGATAATTTCCCTTCATAACCATCAAAATAATAGCTTACTACTCCATCACAATCTGCCATAAACACGTAAGAAACATCCTTTTCAAGCGATCTATATATATTAATATTTTCCTTCTCAAGAATCTTTATTTTATTAGCTATCTCTGATTGATAAGTTCTTTTTTCTTCATTTAACTCCTGCCTTTTAAGAACCAGCTCATCAAGTTTTTTCTGAATCCCTTTAGCATCATCCAATTTAAAAGATAAAAGTTTTTCTCTGAAAAGACTTATATTATTATCCAATTCAGCTATAAGAATTTTGTCTCTTAATTTGATACGGCTACCATGACGAAGCAAGAATAGATGCGATTTCAAACTCTCCTGTTTTATCTCCAATCTTCGCTTTTTCAACTCTGTTTCCAATTCATAATTATATACCTTGGCAACTACTTCACCCTTCTTAACTTTACCTCCCTCCGGTATAACCTGATGGATTATTCCTTCCAAACTCGAATTATAGCTCTTCTCATTTCTAAAAATTATACCCCTGGAGTTAACGGTAAAAGGTATCTCTGTTATCTGAGCTTTAATAACCTGAATACTCTTAGGAGGGATAAATCTTATTACTACAAGACGTATTACAAAAGAGAGGCACACTATTAAGATAAATGTGAGAACAAGACGGGTTGTAATTATAGCCCATTTCAGTAATTTTCTTTTCTTTTTGCGGGACTGCCGCCTCCTTTCACTGATCTTTCGAATTAACAAAGTAAATTCACACCCTTGTTATGGAAAATGTGAGACGTGAAAGGTGAAAGGTGAAACGATAATGTAATAGCACTAAATTACCTGTAGTCTAACTTTAACACTCCTTTTCACTTTTCACTTTTCACCAATTAAAGCCAGCTAAGCATACTATCGTCAGGTATATTGTCACTATCAGAACCTTCTACTCTAAAAGTCAACATTTCTTTATGTTTCAAAGCCTCTTCCGGAGTTATCTTACCTGATTTAACCAGTTCATTAAGAGAGTCAGAGAAACTTATTATACCTTCCTGTCCTCCTTCCGCAATTAGAGAATAAAGTTGGTTGTATTTGCCTTTTATTATAAAATCACGAATCTGAGGTCTATTCCATATTATTTCAAACATTGGGATACTATCGGCTTTATCCAATCTAATAAGTTTCTGACTGATCATACCTTTAAAATTATAAGCAAAAAGATAACGAAAATAGTTATGATCTTTACCTGTATATATGCCTACTAACCTCTCCAGAGCCTGCACTGAATTACTGGCTCGAACAATACCAACTATAAGTTTGCCTGCTTCTGCTGCCATATTAGCCAGTTCCACTATTTCTGATTCCTTAATTTCTCCAATCACTATAACATCAGGGTCCTGTTGAATTGCTTCTTTTAAAGCACAGGCATAAGAATGAGTATCTGCACCAATTTCTCTCTGAGAAATTATACTCTTCCTATCCCTGTAGAGAAATTCTATAGGATCTTCAATAGTTATAATATGTTGTTTCTTTGTCTGATTTATATAATTGATAATAGAAGCAACAGTAGTAGATTTTCCAGCGCCTACAGGGCCACTTATGAGTATAATGCCTGATTTCAGATCCAATAACTTCTGTGTTTCTTCTACAGGTAAACCTAATTTCTCAAAAGAAGGAATTTCAATATGTAACATTCTTATAGCAGCACTTACCATACCTTTTTCATAAAAAACATTTACTCTAAAACGCATACCGCCGGGTATGGCGTAAGAAAAACTTAAATTTCTATTCTTTTTAAAAGTAATTCTCTGGGTAGATTTCATAACACCAACTATAAGACGAAGGGTATCCTTTTCAGTAAGAGCCTGAGCACCTACAGGGATCAAACTTCCTTCAAGACGAACATAAGGAGGACTGCCTACTTTCAGATGCAGATCCGATGCTTTGTGTTCAACAAGAACCAGAAGGAGATCATCTAAATCAAGAGGCAAATCGGACTCTTCAGGGACTTCAATATCTTCAACCACAGGGGTCATCCCTTCCGAAACAACGACAGGTGTTTTAGTATGAGACACAGCTTCTTTTATCTTACTATCTATCTGAGCTGCTTCCACCTTTAACTCATCTATTCTGGAAATCATATCCTGAGCATCAGATGCTACTTTATTGAACTTTTGTAATACTTCTTCAGGAACATCTACTGCCTTAGCTTTCTGTAAAGCCATTTCCAATAAAACTTCTGCCTTATTCTCCACTCTACTTATATCGGATTCTGTTTTAGCAATTCTACCGCCGAGGCTATCTAAAATTTCCAGTGCTTTTTGTGAACGCTCCTGTGCAGAGTCTGTAAGACCGGCGAGTTTTTCAAATCTTTGATTTGCCTGAGTAGATTCTTCAAAGGCTTTCTCGGATTTTTGCAGAATTGCATTAAAATTAGTAATGGCTTCAGAAAGCTTTTTATCCATATCAGATACTTCCTGAGTTACTTTACTGACTTTTTCTGTAACTCTGACAGTAGAATTTTCCAGAGACACAAATCTATCTTCAAAAGGCTTCATCTGCTCTAAAACCTGAGTAGATTTTTTATCTGCTGAGGATGATTTTTCCATTACCTGGGAAAGAATATTCAAAGCGTTGTCAGTTTTCTCTTCAGATGCTATAGCTTTACTATAAGCCTGTTCCAATTTTACGAGATTCTTATCAAGAATAGAAGTAAATTCATCACGTTTCTCATAAAGCTCCGATACAGATGCTTTTGCCTTGGTTATATCTTCAGTGGTCTGAGAAGCAATACTGTGAGCCTCTTTCACTACACCTGTTAATTCATTAATCTGCTTTGCAAATTCCTCTCCTCTTTTATAAGCTTTTTCAGCAGCTTCCATAGTATTTGTGAACTTTTCCAGAGCCTCTTTTGAAATCAGGGTAACCTTATCTGTTTCGGCTTTCGCAGAAAATTCAAAAATCTTGAGTATATCCTGTGCATCTTTAAGAATTTCATCTAATTCTTTTTTACGATTTTCAAAAATTGAAAGAATTTCTTCACTTTTACTAAATACCTGATTTGTATTGGCCATAATCTCATCCATTTTAGTTGAGGCATCACTGGCAGTAGAAGAAGCTCTCTGAGCCTCTACAATAGCAAAGCCTATTCTGCTTATAACCTCTGTAGACTGCTTTTCTGCCTGTTTTGCTTTGGCCAGGGCTTTACTGAAATTATCCTGACTATTTATAAGTAACTCAGATGTAACAGGATCGGAAACACCTTTTATAAGCTCAACCTTTGTCAGAGCATCGGCAATTCCCTGTTCTAACATCTTTGTTAAACTCTTTTCTTCTTCTGCCATCTTTTCTTCTACCATTGACATTAACTGCTCTTTTTTAGGCATTTCTTCCTGAAATTTAGATACAGCACTGGAAAAATTGGTTCTAAACTCCTTCATGTGTCCTTCCAGAATATTCCTGATCTTAATATCCATCGCGGGATCTGTATCCACTTTCATACCTTTAGTCAAAGAAGTAATATTTTCTTCAATAATCTTTGATCTGATTTCCAATTTTTCATCAATAAGTGATATTAGCTTATCCATCTCAGGGATATGAGAGTCAGACTCTACAGAAGATTTCAATTTTTCTTCAAGATCTTTTGTTTTTTTCTCAACCTCATTTTTTATATGTTCTGATAAACGAGAAATGATTTCATTTAAATTTAATCCATCCATGTGAATATCTTCTTTAACTTTTCCTGCTTTTAGAGAAATACCAGAATTTCCTTCCAATATTTCTTCATCTTCAGAAGTTTCTTCTGGTTTAAGGTAATTAGCTCTGGCTTTTAAAGATTCTATCACCTTTCTTGCAGGAGACTCAACTTCCGAGGTTTTAGCCACAATCATACCGGTTTCAACCTCTATTGATGGGACAGGTTCATCACCTTCCTCAAAATTGTCCCATACAAGATCATCATCACTTATTTCCTCAAAAGCCAGATTGTCCCATTCCTCTTCTATATCATCCATATCTTCCATCATATCATCTAATTCGTCACTCTCTCCACCGGTGCCATCTATATCTTTAAATTTATCATCTGTTTTTTTCTTCCCGCCTTTTTTTGGTCCTTTCCCTTTTTTACTCAATTAATATCACATCCTTTACAAAACAATCTCTCATTCACAAGACAAGTATAAAATATTTCATCCGAAGCGTCAAGAACTTAACATCTTAGAAAATTACAGCCAATCATATAGTGTACTTCCACTGCTGCTCATTTCACTTACAGTAGAAGTATGACCATCAAGTTTTAATCTTAATTCAGTAGGTTGTTCAGCATTGTAGATAGCGTCATCCCTGCTAATTAACCCGGCCTGTACCATTCTCAGTAGACATTCTGTAAATGTCTGCATACCATCCTGCTGACCTTCAGTAATAAATTCATATATATCTGTAAGTTTATTCTCTGCAATTAAACTCTTTATTGTAGGAGTTACAAACATTACTTCTACAGCAGGAATCAATCCACTGGCATCCATCTTGGTCATAAGTTTCATAGCAATAATACCTTTCAGCGTATTGGAAAGAAGCTGTCTGAATTGTTCCTGCATTTTACCACTGAAGACATCCAGAACTCTTTCAATGGCCTGAACAGCATTGGAAGAGTGAATTGTACTGAAAACAAGATGACCTGTTTCTGCAGCAAGAGCAGCTGTTTCTATTGTCTCCTCGTCTCTCATTTCTCCTATAAGTATTACGTTTGGGTCCTGACGGAGTGCCTGTTTTAAAGCATCAGCAAAAGATTTTGTATCTATACCTACTTCTCTCTGGGAAATTATAGACATCTTATCCTCGTGAACAAATTCTATAGGGTCTTCAATAGTAACTATATGAAGTTTCCTTGTTCTATTTATTTCATCTATAATAGATGATAGGGTAGTGGATTTACCTGCACCGGCAGGTCCACATACCAGAACAAGGCCACTCTGAAGCTCTACAAATCTCCTTAAACTTTCCGGTAAATTCAATTCACGAAAGGACTTCCCTCCCATGCCAAGCATACGGAATGCTGCACTCACACTTTCTCTTTCATAATAAGCATTCACCCTGAAACGAAATTTATTGGGAAGGGTATAGGCATAATTCAAAGTCAGGTTGTCATAAAAAACCGTTCTCTGTTCTGCTGACATAGAACCAAGAATTAATCGTTTAGTATCATTTTTAGTAAGGGCCTGTTCTCCTATGGGTAATAATTCCCTTTCTAAACGAACAATAGGTGGACTCCCAACCTTAATATGAAGGTCAGAGGCATTATGTTCAACCAGTACCTGTAATAGATCGTCAAGTTCAAGGGGCAAATCAGAAACATCAGGAACATCTATTTCTTTATCTATTTGCTCCAGAATAGGATTAAAGTAAGGAACTTTCAATCTATGTAGAAGATATATAAATTCTATCCTGGGAATCATTAAAAACTCCGATGCCTGTTCAAAAGTAATCTTTTCTTCTCTGAAAAGCTCTACTATGGCAAGTTCAAGAATTTTCTTGCTGAGATCTGTTTCTTCCTGACACCCAAGAATCCGGGTAAGCTCTGGTAATATATCTAATTGTAATTTCATATAACTCCAGCCATTTTGCAAAAGACTGTTCTTTTATACCTCCTATATAACTTTATTATATTCTTATATAAAAACCAAATATTTTGGCATAACTCATAATCAAATACTTAACATCTCGCAGATTTACATAACAAAAATATATTATAGCAACTAATACCCCCAGACCTACACCTGATCTGGTATTAACTCTCTCCAGGCTATTAGGCTTTCCAATAGTTGGTACCTTTACTTTCAGAGTAATTAAAATTATAACAATAATAGTAGTAATTTTTAACATAAAACTAATTAAACCGTCAATATTATGCATATCTCCTGAAGGTAATAAAACATTGGCAAGAGAAATTGCGAAAAGTGCAACAGGAATACATAAAAGACGAACTATAACATCAACAACGATATTTAAATAATTAAGTATCATAGAACTAATCCTGATACATTTTTTCTGAGTATAAAATGAGATTATCTCTGCACCTAATCCTAAAAGCCCACCTGCTGTACTACCAATTAATATATATATAAACCAGACACATATAAAAACTATATCCATAAATAACTCCTGTAAAAAGTCTGATTAAATAATATTATTCGATTTAGCATTTAAAATTCCTTTAAATTTTATAACTATTCAGGTAATTCAAAAAATCAAAATGAAAAATAAGTATGATTTTATGATCTTGACAAAAGTTTATAAAATAATTACACTTTTATTGATTCCTAATTCCTGACCTGAGCATAAGAATTTAATAAATTTATCTCGTAATGCGTGAAGCGTAATGCTTAATGTGTCAGGTTTTATACATCAACCATCATGCATTACTATAGTAATAGTACAATTGAGAGGGATTAATTTTTATGAAAGACGATCGTGTTAATGAACCCTGTTTTACCATAAGTATAGTTTCAAAGATGGTGGAAATGCATCCGCAAACAATCAGACATTATGAAAGAATGGGATTATTGGAACCTCAGAGAAGTGACGGTAATATAAGACTTTTTTCCAAGAGAGACGTAGAGCGCCTCCGAAGGATACAGAACTTTACAAGAGATATGGGTGTAAACCTTGCTGGAGTGGAAGTAATTCTGAAGTTACTCGAACAAATAGATGATATGAGGGCTACTATGGAAAGTGAAATTCATGAAATGAAAGCCAGAATGGAAAGAGATTTCTGGGCTATGAAGAAAAACCTGGAAGAATAAATTTTATTAATTAATAAGGAGAATAAAGTGAAATTTACAAATAAAAAAATTCTCATTTTAATAGTTTTCTTTTTAACTATCTCTTTTAATCTGGTAAAGGGAGTCTCTCAAAAAGACAACAGCAAAATGACTCTAACCTTTCTGGGAAAGGTTTATGTTATAACAAAAACCGAGTTCTATGGAAAATTTGAAAGGGTATCCTTTCTCTCTGGCGGTATAGAAGGGACAAAAGCATTTATAGAAAAAAATGGTAAAAATACAAATAACTTTCCATCTTTTCAGCCTGCCGGGAATGAAGAAAAAGACATAAGTAGATTTGAAGATATTCTTAAAAAAATTATATCTAATTATACTTCTCAGGGTATGGAAGAAAAAGACATACTCAGAGCAGCTCTGGATGGAATGCTCCATTCTCTAAAAGATCCCTATACTATTTATATGGACCCCAGATATTATGAGCAATACAATCAGGCTATGGGAGCAAGTGACTACAGCGGAATAGGAATTTTTATAGAATTAGATACAAAAAATAATAACCACCTCACCATTGTAGAACCAATAGAGGAAACACCTGCCTATCGCGCCGGACTCAGACCGGGTGATGAAATAATAGAAATTAACGGAGTAGAAACAAAAGGGATAGATATAGACAGAGCTGCGAATTTAATAAAAGGACCGGAAGAAAGTATATTAGTTTTGAAGATAAAAAGAAAAAAAGCTTCTCGCCCTATAGAATTTGAGATAACCAGGACAAAGATTCATGTAAATAGTGTAGCAACAAAAACCCTGGATAATAATATTGGTCTCATACGTATAAGAATATTTGGAGAAACTACAAAAGAAGAATTTGAAAGAGCACTCCAGGAACTGAATGGCGCAAAAGGACTTATCATAGATCTCCGAAATAATGGCGGAGGCCTTGTGAAAGCAGCAATAGGAATCAGCAGCCATTTTATTCCGAAAGGTAAAACCATTGTAACTATAAAAGAAAAAAAACAGGAAGTGGTGGAAGTTTCTGAAGGTTTTCCGGCTGTTACAAAACCGGTTATAATTCTGGTAAACAAATACACTGCCAGTGCATCAGAGATCACCTCAGGAGCTCTCCAGGATTATGGTATAGCAGTGCTGGTAGGAGACAATACTTTTGGTAAGGGATGTGTCCAATCCATAACAGAATTAAAAGGAGAAGGAGCTCTAAAAATCACTATAGCCAACTACTTCACACCAAAAGGAAGGGCCATACATAATATAGGACTAAAACCGGATATCAACATTGAAATGGATGAATATCTGGTTGGTAGAGAAAAAAAGGATATACAATTAAAAAAAGCTGTAGAACTTTTAAAGAATAAATAGTTAGTTGAGAATTGATAATTAAACCATAAACTCTAAACCATAAACTCTAAAAAAACCAAAAAGAGGTGATAAATATGCTTATTAACTGCGGACATATACATACTACAGGAGACTGGCAGGACACAGTAAATGCAATAAAAACATTTATGAAATCTAAAGGTTTCCTGGAAGTGTTACCAGCAGAACATATACCTGAGCTTTTAGGTGTTGATTATTATAGTATAGCAGAAAAAAACCTGAGGTTTTTCATAATCACCAGATCCAATAAAGGTTGGACAGGTATCTTTGAAGACGGAGGCCAAAATGCAGATAAAGAGCTGGCCTGTTATATATCAGAGATGTTGAATAGAAAAACTATATGGACTATCTGTTCAACATCTCTGTGTAATTATCTCTATACCATTTTTGACCAGGGTGAAATTGTAGAAGAACTGGCAAGGGGTGACGCTTACGACTATGATGAAACAGGAAACTTAAAATATTTCGAGTTTTATAATGAAGAAAAACTCACAAATTTTCTGTCCACTCTCAATATAACAACTCCTGTAGTAACCTATGAAGAAATAACAGCTAACCCGATGAATTTAAATCTTACCAGAGAAGACTACATTCATCTGGCTTTTAAAAAACCTGAAGAAATAAAAATAACTGAAGAAGAATTTATAGAAGATGATATAGAGGAAAAAGAGAAAACAGGCTTCTTCAATAAAATGATGGAGCGTCTTACCCGGCCTATATGGGATAAACTGGGAAAAGATATGGAAACACTATTGCCTCAGATCCAGAAAGGACAGGAAATGACTCAACTGGCCAGGAATTTAATGGAACAGGGATTAAAAGGCGAAGAACTCAGGAAACATCCTTCTTATGAAAAACTCCTCCAATTAGAAAAGGATGTAATGGAGGGATTAAAAAATTCTCCCTATTACTCTGAGGATATGGAAGGAATGTTGAAACAGGGTCTCGGTCTTACACAAAAAATTCTCAAACCCTATGTTCCTCTTGAAGAAGAAATAAAGAAACTGGATTATGCCAGAGATTTCTCAGAACTGGCCACTACAGGGAAAAAAATCATAGAACTTTCATCAGGAATAAAAATTGACCCTTCTGAAAAGAGTATAAAAAGAATAGATAAAGCTGTTTCCTGGGCAGGTAAACCCGACAAAGTAGAATCAGAAAAATTCAAACTGGCCATAGGTTCACTAATAGGAGAAATTATTATTAAAAATATTGGAGGAGAATGGGTAAAAGCAGAGGAAATAACAAATTC
>Ga0302241_1001461_pt1 | contig 17124 bp, 19 predicted proteins | sample AAG_UR_Arg_MG_FD_193532 | JGI IMG/M metagenome (GOLD analysis project Ga0302241, IMG submission 193532) | Enriched activated sludge microbial communities from anaerobic digester in WTTP, New Holstein, Wisconsin, United States - AAG_UR_Arg | ecosystem: Engineered > Bioreactor > Anaerobic >... | reverse complement strand
ACCGCCGCATTTATTGTCTGGCGGTCAAAAGCAACGCATAGCCATAGCCGGGATACTGGCAATGAAGCCAAAATGCATTATTTTGGATGAACCAACAGCCATGCTGGATCCCTCAGGCCGTAAAGAAGTTATGGAAACCATCAGGCGTTTGAACAAAGAAGAAGGTATCACCATTGTCCACATCACACATTTTATGGATGAAGCTGTCCATTGTGATCGCGTCATCGTCATGGAAGATGGGGCAAAGCTCCTTGAAGGCACCCCCAAAACAGTGTTTTCAAAAGTTGAGCAGCTCCAAGGCATGGGCTTGGACGTCCCTCAAGTCACACTTTTAGCGCATCAGTTGAGGGAACAAGGTGTGGTCATTCCAGATGATATCATTACTGTAGAAGAGTTGGTGGAAGAGTTATGTCCATTATTATAGAGAAACTTAACCACATATATGATATTGGAAGTCCCTTTGAGACGAATGCGCTGAACAGTGTTTCTCTCCAGATTGAAAAAGGGGATTTTGTCGGTTTGATTGGTCACACCGGATCGGGCAAGTCCACTTTAATTCAGCATATGAACGGGTTATTGAAACCTACATCTGGCAAGATTTTAATCAACGGGTTTGACATAACCTCTTCAAAGGCTAAACTAAACGAAATCAGAAAAAAGGTTGGTCTGGTATTTCAATATCCAGAGTATCAACTGTTTGAAGAGACAGTTGAGAAGGATGTGGCGTTTGGTCCGAACAATTTGGGCATTGAGCCTGAAGAAGTCAATCGACGTGTCAAAGAATCGCTGGAAATGGTGGGTCTTGATTACGAAGAAATTCGTGGAAAATCTCCTTTTGAACTCAGCGGCGGACAAAAAAGACGCGTTGCAATTGCCGGCGTCATTGCCATGAAACCCGAGGTCCTGATTTTGGATGAACCCACTGCCGGACTGGATCCAAAGGGTAGAGATGAAATCCTTGAGCAAATTCTGGCGCTTCATGCAAAACAGGGAATTACAGTGATTCTGGTTTCCCACAGCATGGAGGATATTGCAAGATACGTCAGAAAGATCTTTGTCATGGACGAAGGGAGTCTGGTCCTGGCTGGCGATCCTGCAGAGGTCTTTAGTCATGTTGAGCAACTGGAGGCTATTGGATTGGCAGCGCCGCAGGTGACATATGTAGCCAAGGCGCTGGCGGCAAAAGGTATAGATATCGATCCGACACTCTATACGGTTGAGAATGCAGCGACGCGTCTGCTTGAACTTCTAAGGAGGAAAAGCCATGCTTCGTGATATCACCGTTGGCCAGTATTTACCACTATCATCACCTGTGCATCGGATGGATCCAAGATTTAAGTTGGTAGCTTCAATGCTTTATATAGTGTCGCTCTTTTTTATCAACTCCTTTATAGGCTATGGCGTTGTGCTGGCTTTTCTGGCACTGACCATAGCGGTCTCCAAGATACCCTATAAATACTTGCTTAGAGGTCTTAAGCCGGTTTTGATGATTATCATCTTCGCGTTTGGCATAAATGTCTTCCTGACCCCTGGCACGGAACTCTTTCGTTTTGGGATCGTCAAAATTACGAATGAAGGTGTCAGACAAGCCTTTTTTATGGCCAGCCGCTTAATTCTCCTGATCATTGGAACCTCCATGCTGACTTTGACAACCTCTCCCATTGAGTTGACGGATGGACTGGAGAGGCTTCTGAATCCTTTTAAAAAGCTGGGACTTCCGGCACATGAATTAGCAATGATGATGACAATTGCACTTCGTTTTATTCCAACATTGCTGGAAGAGACGGATAAAATCATGAAGGCGCAGATGGCGAGAGGCGCTGATTTTGAAAGCGGCAATCTGATCAAGCGTGCAAAAAGCCTCATACCTTTGCTTGTCCCGCTTTTCATAAGCGCTTTTAGAAGAGCGGATGAACTTGCTATGGCAATGGAAGCCAGATGCTATAGGGGCGGCGAGAATAGAACGAGAATGAAGGTGCTCCAGTTTACACATTTGGATTTGATTGGGGTATTCGTCTTTATACTGTACTGGGGCGGCCTGATTGCAGTCAGGATGTGGACCGCTTGAAGCTCAGAAAAGCCCCGCGCCGCGTCAAATTGACCATAGCCTATCAAGGCACTCAATATCAAGGTTGGCAGCGTCAGAAGCGATTCAAATCGATTCAGGAGACCATTGAGAAATTGCTCAGCAATTTATTGAGCGAAAAAATCGATTTAACTGCGTCAGGCCGTACAGATGCAGGCGTGCATGCACTTGCCCAAGTGGCGTCTTTTGTGCATCATTCTGCTTTCCCGACGACAAGACTATGCTATGTTCTAAATTATCATCTGCCGGATGACATCCTGATTCTATGTGCAGAAGATGCGGAGCCGGACTTCCATCCGAGATATTCTGCACGAGGCAAAATCTATCAATATAAAATTGACAACTCTATCAATAAAGATCCATTAAAATCCTATTTGGTCTGGCATGTGCCTGAGCCACTGGATCTGGACAAAATGAAAGAAGCAGCGGCTTATTGGATTGGTGAGCATGACTTTGCCACCTTCAGATCCCAGGGGAGCTCAGCGAAGACAACTGTTCGACGCATTGAAGACATTGAGTTTCACAAAGAGGGTACACTGGTGACTTTAACTTTCAGAGGGAATGGGTTTTTGTATAATATGGTTAGGATCATGACAGCGGTTTTGGTTTTGATTGGAAAAGGAAGTCTCGAACCATCAGACGCCGGAAGGCTTCTGGATGCCAGGGAACGCACCAAGGCACCATGGACAGCACCGCCGCAAGGCTTGTACTTAACTGAGGTCATTTATTAAAAAGCGGCTATGATCGCTCTGTATGAACAAATTCATACAATTTATATTGGATTTTAAATAGCAAACTAACAAAAAAGTAGTTGACTCTGTGTGCTTGCTATTATAAAATAAGTTTGGCTCATTTTGAGGCGAACTAAAAAAATCCTGCCCCGGGTTTTTTTATTAAATAAAAAACGGTGAAATATTAATGTTAGGAGGGAACTCATGAAATCTTTCGTTGCTAAACCCAATGAAATAGAGAGAAAATGGTATGTCATCAATGCTGAAGGAAAGACCCTCGGCAGACTTTCCACTGAAGTTGCTACAATCCTTAGAGGCAAACATAAGCCAATCTACACCCCTCACGTCGACTGCGGTGATTATGTGATCATCATCAACGCTGAGAAAGTGGTTCTGACAGGCAAAAAACTTGATCAGAAGAAATTCAGATGGCACACTGGCTACACGGGCCACCTGAGAGAGCGCACCTATCGCGAAATGATGGCGAAGAAGCCTGAAACGGTTGTCACACATGCCATCAAAGGTATGCTTCCAAAGAACACCCTTGGAAGAGAGATGCTGAAGAAGCTGAAAGTATACAGCGGTGATCAGCACAACCACGAAGCACAGAAGCCTGAAGCGCTCGAAGTATAACCACGAAGGAGGGAATTCATGATGACTATGCAGTATCAAGGCACAGGAAGACGAAAAAGCTCCACTGCGCGCGTACGCCTCGTACCGGGCAATGGTGAATTCAAGATCAATGGTCGTACAGTTGAAGATTACTTCAACTTTGAAACACTTCGCAATGAGATTAAGCGTCCTCTGGTTCTCACCAACACGCTTGGCAAATTCGACGTCTTTGTAATTGTTGAAGGCGGCGGTTTTACTGGTCAGGCTGGCGCGGTTCGCCACGGTGTTTCCAGAGCCCTTCTTAAAGTAGATGACGAGTATCGTGCCATTCTTAAAAAAGAGGGTTTCCTCACGCGTGACTCCCGCATGAAGGAAAGAAAAAAATACGGACTCAAAGCTGCGAGAAGAGCACCACAGTTCTCCAAGCGATAATTTGCTCAATCAAGGACACCTCATTTTGGGGTGTCTTTTTTCGTAAATATAGAAAGTGAATCCAGTGGCTGCCCTTTTCTTCATTTCAGGATCACATGAAATTACTAGACGCCATTTTGTGCTATAATAATTAAAAGCCGTCTGAAAGGGTGCAAAATCATGAATGAATACAAACAGATCAGTCTCCCAAAACTGAATAATCTTCAGCCCGGTCTCGAATCCACGTGTCTGAAGCTTATGGAGGAGGCCGGAGAGTTAGCGCAATTAATTGGCAAATTTAGAGGCCTAAATGGTGAGACTGTTGATATGGCACCCAAGGAAGTTGTGGAAAGGATCAGCCTCGAGTTGTTGGATGTTGCTCAAGTTGCTGTTTCAATGATGTTTGTGCTTGAGGAGACCTATCAGATTGATATTGACGAAAAAGTATCTGAGCACATTGAAAAGCTTATGAGAAAAGGTTATCTAAAAGGATCGAAGGAGTGATCGAGATGACGATACTCGCTGGTTATTTAATGCCGCATCCGCCTGTCGTGATACCGGCAGTTGGACACGAACAGTCAAAGGTCGTTGCCGCAACGGCCAGGTCAATGGACGAGGTCGGACGACAGATCGCCCGGCTTGAGCCTGAGGTAATCGTCGTAATTTCACCTCATGGACCGCTTTTCAGTGATGCTGTCGCTATTCGCGGAGAAAGTTGTCTTGAGGGCAATTTAAGTGCTTTTGGAGCACCTGAAATCCACATGAAAAAGAATAATGCAATGCCACTTATCAAAGCGCTTGCGGATCTGGCAGCAGACAACAATCTGCCGGCGGTCATATTTGATCACGCGCTAGCGCGAAGATTTGACGTATCCGGTGATTTGGATCATGGTGTCCTTGTCCCTCTTTCCTTTATAGAACCCCATTATACAAACTACGAACTGGTAGAAATCACTTATGGCTTGTTGTCAACGGATGAATTGTACAGGTTTGGTCAATTGCTTTCGGCTTGCATAGATGATTTGGGCTTTCGCGCGGTGATAATTGCGAGTGGTGATTTATCCCATAAGCTCAAAGATTCGGGACCTTATCATTTTGATGCCCGTGGCCCGAAGTTTGACGAGTGGATCGTTGATGCCTTTGAAAACAACGACCTGGTTAAAGTTGTCACAGCGGACGAAGCCCTTTGCGAGGGTGCCGGCGAATGCGGCAAAAAGTCCCTGGACATTATGATTGGGGCCCTTGATGGTCTTGAGATCACTTCGAAAGTATTGTCCTATGAAGGCCCGTTTGGCGTGGGTTATGGCGTTGTTGCGCTGACGGATCCGAAACCCGCAGATAATGCCAAGCGGTTTGATGAAGTCGTACAAGGTGTTTTAAGCAGAAGGCTTACAAGACGCAACAGAGAAGATAATTTCGTAAGGCTGGCCAGACTGGCAATTGAAGACTATATTCGAGAGCAAAAGCGAGTCAGCCTTCCCGAGGAACTTAAGGAGCCGGAGCTTGAGGGGCCATCCAAAGGCGTATTTGTCTCGATCAAGAGCTCCGGGGGGCTGCGGGGTTGTATAGGGACGACCATCGGCACACAACGCTCCTTGGCGGACGAAATTATTCACAACGCTATCCAGGCAGCGACTGAGGATCCGAGGTTTCCGGAAATTGAGCCTTGGGAGCTGGAGCACCTCACTATTTCTGTGGATGTCCTTTCGAAAGGTGAGCTGGTACCGGGCTTTGAAGCGCTCGATCCGAAGATCTATGGTGTCATTGTGGAATCTGATTTCAGACGGGGGCTTCTCTTGCCTGACCTTGAGGGTGTTGATACGGTTGAGGATCAAGTTAGAATTGCATTAAACAAAGCTGGCATTAAAGAACATGAGACGTATCGGATTCATAGATTTACAGTTGAGCGGCACGTATAAAGCTAAGTGACAGGAGATTTGAAAATGACATTTGACGAAGGTGTTCAGGCATTAAAGGATCAGGCCCTCAGCATGATGATCCATGCAGAGGGTGAAATAGCGCATTCCTCCAGAGAACGGGGCATTAAACCTTTGTATTTGATTTACACAAAGGGCATCCGTTTTGCGGGAGGGGCGCTGCTGATCGACAGAGTTATAGGCCTTGGGGCTGCCAGAATTGCGGCAGAGCTTGGCATTACAAAAGTGTGGACGCTTGTGATGAGTGAGCCGGCCAAAGCTTATCTGGATTCAGTGGGTATTGAGGTGCAGTACGCTGCTTTGGCAGACCATATCCAGAACAGGGAAGGCACCGGATTCTGCCCGGTCGAGACCATAGCCTTAAATACCAGGTCTGAGGAATCGCATTGGTTTGAGGCTATGATGGAGGAAATTCGTCAGTTTCTGACGCGTATCGGAGCAATTTAAGATCGTGCGAGACATCATTCATAAGATGTGAGGTGTTATGTATGAAAGAATCAACCTTGGTTATTATAAAACCGGATGCAGTCAAGAAACAAAAGATTGGTGCAATATTGTCGCTTTACGAAGCCCACGGTTTGGTTCTTGAGGAAGCCTATATGTGTGTACCTGAGCAGGATCTGGTTGAGAAGCACTACGAAGCGCATAAAGACAAGAGTTTTTACGCCTCTCTCATTCGCTTTATGACTTCTGACCGGGTTTTTGTCATGAAGCTGACTGGAGAAAATGCCGTCGAGGTAGTCCGAGAAATCAATGGGGCTACAGATCCGGCCAAAGCCAGAGTGTGCACAATCAGGTACCTCTATGGAGACAGCGTCCAGCTCAATGCCGTCCATGGATCTTCAAGCCTTGAGGAAGCCAGGGAAGAGCTGGCGCTCTGGTTCGGGAAAGACGAGGCAGCTGAAGAGGAATAAAAAGCGGTTGTTAAGATTTTGGAATTGATTTATGTAATAATGACCCCAAAAAATAGTAATTGGAGGACTTTATAATGAATGAAACTAAATCATTGATCCGCGGAGCGTTGATCATAGCGCTGGGACTTCTGGTACCGACAGTTTTTCATCTCACATCTGTCAGCGGATCGATTTTCCTGCCAATGCATTTGCCAATTCTAGCAGGTGCAGCTTTCGTTAATCCTTGGATTGCCTTAATCGCGGGTGCGCTCACGCCGCTCACGAGTGCCATTGCGACTGGGATGCCGCCACTTTTCCCAATAGCCTTTCTCATGGCTTTTGAACTCGCTGCATATGGCTGGACCATGTCATGGCTGATCAACAAGCGACGGATTAATGTATATGCTGCGCTTGTCGTCTCCATGCTGGTCGGTCGCGTTGTACTTGGTCTTGCTGCAGTAGTGACCACATCGGTTTTCGCTGTTCAATTAAATCCGGTGATGTACATGAAAGGCGCAATTTTGACAGGCCTTCCGGGCATGGCGCTGCAGCTTCTGGTGGTGCCTGTTCTCATTAAGGCATTATCTTCATCGCTTCAACTCAGAAGAGGGTAATGCGGCATGCTGCGAATTCATCAGATCAAAATGGAAATTGAGCATAGTGACAGGGAGATTGAAATTCAGTTGAGAAAGAAGTTGGGTATGGGGGCGAGTGAGCCCCTTTCCTGGCGCATAGCCCGGGAATCCCTCGATTTGAGAAAGGGTCAGCCTGCAAGAGTGGTTTATAGTATAGATCTATTTGCCGGAGACCGCGAGCCTAAGCTGCTAAAGAAACTTGGGAAAGATGCTGAGCGATTGGATGCAGAAGATCAAACGCATTCAACCGAGTCCGGACCAAAGGGAAATGTGCTTCAATTTCCACCGGTTGTAATTGGGTTTGGACCTGCCGGGATGTTTGCGGCAGAACGCCTCAGCCGTCATGGTTATACCCCTGTTATCATTGAACGGGGAAGTCGTGTGGAGAAGCGCGTAGAAGACATTGAAACATTTTGGTCATCCGGTGTCCTCAATCCGGAATCCAATGTTCAATTTGGAGAAGGCGGCGCGGGGACCTTTTCGGATGGAAAACTGACTTCGCGCAGCAAGGATCCGAGAGGTCAGCAGGTTCTGGATCTGCTTGCGGAGCTCGGAGCGCCTGAAGACATTCGGTACAGGCAAAAACCCCACATTGGCACAGATGTCCTCAGACATGTGGTAAAAGCCATGCGGCTCAGAATCGAGGCGCAGGGCGGCCAATTTTTGTTTGACACAAAAGTCTGTTTGATTAAACGGTTGCCTGATGGACTTTTTGAGCTTGAGTTGTCAAACGGTATGAAAATGAAGTCGGACGTGGTCGTCCTCGCCGTTGGACACAGCGCCAGAGACACCTTTGCAATGCTCCATGGGCAGGGGGTCGAGCTGCGCCAGAAGCCGTTTGCTGTTGGTGTCCGCATTGAGCACCAACAGTCAGAGATTAACCTGCAGCAGTATAGTGAGCATCTTGAGGCTTTAGAGAAGCGCTACGGCGCATCGGAATACAAGCTGACAGCGACGACCTCCGGAGGACGTGGTGTTTATACCTTTTGCATGTGCCCGGGCGGCGAAGTTGTCGCGGCTTCGTCAGAGCCGGGGGGTGTAGTCACCAATGGCATGAGCAGACGGGCAAGGGATATGGAAAATGCCAACAGCGCTTTGCTGGTCTCTGTGACGCCAGAGGATTTTAACTCGAAGCACTTGCTCTCTGGAATCGAATTTCAGCGCGCCTTGGAAGCTGCAGCGTATGAACTCGGAGGCAGAACTTACGGCGCCCCGTATATGACGGTGGGTGAATTTTTGGGACACAGGCCGTTTAACGCGTCAGATGAAACCGGAAAGATTAAACCGACTTATCGACCGCATCCGGTCAAAGCGGACTTCAGAACAGCCATGCCGCCGTTCCTGCTGGAAGCGCTTCAGGATGGCCTGACGCAGATGGGTCAAAAGATGAAGGCTTTTGCCGATGGTGACGGGATTCTCACCGCATTTGAAACCCGCAGCTCGTCTCCTGTACGTATTCTGCGAGATGAAAACACCTTCGAATCCATTTCACACCCGGGTCTGTATCCTTGCGGTGAAGGCGCGGGCTACGCAGGCGGGATCACCTCCTCTGCAATTGATGGGATTCGCGTGGCAGAGCATATTTTGACGCGTGGTCGTCCTGAGCTGCAGGCGTCATGGGATTGAATCGGATATTAAATAAATTGTTTAAAGAATACAATGGAAACCGCTTAAGAAACCCACTTTTTTGTTTAGCAGACAGAATATTGGCAATATAATTGAAATGATAAGACTAGTATGCTAAAATAATTGTGAATATTAAAAAAATTCAACAAGGCAAATGTGTTTCCTTCATTTTCAACCTTTTGATGTACGTTATAATCAGAGGGAAACGCAAAAAACCTAGTTGTAGACTGATGCTAATCATGTTATGATTATAAACACTTGTATTACGGTTTCGTAATATTGAGCACCTCAGAATGGCTGGCGGGAAGTCGACTGCTTTGAAATTTGATAATGCGTATAAATCTTCGTTAGGACGTTGTTTGTACGCATTTAATATTTTGGGAATTTTTCCCATGATTGTCCTTTTGGCTCTCCATGATGTTTCACCGCATAAATCATCACTAAATATGCGGTTGAATCATAGATGCATCATAATTTTTATTCTCATTCAAAAAGGAGGCGTAGTTAGTGGATCAAACAGGACAAAAAAGAGAAAACTGGGGTTCGCGGTTCGGCTTTATCATGGCAGCGGCAGGATCCGCAGTCGGTCTCGGAAACATTTGGCGTTTTCCGTATCTGACTGGTATGAACGGTGGTAGTGCATTTATCTTAATTTATCTTTTCTTCGTTTTCGTCATTTGTCTCAGTGTCATGATCGCCGAGTTTACAGTCGGCAGAAACTCTGGGAAAGCTGCAGTAGGTGCGTACAAATCCAAGAGCAGGAACTGGACCTTTGCAGGCGTCATTGGTGTACTAAGCGGATTTTTGATCATGGGCTTCTATCCAGTCGTTGGTGGCTGGGCATTGGCTTATGTCGTCAAATCTTTTACAGGGTTGCTTGCTGCACCGGAGGCCATAGGTGATTCCTTTGGCGCCTTTATTGGCAATCCGGTTGAGCCGTTGATCTGGATGGCACTCTTCCTTGCCATGAACATTTTTATCGTATCACGCGGTGTCGCAAAAGGTATTGAAACAGCGGGCAAGATTCTCATGCCTATGCTGTTCGTCATTCTGCTTTTGATCGCGGCTCGTGGTTTAACCCTCGAAGGTGCAAGCAAGGGTGTTGAATTCCTCTTTAAACCGGATTTCTCAGTTGTAACCGGCCAGACTTTCCTGGCAGCTCTGGGACAGGCGTTCTTCTCGCTTTCCCTTGGTATGGGCTGTATGATTACCTACGGAAGTTATCTGAACAAGTCGGAGAACCTCGCACAGAACGCAGCCATCGTAACCGTGATGGATACCTCTGCAGCGCTTCTTGCAGGTCTGGCAATGTTCCCTGCAATGTTCGCATTTGGATTTGAACCAGCTGCAGGTCCTGGCCTCGTTTTCGTCGTCGTTCCTTCCATTTTTGCTCAAATGGGCGCCTTGGGTCCAATCCTTTCCGCTTTCTTCTTCGTCGCCTTGGTAGTCGCAGCGCTCACGTCTTCCGTTTCCCTGCTGGAGGTCGTCGTTGCTTACCTGATGGATGAAAGAAGCTGGACTAGAAAGAAAGCCGTTTATATTTCCTCGGCTATCATGGTCGCAATGTGCATTATGGCGTCTCTATCTCTGGGTGTCATGTCAGGCGTTACCTTCCTTGGTGTCGGCGCGTTTGACTTCTTCGACATTTTGACAGACAAGATCTTCCTCGCTATCGGCGGCCTGCTCCTTGCAGTTTTCACTGGTTGGTTTGTAGACAAGGAAGTTTTGAGACAAGAGCTCACTAATGGCGGCACAGTCAGTTTTGCGCTGTTTGAAGTATGGCACGGATTGATCAAATATGTCATTCCTGTCGTCATTGCTGTAATCGCTGTAACGGGGATCATGTCCATTTCTCAGAAAGGCCTCATGATCTTTGGTCTTGCAGTCATTGCTGTATTGGCGCTCGTCTCCAAAAAACTTTAATCTAATAAGCTTTAATTCAAAAAACCTTTCCGGTTCTCCGGAAAGGTTTTTTTAGGTGGTGCAAAAAGTAAAAAGCAGGAAACAGCGTCGGCCGTCTCCTGCTCATTTCTACAATCATGTCTTCCTTCAATTTTACAAACGATACTTCGTAATTTCCTCACAGTAACTGCAAATATATTCCGCCGAGCCGTTCATCTCATATAGTTTGAACTTTGGAACTGCGTAGGCATCCGAATTCGTGATGCAACGCGGATTGATGCAGTTGAAGAGGCCGGTAACTTCTTCGGGGATGTTGGCTTTTCGCTTGTCCGTGATTTTTGAATCCCTGACAATATTGACGGTAATGTTGTGGTCGATCAGGCCCAGGATATCCAGATCAATATCAAATACATCCGCAATCTTGATGATGTCCTTTTTACCGAGAGCTTTGCTGTCTACATTCATAAGCAGCACGACCGGTGTGTCAATATGCTCGGAAAGGAGCTTGTTGAAAATCTTAAGTCCGTTGCCTGCTTTGATGTGATCGATGACGATGCCATTTTGTATACCTTTAACCTCTAGCATAAGGACCCACCTCCAGCAATTTGCAGATTAGTGCCATTCTGACATAAACGCCCATTTTCGACTGTTCAAAATAAGCGGCTCTCGGATCCGTATCCACATCTATGGCGATTTCATTGACTCTCGGAAGCGGGTGCAGAATGATTAAATCTTCCTTTGCAGACCTTATTTTGTCACGGTTAAGAATATAAGTATTTTTGAGTCTGACATAGTCTTCTTCGTTAAAGAAACGTTCTTTTTGAATTCGTGTCATGTAGAGCATGTCCAGCTCTTCGACAACGTCTTCGAGATAGCGCACTTCGATCAGTTTGACGCCTTGCTTCTCCAGTTGTCGCTTGAGGGAGACAGGCAGTGTCAGTTCATCCGGCGAGATCAGGTAGAATTCCTTGTTTCCAAATCTAGCCAGGGTTCTGATAAGACTGTGCACTGTTCTGCCAAACTTAAGGTCGCCGCAGAATCCAATCTTCATGTTGTCAAGCCGACCCTTGAACCGCTTGATGGTGATGAGGTCCGTCAAAGTTTGGGTAGGATGCTGGTGGCCTCCGTCGCCGCCGTTGATGACGGGAATGGTAGCAAAATGTGTCGCTAGTTTAGGTGCGCCCTCTTTTGGATGGCGCATGACAATCAAATCAGAATAATCATTGACGACCTTGATGGTGTCCGCGAGGGATTCGCCTTTGGCTGTGGAACTGGTACTGGCGTCGCTGAAGCCAAGGACCTGGCCGCCGAGGCGCATCATGGCGGAATCAAAGCTCAGCTTGGTGCGGGTGCTTGGCTCAAAGAAGAGTGAAGCCATAATTTTTCCATCACAAACTTTTCTGTATTGTGATGGGTTCTCATAAATCGAGAGTCCGGTGTCGACGAGTTGCATCAATTCTTCCAGTGTAAAATCTTCAGGTTCGATCAGGTGTCGGACTTGTGACATTAGAGCGCCTCCTTATGGTCAGGGGTTGGGCAGTGGACAAAATAAAAGACCTTTTTCCCAGAGGAAAAAGGCCACAATGGCATCATACTTTGGTGCGTGAGCACCTGAAGCGACGTTGCGCCTTCCCAATCTCTCGGACTGAGTTAAAGGCTGTATTGAATTCGCCTAATACTATCATAATTTTATTTGAAGTGTCAAACGTTTTGAGGAAGATTTGACCATGTAATTCCATACAGCGAAAAACATAAATATTTACCGTTGTTAAGATTCAGATTGACATCGATTTTGGGGTATGATATTTTGTATAGAGTTATTAAATTAGAGCACCTTTAACCAGGTACGAGATGCCTGTAAGGTCGAACTGATGAGAATGATCCGGCGCGGGTGCCGGTATCCTTCCCCTTGCAGACAGCTGCAAGGGGTTTTTTGATTTAGGAGGTAAGAGGATGAAACGTTTGATCGTGAATGCGACTTATTTGAGAGGTGCCAATCTGGATTGGGACAAGGGGCCGCTGTTGATTGAGGATGGCGTGCTGAAGACCATCGGCATAAACGAATGCGAAAAGCTGATGTCGGAAGCGGATGAAGTGATCGATGCGAACGGGTGGATTGGAATTCCTGCTTTTGCTGACCTGCATGTGCATTTCAGAGAACCGGGCTTCGAAGTGAAAGAAACGCTGGAAACCGGTTTAATGGCAGCTGCCAAAGGCGGGTTCACATTGGTCGCAGCTATGCCGAACACGAAACCGCCTCTGGACTCCTGCGAACGCATTGAGGCGCTGATGGCAAAAGCAAAAAAACTGTCACCTGTAGAGTTCCTGCAGTTTTCGGCGGTGACCCTGGAACAAAAGGGCGATACAGTTGTCGATGTGGAGGGGATGGCTGCCAGGAACATCAAGCTCTTCTCAGAGGATGGCCGAGAAGTCCAGTCGCCTGAACGGTTTAAAGAAGCTCTAATTAGGGTAGAACAGGCAGGAGGGCTGGTGGTCACCCATTGTGAGGACCATGATCTGACTGCTCAATATAAGGATGGCCCATACCCGCCGGAAGGCGAGTGGAACATGGTTAAACGCGATATCCAGCTGGCGGCAGAGACGAATACGAGGCTGCATCTGGCGCATCTCAGCACAAGGGAAAGCATTGAACTCGTCAGAAGTGCAAAGGCAGAGGGGATTAAGGTGACTTCTGAAGTCGCGCCGCATCACCTGCTCCTCGACTCAGACCGGGTCAGTTTCTCAACGGCTTTCTATAAAGTTAATCCGCCGCTGCGCAACGCCCGTCACATAGCAGCTCTGATCGAAGGGATTAAGGACGGCACTGTAGATATGATCGCGTCTGATCACGCGCCTCATGAAATAGAGAGTAAGCATTGCCCTTATGGGGTGGGAAGTTATGGCTTCAGCAGTCTGGAATATTCCTTTTCGGCAGCGCATACGGCTCTCAGGGCCAACGGCATTAGCCTGAGAACGCTGGTGAAGCTGATGAGCTTTGCGCCCAGGACTTTGATTGGCAGAGAGGAAAACGTCATTGAAAATCAGAGACCTGCGGATCTTGTTTTCGTCAATTTGGATGAGAAACTGACCGTTCAAGAGGGAGACATAGTTTCAAAAGGAAAGAACTGTCCTTACATTGGACATGAATTGACCGGTGCGGTGAAGTGCCTGATTCTGGGGGATCAAATACTATACAGGAGTGGTGAAGAGAATGTCGGCTGATCGTTTAATTAAGAAAATCATGGAAAAGAAAAGTGTCCTTTGTGTTGGACTCGATCCGGTTGTAGATAAATTGCCCAATGTTCTAAAGCAGGAAATTGAAATGCAAGGGAAGACCCTTGAAGCCGCGGCGGAAGCGGTCTATAAATTCAACACAGTCGTGCTGGATGCTGTGGCGCCGTATACTGCCGTGGTCAAGCCGCAGGTTGCTTTTTATGAAGCGCTTGGGGTGCCGGGGCTCGAGGCGTACAGAAAGACAATCGAGTACGCAAAGAAGCTTGATCTTTATGTGATCGCGGATATAAAGCGCGGCGATATTGGAACAACCTCAGAGGCTTATGCCCAAGCGCATTTGGGATACACGAATATCCTTGGCGAGAAGAGACGCGCATTTGAATCTGACGCCGTTACGATCAATCCCTATCTCGGCGATGATTCCAACCATGCCTTCAGCCAGTGGGCTGCTAAAGAAGATGGCATGACGTTCCTCCTGGTAAAGACCTCGAATAAGACCTCAAGCCAGCTGCAGAACCAAAAGGTGGGAGAACGCTTTGTCTTTGATGTCGTGGGAGACATGCTGAAGGACAGCCCGTATGCGATTAAGGGCGAGTATGGATATACACCGCTCGGTGCCGTGGTTGGCGCGACTCATCCCGAAGAACTCAGCCTGCTCAGGTCCTCATTGGAAGGCAGCTTTTTCCTGATCCCTGGATATGGCGCTCAAGGCGGCAGCGCGGACGACGCTACGAACGGCTTTGACGAGCGCGGCTTAGGTGCAGTTGTCAATTCCTCAAGAGGGGTCATTTATGCCTTTAATGAAGAGGCCAACTATGGCGCTCAAATAGCAGAGGCTGCACAACAATCCAGAGATGATTTGAATGCAGCCCTGGAGCGGGCCGGCAAGACGTATTGGGAGGCATAGTGCATGAAGTCTATTCGCGATTTGAAAATTGTTTCAACGGATGAAATTGCCCAGGGCATCTTTGCGCTGGTACTTGAACGCCATCCGGATTTCGGGGACCTCAAGCCGGGTCAATTTTTCAATTTAGCTTTGAAGTCGAGGGAACTTCCGCTTCTTAAGCGTCCCATCAGCCTGTCCACCTGGGATGATCAAACCATGACTTTTGTTATTCGAAAAGTAGGAAAAGGCACTGAACTCCTCTGCGCTGCCAAGCCTGGTGAATGGGTCTCTGCCGTGGGCCCTCTCGGCAATGGCTTTGATTTGGCGCAGACACCATCGGCAGCGACGCTCCTGGGCGGGGGCATAGGCACCGCGCCGCTGTTGGCTCTTGCAGAGGCCTTGTCAGCCGCAGGCACTAAAGTTAATGTTTACCTTGGATATCTGAATGAGCCCTATCTCATAGAGGCCTTCAAAGCTGTGGCCGATGGTCTTTTCATCGCCACCATGGAACCTGTAGAAGGTTTTTATCACGGCAATGTCGTCGAGTACTGGATGAACCAGGAATCCGGTGTAACGCAGCGCCATGTTTACAGCTGCGGCCCAGATGCCATGCTCCATATGGTTCAGCTCTCGCTGAAGTCGAGGGGACAGAAGGGACACCTCCTCACGGAAGAGCGCATGGCATGCGGCATAGGCGCATGCTTGACCTGCGCAAAACCCATTGAGCAGGACGGCGAAGTCCATATGCTGAGAACCTGTATCGAAGGTCCTGTATTCAAAGCCGAGGAGGTCGTATTCAATGCAAATGAATAATGTGGATTTAAACGGCCTGATCCTCAAGAATCCCGTTACGGTGGCATCAGGCACTTTTGGATTTGGCAGGGAATTCGCCGACTTTTATGATTTGGGACTTCTCGGCGCAATTTCGGTAAAAGGTCTCACCCTCAAACCAAGAGAAGGCAATCCCGTGCCGCGGCTGGCTGAAACCCCAATGGGCATGATCAATAGCGTCGGTCTTCAAAACCCGGGTGTTGAAGCGTTCATTCGCGACGAAATCCCGTTCCTGCGAAAATTTGACACGAAAATTATTGCGAATATCAATGGCAACACCTTGGAAGAGTATGTAGAGATGGCGAAAATACTTGAACAGGAAGATGTCGACTCCATAGAGGTCAACATTTCCTGTCCGAATGTCAAGAGTGGCGGTATGGCTTTTGGCACAGATCCCCTCATGGCTTCAAAAGTGACTGCGGCAGTGCGCAATGTCACCTCGAAGCATATGATTGTCAAGCTGAGCCCGAATGTGACCGACATTCGGACTATTGCTAAAGCTGCAGAAGTCTCCGGTGCAAACTGTCTGTCCATGATTAACACCATTACCGGCATGGCTTTTGATCTCAAGACACGCCGTCCAATCATTGCCAACCGAATTGGGGGTCTGTCAGGTCCGGCAGTCAAGCCGGTCGGCGTGCGTATGGTTTACGAAGCGGCTTCAGTTGTGAGTATTCCAATTATTGGCATGGGTGGGATCATGACCGCAGAGGATGCCTTCGAATATATGCTGGCTGGCGCTGCGGCTGTCGCTGTAGGCACAGGGAATCTCGTGAACCCAATGTGCGCGCCTGAAGTACTCGAAGGATTAAAGAAATATTTGCCGATGGACATTTAGTCCCAACGTACTTTGAAGTCACTCATATTCAACCCTCTGCTAAAAACTTCGATATTTTAGCAGAGGGTTTTAAACGGACTTTTTGAAAAAGTACCATTGAATTTTCGAACTTCAATAGTGCCTTTAAAGAAGGAAAAATGACCAGAAAAAAGATTCGTTTATTTTGAAAAACCTAGTTGACGAACGTCTGCTGAGATGCTAAACTAATCAAGTCGCTGAACGTTGAACGTTTATCGCAACGCTTCAAAAAAACTTGGTAAAAAACGGATTTGAAAAGATCCAAAAGAATTTAAAAAAACTCTTGACGACTTGAAACCACAGTGTTAAACTGTAACAGTCCCTTGAGATGCCGGGTTGAAAAACTTCATTAAAAGCGACACATTCGATCCTTGAAAACTAAACAGTGTACAACCCAAAATTCTGAAATAAAAAGTCGGTTCTGCTTGGAACCGGCGAAGTGATTTCTGATTATGGAAATAACGGAAGTCAGCGAAGTAACTTG
>Ga0302241_1001455_pt1 | contig 17160 bp, 10 predicted proteins | sample AAG_UR_Arg_MG_FD_193532 | JGI IMG/M metagenome (GOLD analysis project Ga0302241, IMG submission 193532) | Enriched activated sludge microbial communities from anaerobic digester in WTTP, New Holstein, Wisconsin, United States - AAG_UR_Arg | ecosystem: Engineered > Bioreactor > Anaerobic >... | reverse complement strand
CTAAGATCCTGCAAGAAAAAGGTTTAATCAGAAAAGTAGTGCAATATCAAAGAACTGAAACTTTAATGACTAAACTAGATGGGTATTCACTGGAACTTTCTCCCACGCAAATCAGAACTGAGATGAATAATGGGAAGGTCCATAAAATCTTTGCTTCTTTACAAGAGGATGCTTGCTCCAGGGATTTTACTATCAATGCCTTGATGATTGCTATTCATAATGGTGAGCTGCTTGATTTCACCCAAAAAGGGAAACAAGATTTAGAAAGCAGATTAATTAGAGCCTGTGAATCGGAAGGAAAGGGCTTTGTGAAAGACCCCATAAGAATTCTGAGAGCAGTGCGTTTAACTGCAGAACTGGATAATTTCACTATTGAAGAAAAAACAGGTGCTGAAATCCAGAATAAAAGCTTCCTTCTTGAAGAACTTAATCCCCTGAGAATAACCCGAGAGCTTGAGAAAATTCTCCTACTTAAATCTTTCTTTAAAGCTCAATATCTGCTACAATCCTTTCAGCTAATGAGTCATTTATTATCAGAATTTAACAATATCACTCTGGATGAAAAGACCTTGAACTGGTTGAAACATCCTGAACTAAGTAAACTTATCCAGACCTTGGAAAGCTTGGAGGGAAGATTTTGCTTTCTCTGTTTACCATTTTATTTGAACAGAACGGATTCTAACTCAGAATTAAAAGTTAATCTTGAACCACTCATAAGTTATCATCGCTATTTTTCCAATAAGCAAAACAGACACATTGATAATCTGCTCTATGCTATAAGAGTCTTTCTAAATGAGTGTTATCTAAAAACTGAAATGGAACTCAGTCATCTTCGTGAAGCTATTCATAAAGTTAACGATGATTTTGAAGAACTCGAGATTTTATTACAATGTGTGGATAACTATAAAGGATGGAGGTCAGGAACCAAGTCTGCTCTGTCAAAACTGGCAATAGAACTGAAAAATGAAATGGATGCTAATCCTTTCCATATAACTGGCACTGAATTTATGGAACAATATCAGATTAAAGAAGGTAAAGAGATTGGTATTTATCTTCAAAGAGCTCTAACTATCTGGTATCAAAATCCGAAACTTTCTATGCCAGAGATTATGGATTTAGCTATAAATCTCCCTATAGAAAAATGAGCCCCGAAATATATCTCGGGGCTTTATTATTTATTAGACCTTAAGTGGTTCAGGTAATACGCCTCTTTCTCTGAATTGATCTAAAGGCATATATTCAGTTTTTGATTCATCGGGATGATTAGCAAAATCAAGCATTTTTTTAAGTTCTCTAAATCTCATTAAATCCCAAGGATTTTCTGTATTTAAAATATGATGCTTTTTTAAAAGTTCTTTATAAGCGTCCAAATATTTAGAAGGGTCATCATTAGTATATCCATTATCAGTTAGATTGCTATAGCGCTTCTTGGGGTCAAGGATGTTTAGAGTTGCCGTTATCTTAATTGAGCCTAATCCAAGAGGTTTTCCCATTCCTATTTTATGACAATAGCCTTCGGGTAAATTTAAAACAAAAAGCAAAGCCCCTAATTCTTCTTCACTTAAATTCTCAAAACGAATAGAACCTTGAAATTTAGCTCCTGGCTTTATAGGAGCTATTAAAGTATGCTGGGTATCTTTTTGAGGATCAAAATCGGGTGAGTCTTCTTCAAAATTTTCACTTTTTTTATGCCAGTATTGTTTATAGCCTCTAAGCTTTGCATCTGGACTATCATAATGTCTGATAGTATCAAAAGTAACATCTGATGGTTGCTTTAAATATAACTGGAAGGAAGTAGGTTTTGGATTGGCAAGAATTTTTGGATAAATAGGTTTTTCAAAAGCAACTGCCTCTTTGGCTACAGCATCATCAAAATAGATTCTTCCATTGATTGTATCTTCTTGTTTTTTCATAACTCTTCCAAAAAGAGCTTCTGCCATATCCAGTTCATCACTTTTATGATTTTCAGGAAGGAGCTTTCCAATAGAGTTTTTATAGCTAATTCGGAAAAGAGCGGTATTACCAAAAGCAGTCACTTGACCATCTTCATATAAAAAGAAACAAGGGATTCCCTTTGTATATTGTTTTTTATTCTTATTGAGATAATCTATCAGGTTAATGCTATTTCGGTTTTTATCATTATAATAATCATTCACTACTGTCTCATCAATCTTATGTTTTTTATCAGTTTTTTTACCAACAACCCAATATTTACGTTTAGTTTTAGACGAAAGAGGTATTCCTTTGGAGAATACTATATATCCTTCTTGATAATCTTCTGGCAAAACCTCATTGTATGGCATTATATTATTAATAATTATAAAGCCATTCCTTACAATATGATTTTTCAAACTATAGCCAATTTTAAGATAAGGATTAGCAGTGATATAATCATCATATTTTGATTTTTCATCATTACCTTTTTTAGAAAAAGGAAGTTTTATAAAATCTTCATTTAGTACCTTATCTTCTTCTACTCTATAATAATTTTCTGCCTCATTAATATAAAAGTCCTTTCCTGATTTAAAGAGATATCCTGCTTTTACTTTTAACCGAGGTATAGCATTTTTATCTTCATTAATCATTCTTTTATTATAATATTCTTGTAATAACTTAGCTCTATCAGCAAAAGCACGAAAGTAAAGTTTACGGTCATCCAGAAAGCTCATTTTGCTGTAAGTGGCTATTTCATATAAACTACGAACCATCCCTCTTAAGGAAGAACCTGGTATTTTATATTTCCCTGAAGCTGGACTGAAGGACTGGTAAATCTTTCTATTGAAATCCCGTATCTTTTCTTTATTATTCTCTTCCTTTTCTATTTTGGTTAGTTCTTCCACTTCTTTTTCCGTTAATGTTCTCTGAATATAAAGGGGGGTCTTGGTCTCAATATTAAGATTAATCCTTCCTGATAAACCAGTAAAAGAGTTTCTACGAGGTAAAGCATCTTTATTATAGAAAATTACGATATCATCCAGAGAAACAAAATTGTAGGGAGCATAAGCTTGTCCTGATTGTTCAGACTTATCAGTATCATCTTTTGTTTTGCTCTTTTGCGATTGGGAGGTCTGATAATATTGCTTTTTCTCAATAATATAACCGTCTATGATAAGTTTGCTTACATTATTACTCTTACTATCTACTTCTATTTCTACTTCATATTCTCCAGGCTCAAGACTTTTTATTTTTTTATCTTTTCGGAAGATATTATCACTTATAGACATCTTCCCTGCATTTTCTGGTTGAATATATAAATTCACTGCTCCTTTTGGGGAACGACTTACATACAATGTTGCCTTAGTCATTATTCTCCTCCCTTAATGGATATAAAACGACTATCACAGTAGCTCAATTGTCCATTATCCCATTCTTCCAGATAGTTACGAGTACAAAGATATAATCTCGGATTATCTTTTAATTTTGATAAAAGAGAATTGGGAATAATCACGCCAAAACCTCTGTCTTCTTTAAGAAAAGTAAAACCATTTTGTAAGTGCTCTCTATTTGCCCCAAAAAGAAGCTGTTTCGCATCACGATAATAACATTGTTCAGCTTCTTCAATGGGATTATCTATTCTCAATCTACCCTTCAAAACTGAACCACCTTTACCATCTGATTGTCTCCAGATATGCAATTCCCTTTCTTTATCAAATATTCTTAATTCTTCTAATCTATCCAGTTTTGTTATATCTTCAATCAGTTTAAACTGATAATTACTAAATTCACCAAAACTGATGCCTGAAAGAGTTATTATATAAACCAGGTAATCTTTATCTTCCAGATATTGATTTATATCTTCAAGACTTTCAAGTTTATTAATATACTCAATTCTACATTTTAGTTCTTGAATCTTGGGTAATTCTTCCATCATTTTTACTCCTAAGCCTTTGCTTTCTTAAACTTAGCTATATATTCTTCTATTGCTTCATTATCACTTTTTGATATAAGTGCTTCTATATATTGATTAAAAAGCTTTTGTGTTGCTTCATCTATATCTTCAAAATTACTAAAATGGATTGATTGGTCACCATTAGTTACTGTTGCTTTAGTTCCTTTTAATAATCCTCTGCCTACATTTTTTTCACCTCCAATGGGAAGTTCAGAGGTATATAAGTCTTTTAAGAGAAGAAGTAATAATCCCTTTTGAGAAGGAAGGGGCTTGTGAATGGTCAATGTGAGATTAACCAGTTGGGCTTCATCATTTGGAACTGGGAATACAGGCATAGAATCAAAAAGAGCACTTTCTATAGTTCCTCCAGTAAAACGATCTATCTGGATTCTGTTTTGCATTTCGCATTTAACATTATCTATAACCGTTTCTGAAACATAAAGTGAAGAAGGAACAGAGTATTCATTCTTCTTTTCCAGAGAAGTAGTGCCAAACAAAGCAGCTATAAACATATCAACTTCATCTTTTTTGTTTTCCCATAGCAGATTTAATATCTTTTGTGCTCTTGCCCTTAAAGCTCCTCGTAAAGAAGTTCCAGGAAGCACAAATTTGTCTCCACATTTTATTTGAGTGGCATCAGAGCCATAAGGAGTCTTGGAATAGGAACGAATGAGAAAAGAATTTACTATCTGAAAAGAGGCATTAATGCGAAACTCGTCATTCAGCATAGGATTTTCTTCTATATATTCAGAAAATAGGTTCTCCGTCTCTTTTTTCAAGAGATAAGCAGCAGCTTGCTTTTTGTCTGCAAAATCATATTCCATTACTTTGATATTTTGAGCTTGAAGATTACCAAATCCAGAACTGGTCTTTCCACCTAAAGCAAATTGCCTATTACTAAGCACATTTACTATATTCTTCATCAATTCCTTACAATCATTATAGTTATCATCTGGTTCTACATTAATACTCATTTCCAGTGCAAAATGATTTCCGGGCTCCAGAACCTGATAATCAAACTTGGTTTCTTTTTCTACTAACCCTGTTTCAGGATTAATCCTTATTCCATCTCTTATGGCAGTGTTTTTAGCTGAATCATCACTTAAGTGTAAGTCATCACAAATGATATAGGATTGATGCTCAAACTTACTTGATTCCGCTTTATTTTCTTCCTCATTTTTATCATTTTCCCCTGCTTTCTTTTGACCAAAATACTTTTTCTTCTTATCAGAAGAGAGCTCATTATACAATTTCCCCATAAAGGAACTGGCAGGAATAAAAGGTTTACCCTCTTTATTTAAAAGGATATCACGATCACTGATTTCAGATTCACCACTGCCTATCATTAGAGGACTGATTAATTCTAAGTTAGCTTTTAAAATTATCTTTCCATACTTCATTTGTTTTCCTCCTTCTTTGATTCACCTTCAAGTTTCTTGCGCAAGAACCAGAAGAAATTAACGAGATATGCTTTACGTGCCTCTTCAAATTCAATATCTTCCAACTCAAATTCTTCTTTAAGTTCACTAAGCTTTTTCTCTCTTCCTTGGCTCTTAATATCTCTTAGAATGTCTTTTATCTCATTTTCTAAATGAGACTCTTGTAAAAAGTCATAGAGTGAATCATAACCTATATAGACTTTTTTTAATCTATTCAATGCTGTATTATTCAGCATTTGTTTCATTGCATAGAAATCAGATTTCGAAGCAAAAATTTCTAATTTTGCTACTAAGCTTTTTGAAAGATGAGAACAATCTATAATAGCAGCTTTTTTTATTGCCCTATCCTTTAACCCATTATAGATTTGGTTTTCATAAATTTTTTGTAATATGTTTTCTCTAATAAAAGGGGGGATTTTATATTGTGGCTTAGTAATAGGAGTAGACTTTTTAACATAATTACTCAATTTTAAAGGTAGGGTAATAAATTGTACTTCGCCGAATCCTTCCCAAGTTCTTTCTCCTAAACCATAAACTAAAATATCTTGGTAATTTTTAGGAAGGGCTTCTAATAAGAAGATAGAACCAGCTTTCAAGGTATTGTATGAAGGTTTCTTAGCTTTCCAAGCCATTACTACTGATTCTGTTCTACTACTTTCGGTATATGCTTCTAAGATCTTGGCTCCCAAAAGCTTTTCTAAATCTTCTACAGAACTACTTGAAAATCCAAATTGATTGAATATAATAAGGTCAGAAACACAATAAAGATAAATAGGATTTGATGTGGTTTCAGATAAGGGGAAATCTTCAATTTTGTAGCTTATTATTTCAGCATTACCATATTGTGCAGTTTTCGATTTCCCAATTCTAACCTCTTTCTCTTCAAGAAGTGCACTTATTAACTGTAGATCCTCTTCTTCCCCAATAATCTCTCCATTAAATATCTGATTAGGGTCCAATGCTTCATAATTGAAAATTACATTTTCTTCAGGAATTCCCGTTTTATAATTTCGCTGATGATGAAAGTTTATACTAAATTCCGGATTATGGAGATCAATACTCTCACCAATAATATATGAATAGCCATTTACTTCATTATAATCAAGTAAATCTATATCCTCATCATTTTCTTGGGATAAAATATGAAATATATTTTTATCTTTTTTGTTTTGCAAGATATTTTTAGGACAAGGTAAATATCTCTTTCCTTCTTTTTGTATATATAAGTTTCTAAATTGAAGAGCGCCCCTTAGAAATAATCTCTCAAATTCAGAATCGGTCTCATATTTTTTTATATATCTTGTCGCCAACATTCCTAAAATAGTGGTTCCTGGAATATAAGAAAGACAAGAATTAGTAACTGAATCTCCTGCGATACCAGAGATAATAGTTGGTGCAGTAAGTTTGATGCTATATTTTAGGCTTTTCATAGTTCTTTCTCCAGTTTTTCTCTTAGCCCATCAGTTAAGGATTTTTCCTTTTCATCTATGATTTCTACTGCAATTTTGCCAAAGCCGCGGTTGCGTTTACTGCCCATTCTATCCAGATATAAGGAAATAAAAGATAATAGTTTCTCTACATTCTCATCTCCATTATTCACTGTGATATAACCTGAAAATTCATTTTTACCAGTTAGAACACGGATGGTTCTTAAAGAATGCTCTTTAGTAATTTTAGTAGTAGATTCAATAGCCGTTTGTCTGCGAAGAAAGGTAAAGTAATCTAACACGGTATGATAATTGAAGAAATCAGGATATGTTTCCTTAAGATATTCACTCCATTCAAAAAGTATTTCTACTTCACAAACATATAAGTTATCAAAAATGATAGAGGGGAAAGAATCCGTTTTCCCACCATCACCAAATAATTTATTGATTATATTACTATCATCAATAGAAAGTAATTCCTTAAATCCTTCTATTTTAAATAAATCCTCAGCTGCATTACGAAATAACCCTTTAATTCTTTTTGCCGGAATAAAGGGAAATCCATTCTCATCAAAGACAATGTCATTATCTATAATAGGACCATAAGCTTCGGCAGAACCTATTATAGTGTCAGATAGAGTAGTTAATTTAATTTGATATTTCATTATAACTCCTCAGGTAATAAATCTATTAACTCAATGATATCAAGGAAGATGGTCTTATTATCAAAAAAGAAATCATCAGAATTGGCAAAATCCTGAAATCCATCATAAAAAAGCGGTAAATTGATTTTGGTATTTATATCTTGTTTGAATGCGGTAAGCTCATCCTTGCTTTTATAGAGAACTTCACGGAATTTTGCTAACTTGGAGTTAGGCCAGGTTCGAGCAAAATTCTTCGCATTTTCTATCTGTTTTTTCATTTCGCTTAATTTATAGGGACGATAATATAAAATATTTTTACCACTAATACTTGTATATTGTATCTTTCTTACTTTTTCCAAATTAGAATAAACAGAAGAATTTATCATATGGAAATCAATATAACTGTCACTTTTCTTGGCTACCTCTTCTTTAATGTCTTGCAGTCTTTTATTCTTGGCAGAACGACATAAAGCATCAGCTGCTTTATATATTTGGAAAAAGGGGAAATTTGTCTTAGCTATTGCTACCCCAGCACAGAAAGAAACATCATCCCGATTTAATAACTTTTGTACTTCCTCTATAAATATGCAAGAAAGCTCAATTCCTAATCTTCCCTCACAGACAAAAGTTATATCATCCCCACCTATATAAATGGGACGCAGAGGAAGAATATATTTCAATATATTTTGTTCATTTACTGTTTTGTAATTATAATCCCATTCCCCTTTTCTGATTTTATCTTCCAATATTTTTATTGTTTCTCTCAATGCTTGTTGCATATCATTATTTAATTTATTAGAAAACTCTTGATAATCTGAAAGAGTTTTTAATGTACTAAATATAGCACCTATGCCATTTCCATCAATATGAACTACAGCTATATGCGAATCTTCTCCTTTTAATGGACTAATCTTTAAAAACTCATCTGTTGGCTCAAAATCATCACCTAAGGCTTCCTTGTATTTATCTTTAAATTCAGATTCTGCCCTTTTTGCAGCTATCCTTTTCACTTGGACAACCTCGGAAATATATTTTCTACTACCCTCAGAATTATCTAAATATTGAGCACTCAAAGGTCCTGCACTACATTGAGCATTAATGCCATAAGAAGGTAAAGTGGTGATTTGATGATGAGTTCTCTTTTCTTCTGCCATTTTCTGATAAAGTCTTTGCATCCGATAAGAAAAATCCTTTTCTTCTTCAGCTTTTAAGATGACAGCATTAAAACTTAACCCTGGAGCTTTTTCAAATATTCTCTTGGATAAATTCCTTACAATATTCTTAGCTTCATCTTCAGTTTTACATTGTAGATAAAGATTACCACCTCCACAAAAGCCTTTCTCCTCTTCATTGTTTTCAGATCCGCTATCAGATTTTATGTCTCCCGAACTATTTTTACATAAATCTTTACCTTCCACTTTATTTAATAAGGTAGAAACTATATAAGAAGCACCTATATTATCTTTCAATTTATTGGAAGAAAAAATATAGTTCTGAATAGCCCTTAAATCAACAAATAAATCGTAACTCATATTCCCTTCTATTATTTTTTAATATATTCTGTAATTATTTTTCTTAATTCATTTTTATCTTGGGTAATGTCTTCCAAACCCAAACACAAAAATTTTGAAACTAATGAACCTGTATCTATTTCAATATCATGTATCAAACCATTATTATTCCCTTCATTCAACAATGATATCTGGATTATTTTTGTTTCATCTCCTCCCAATTGCTTTGCTCTATACATAGCTTCAAACGCTTTCAATTTTACCATTCCTTTATTTTTAGCCGTTGTTATGGAAATAACTGTTAATTGATAACCATATATTGCACAAATGTCTATTTGAAATTCTGGCAATCCTTCAGGAGGTTTTATATCAAAATAATATTTTATACCATTATTATCTTGGTTAAGAAACTCAAATAACCAATATTCGAGCCATACACCTTCCAGAAAAACAAGTTTATCTTTTAATTTTACATCTAAGGAAGAAATCGCATCCCAAACTGGTTTGACTATACTGCGATTTAAAATTTCATATTGTTCTTCCTTTAATTCTTTAATAAAGTTACCCTTATCATCTTTAAAAATCTGAGAATTATATCCTTGATCCTTACTTATCCATAAGTTAAGCTTTTGCTTATCGTTCATATAATCATCAAAAACTTTTAAAGCCTTATTAAAAATTTTATTGGGTTCTGAATTATTCACCTCCTTTTTATGTAAATAAGCCAAATCGTGAAGAGTGACATCATAAATTTGTCTTAAATCCTTATCATTAGCAATATGACCATTAATTATCATCTGATTAGTCCGAGCATCTAAATAGGAAGAAGAAAATCTATCTTTCCATTTCTTTTCACATTCATTATAGAAAAATGCATCCATAGTTTTAGTTCCACCCGTAAAATTCAGTAATATTTCATGCTCTTCGTTAATTTTATTAATCTCTTTTACGATATTATCAATGCATCTTACATCATCAATTTTTAATATCTTAATTTTTTCCTGATTTATAGATAAATCTTTAGCTAATTTTATTCTCAGCCTTTTTGCAACATCAATGGTTCCATATTGCTGGATAGAAGGATTTTCTTCCGAACCTATTAAATATATATCGCCTACCTCTTTATTATCTTTATTATCCCATAAATATCGTGCACTTATATAACACGGTAGGGGATTTGTTCCTACGAGAATTATTAAATCTTTCATAATATACTCCTTTTTTATCTTGAAAGATGTTTAAAGTTTAACTGAAAAGAAATCATTAATATTTTGTAAAGACATAATGCTAAAATAGCAGGTTGTTATTTACAAATATGATAGATGACAGTAGAAAATGTTGAAGATGGGTTTAAAATAAACATTTTGGGTATAAAGCAAAAGGTTATAATAGTGTACTGCATCTAATGCTATTCTTTTTCAATGCTAATTATATCACTCTTAAGATTTAGCACAATTTAGAGCTTTTTGCTTGGAACTCATAATTATAAACCCTACATTTCTTCAAGAACGGTAGTAAAAAACTATCCTTTTCATCATTATAATTTTATTTCCTCCCTGTATATTATTAAAAAGCTCCCTTTAAAGTAATTCAACTATTTTCACCTTTAACATACAATATGAAATAATATTCAGCGCATAATTATAAGATACTTTTAAAATTAGCTAAGAAGAGTTGTCAACAATTTTCTTAACTTTTTTAATCTTTCATATAAAGTTCGCTAAAACATCAAACTTGGAGAGAGGAAGTCATCAATAATCTTCAGGAAGGCTATTTTGTTGTTATATATAATATTATCGTCTATTTTTTTTAGCCACATTGACATATGGGTTCTAAAAGTCCAGCATATGTCCAACTTATGTCCAGCTTATGTCCAACTTATGTCCGAACTGGACATAAGTTGCTCATCAATTGCATATAAACTATGCTCAGGTTTAACAAAGATGGAGAATATAAAAGCAGAGAGTTAATAATAAAACAAAGATTTAAAGATATTGATTTTCTGAAATAAAAATAGCTTTACTATAAAATTGCAATATTCTATTTAAAAGAAAGTAGTTACTATTTAAAGTGAGCTAAAATTGTCTTGACAAATTAACAAGGTATAAGGGTTTTAATCTAAATTAAGGTATAATATAATATTAAGATTTAAAATAAGATACAGCTCTCATAAAACAAAGAGACCAAAAATATGCCAGTAAAGAAAATCATTGTTCTGCTTATAATCCTGCTTCCTGCTCTCATAGGTGCAGAAATATTGATACCCATGGATTTCACTCAGAGTAATCATCTGAAAGCTTATGGAGTTGCTTTTGAAGCCTTAAAAGAGCAGTATGTGGTCAAATGGTTTCTTAATTACCGCGGTGGATGCTTTCTTATGCCAGAATCGGAATCTCTTGCTGCTCTTTGTAATATTCGTGGTGTCCGTTTTGAGCTGGTATCTTCAGCCCAGGTAGCAGCTATTATGCAGGAGATTCAGGAATCCAATATGGAAGTGGTAGTTCTGGAAAAGGAACCGAAAATTGCCGTTTACATTCCCCCTAATGCTTTACCCTGGGATGATGCTGTCACTCTTGCTCTGGATTATGCAGAAATAGATTATGACCGGGTGTGGGATGATGAAGTTTTAGCAGGAAAACTAAGCGATTATGATTGGCTACATCTACATCATGAAGATTTTACTGGTCAGTATGGAAAGTTTTATGGTGCCTATCGAAATACTGCCTGGTATCAAAATGATGTTCGGGTGAATGAAGCAATGGCAGCAAAACATGGTTATGCTAAAGTCTGGCAGTTAAAGCACGCTGTAGCTGAAAAAATCCGAGAGTTTGTGATGAATGGAGGTTTTCTTTTTGCTATGTGTGCTGCCACAGATACTCTTGATATTGCTTTAGCTGCTCATAATGTGGATATAGTTGATGCTTTAATTGATGGTGATGGAATTGACCCTCATTATCAGGAAAAGCTGGATTATAGTCGTTGTTTTGCTTTTGATAATTTTAAACTGAAAACCAATCCATATGAATATGAGTTTTCCGATATTGATGCCAGCGATTATTCTCGTCTGAGAGGTCCGGAAGCTGATTATTTTCAACTCTTTGATTTTTCCGCTAAGTATGACCCTGTTCCCACTATGCTTACTCAATGTCACACTAATATTATCCCTGGCTTTTTAGGTCAGACCACCTCTTTCTTTAAAGATAAAGTTAAAAAGAGTGTTATCATACTGGCAGAAGTTCCGGGACAGAATGAAGTTAAATACATACATGGAAACTTCGGTAAAGGAACCTTCACCTTTTATGGAGGACATGACCCAGAAGATTATGAACATAAGATAGGAGATCCCCCTACTATTTTAGACCTTTATAAAAACTCTCCTGGTTATAGATTAATTCTAAATAATATTCTCTTCCCAGCAGCAGAAAAAAAGCAATTAAAGACATAAATTATGAAAAGATTCTATCCTAATTTCCACAAAACTCAAGTAAAAGTCGGGCTCTTTACCATTATCATCCTGGCTATCCTTATCTTTGGTTATTTATGGTTAAGTAGTAAAATTACGAATAGGTCCCAACAGCAATTGAAGGTTTGTTTTGATGATGTTATGGGATTGGATTTAGGTGACCCAGTTCTCTATAGAGGAATGGAAGTTGGAAGAGTTAAGTATATTGAACTTCAGCCTGATAAAATCCTGGTTACTGCAAATATTAATAGAGATATCAAGTTACAAGAAGGGACTAAATTCCAGATTACAGATACCAGCATTATGGGTGGAACCGCTTTAAATATTATTCCAGGTAATGGAGAACATAACCTTGACCTGCGTAAGATTCAGAAAGGAGATAAACCTCTCGGAATTATGAATGCTTTTGATGAAGTAGGCATCGCTATCGCTAAAGTCAATGAAGCATTAAATGAATTACAAGGGGGAAAAATCTTCATAGATAAAATTACCACTCTTCTGGATGATGCTGATTCTGCAGTCCGTTCTGCAGAGATAATGATAAATGAAACCAGAACTAATTTGAATAATACCTTAGCCAAAATAGAACAGCTGAGTAAAAAACTACAATATCTTCTGGATAATAATGCTGCCCATCTTGATTCCACTTTGACCCTTGCCCCTGAAGCTATTGCAAATATAAACAATACTTTAGATAGTCTGCAAGTGCTTTCCACTCAATTGCATAATACCCTCAACGATTTGAATGAAGGTAAAGGTTCCGCAGGAAAATTTCTTAAAGATGAAACTCTATATAAAAGATTATTAGAGACCACTACCAGTCTGGATTCACTTTTTCAAGATATCCGCACTAATCCTAAGAAATACATCAATATAAAGATATTTTAAGGTAAAAAGATTGAAGCTTAAGCACTATCTCACTTTAGCCCTGTTAATTCTGGTAACTTTCGTTCAGGCATACTACTTTGGACAGAATAAGGTTAATGCCAAAATTGAGGAATGGTCTACCATTCAGACAATGCACTTTGATATCTATTTTCCGCAAGGAGAGGATGAATTTGGCAAACTTGCCGCTTTAATGGCAGAAGAATCCTACTATTATCTCAAAGAACAGCTTAAATTTCCTATCACCTCAAGAATTCCTATCATCTTCTATCGTAGTAAAGCAGCTTTTCAAAACACTAATATTATTTATCCCCTTCTCACTGAAGAAGTAAGTGGTTTCACAGAAAGTTTACATAACCGTGTAGTTATACCTTTTGATGGAAGTTATGCCAATTTAGAAGAACTATTAATTCATGAACTAACTCATGCCTATCTCAATGCCCTGGAAAGAGCTAAAGAGGAATCGCTTGCTTCACTTTATTCTTCCTATATTCCTTTCTGGTTTTCAGAGGGGCTACCTGAGTATTTTTCCACTCTCGGTAAGAAAGATTATAATAATATGTTCATCCTGGATATGGTAATAAACGACAAATTGCCCTATATAGAAAACACCAGTGGTTATTATGCATATCGTCTGGGAGAAAGTTTTCTTGCTTTTATTGCAGAAACCTATGGTCCCGATAAATTGATGGAATATTTCTTTGCTCTACGCTCTACCAGTGGTATAGATTATGCCACTAAAAAAGTCTTTGGCTTGGATTTTAAAGAATTGGAATCCCGCTGGCGTTTTCAGCTGAAGCGAGAATTTTTACCCTTAATAGAAACCCATGACCTGCCCTCTATATCTCTGGAACAACGCACTAATAGCAAAAGAGACGGTTCCTATTTTAATCTTATGCCCCGTTTTTCTCCTCAAGGTGATAAATATGTCTATTTCAGTTCTGCTGGAGCTCGTTATAGCATCTGGATGGGAGGATTACACGGATTAAGTGCTCCCGAAAGGATTATCAAAGGTGAGGTCTCTGGAAAGATGGAGGAATTCTATTACTTCCGTTCCAGTCTGAGCTGGTTTCCTGATAATACAAGGATAGCTTTTTCTGCTAAGACCAGTGATGGTGATTGTATCTATATCGTAAATACCAGTAAAAAGAAAATTGTCCAGACCATCAAACTTAAGGACTTTGATGCTATATATGAATTGGATGTTGCTCCCGATGGTAAAAGCATTGTCTTTGCTGGACAAAAAAATATGCAATGTGACCTCTATCTTTATAATCTGGAAACAAAAGAACTACAACAGCTTACAGATGATTATTATAATGACCTGCAACCGCGTTTTGCACCTGACGGTAATAGCATTGTCTTTGCTTCGGAAAGAAGTCAGAAAGAACCAGAATTCCCTAATCGTCTCTTTTCGCATCTAAATCAAAATATCTTTCATCTGAATTTAAATAATGGAATCTGCACTCAATTGACCCTTGAAACAAAAGATTGCGGTTATCCATCTCTGGATGCCAGCGGCACAAAACTCTATTTTGTGAGCTCAATAGATGGAGTTAGTAATTTATTTATGCTTAATCTAAACTCTGCTCAAAAAGCAAAGGTTACCAATGTTTTAGCTGGAGTTTATTCCGCTGATATTTCTCCTAATGGTAAACAAATTGTTCTTTCTAACTATTTCCAGGATGCCTGGAATATATATTTCACTGAAATACAGACAGAAAATCTAAGTTTTATTGACTATTATCCACCTCAGTTTGTTAAGTTGAAAAATGACTTATTGGAGACCGTTGACCTCTCCAGACTCAATTACTACGGTAAAAGACCCCAGCGTCCTTATATGCAAAAAGACCCCTTAATAGAATCTGCCCATTCCAACGAAGAGATGGGTTCTTCTGATTCCTTGAGAATGTATCGTAACCTTAGTTATGATGACAAGCCGATCACGATTGAGACTATCCCAGAAATCAAACCTTACAAAACTAAATTTTCCTTAGATACCCTCTGGGGAGGTCTTGCTTATTCATCTTATGCAGGAACAGTGGGTTATCTGGAATTAAGTTTAAGTGATATTATGGGAAATCATGGAATTGGGATTAGCTTAAGCGCTGCAGGAAAACTTAAAGATTCAAATCTACTTATAAGCTATCTCTATCTAAAACAAAGAATGGATTATGGTATTGGACTTTTTAATCTAAATGACCAAATCCATATTCAGATGAGTATTCCCGGTCCACAAAATGATCTGTATATTCGTTATAAACAAAGACAGACAGGTCTATATCTTCTCTTACGCTATCCCTTCAATCGCTTTACTCGTATTGAATTGGAAAATATGTTCTATCAACAAGAATATTATCTTTCTTATTGGGACTGGAATATTGGTGATTGGACAGAAGAAGAAAATCTCGGAAGTGATAAGGTCTTTAGTCCAGCTGTAAATCTGGTTCATGATAATGCATTATATGGTCCGACTGGTCCTCTTGCAGGTAGACGTTTATACTATTCTGTTGGCACTTCTTTAAGAGATAATAATCTTGATTATTTAACCAACTACCTGGATTGGCGAAATTATATATTATTCAGTAAACGCTATTCTTTAGCTACGCGTCTTATCACTGGAATAAGTGTGGGAGATTATCCTCAAAGATTTGCTCTCGGTGGTTATTATGGTATCCGTGCTTATGATGGAAATCTTAGCGGTGAAAAGAAAGCAGTTTTCTGCACTGAACTGAGATTTCCCTTCTTTGAAAATATAAATATCGCTTTCCCCTTACCTTTAAATATACCTAATGTACGCGGAAGCCTCTTTGCTGAAATAGGAACTGTCTTTGATGACTTCAATAAATTCCAGGCTACTCATGAAGGCAAACTTAAAGACCTCTATCTGGGTTATGGATTTGGACCGCGGATAAATTTAGGCATTTTTATCCTTAGCCTGGATATTACCTGGTTAACAGACCTCTCGCACATTTCAAAACCGACTTATTACTTAAGTTTAAGCGAAGATTTTTAATATAAAACATTAATAGGAGACCTAAATGAAAATAGACTTTTTGCATAAGCCAACTGAATATATGGAAACCGTGATTATACTTCAGGAAGAAAATGGAGACATAGAAAAGCTGGAATATCTCCCTGAATACCTCCAGAATGCTATCAATATAGTAGTCAAAGAGGACGACTTTCAGTTCAAATATGCCAGCCTTAAGAGCTTCCCTTTTATTCGTTCCAGAAAACGAACCAATGTTATCCTCTGCGGTATTGGCAATCCTAAGGAACTGGATAATGACCGTTTTCGCCATCTTATTGCTATCTCAATACGTGAAGCCTTAAAATTGGAAGCAAAAGAAGCTTATATTTTCACCGGTTTTAAAAATCCTCTAAGTGAACTTCATTTTGGACATATACTGGCAGAAGCTGCTTTGCTTACTGGCTACCGCTTTGATAAATATCTTAGTGAAACAAAACCTCCATCTCTGGAAGCTATTCATTTAGCTATGGAGCTTAAAAATCCACGTATGTTCAATCGTGGTGTGTTGGAAGGTAGAATCTTTGCAGAAGCAACAAATCTGGCTCGTGACCTGGTTAATGAACCTGCTAATGTCATCTACCCTGAATCTTTAGCTGAAACAGCTAAAAAAGTCGCTCTCAAATATGGCTTCTCTATTGAAGTATTTGGATTAGATAAGATTAAAAGGCTCAAAATGGAAGCTTTTCTGGCAGTAGGAAAAGGGTCTAAAAAAGAACCTCGTCTGATTCTGATGTCCTATCATGGAAATCCCCATCCTAAAGCAAAGACTATCGGTCTCATTGGTAAGGGTTTAACCTATGATAGCGGTGGTTATTGCCTTAAAAATTGCCAGGGTATGGTTAATATGAAAAATGATATGAGTGGTGCT
>Ga0302241_1001454_pt1 | contig 17165 bp, 17 predicted proteins | sample AAG_UR_Arg_MG_FD_193532 | JGI IMG/M metagenome (GOLD analysis project Ga0302241, IMG submission 193532) | Enriched activated sludge microbial communities from anaerobic digester in WTTP, New Holstein, Wisconsin, United States - AAG_UR_Arg | ecosystem: Engineered > Bioreactor > Anaerobic >... | reverse complement strand
GTGACTGTATAACATTGGTCTTATAGTTTTTTTCTGACATTTTACGTTGCATATTAGCTCCCCTTACTTCCAAAATAATCTTAAAGTTGTGGGGCCTTCCACAATTATGTTAGATTCTGTGCGAATAAATGACACGTAATCGGTCACGTGCCCATCCACTCTAGATGGTGGGGTCAAATCCGCCCATCCTTCTGATGCGCTCTCCGGAAGATGACTCAGCACATTTATTATGGATAGCTCTCCTAATACCAGAGTTATGCTTCCTGTGTGACCTCTTTGGTCTATAGGAGGAGCGGGCTCAAATATTCCTTCTTCTGGCAGCATAAAAAACTCCTAGAATCTATTCAACATCGGGTGCAGACAATTCGCAATACCGACATTCTCTGTCATATGATCATACATACCAACATTGGTACTATTGTGTGGACACAATACAACTTTTCCACTCGCGATTAAACTGGCACCTCTGAATGACCCGGCTGCCTTTCCATGAGCCGGGCCTCTAGTGTAAGTGTTAGTTACGTAATTATACACCCCAATGTAATTACTGTAGCTGGGGGTTAGCATTACTTTCCCGTCTGGCAGCAATATAGCGTTGGAGAAAGCGTAGCTCCCCTCACCGTGGGCAGGGCCATCTGTTAATGTGTTATTTGCTGGGTCGTATACCCCTATATTTGCCCCTGCATATGGGGACAGCACTACCTTCCCGTTTGGGAGAAGCCCTGCGCCCAAGTAATATGCTTCTGCCTTTCCATGAGCTAGCCCGTTGGTGTACGTATTAGTAGTATAGTCGTATATCCCAAAGTTCGCGCTATTTTGGGGTATTAATGACACCCTGCCATCGGGTAGCAGCACACCACTGCAAAATGCGAATGTCCCTTTCCCATGAGCTGGACCGTCTGAATATGTATTAGTGAATGGGTTGTATAACCCAAGATTGGCACTATTGCCAGGGATAAACAATACATTGCCATTCGGCAGAATCACACTGGATGTAAATGCAAGTGAACCTTTTCCATGCGCTGGACCATTAGTGTAAGTATTAGCCACAGGATCGTAAATTCCTACGGTATCGGAAGAATATGGTGTGAATATAACTTTCCCGGTAGCTACCAGCACTCCACTTAAAAAAGCGTTCAAGCTCTTACCGTGTGCCGGACCTCTGGTGTATGTATTGGTACTCGGGTCATATATACCCACGTATGCACCATTGAATGGCGTAAATACTACCTTACCGTTGGGGGCCAATGTAGACCCAAGAAATGCGTAGCCACCTTCGCCATGCGCCGGGCCGTCCACATACGCAGTCGTGTGCGTCTGTATAGGTGTTACTGGCACCATGTCAGAAAACGCAGAAAGTTGCCTTATTGTATTATCCTGCCATGCAGTGCTCCAATCCGTAGCAGCCCATGCCTGCAGCCATGTCCCCTCGTTCGATAGATCCATGGGGGCGGCAGCCGTGCCGGTAGTCCAGTCAAATCCGGTATAAGTTGCTGCATCCCCTGCAGCAACGGTGAGCAGAACTGCATACGTTGAAGAAGATTTTCTGATACGAATATGTGACGCGTTACCATCTGTGGTGGCGCCGAGTTTTGCATATACCGTGGTTGCACCGTCCCGCATGGATAAATAGTTAGTGCCAACATCAGCAGTGCTCGTATACAAATCTATAGCGTAGCTACCGCTGCCCCTACGATACCTAAGTTTTTTAGTGTGTAAAGTCATATTATGCTATCCAGATATCGCCATTTACCGGAGAGGCCGGCGCACTAGTCGCTATTCTGCTTGGGTGAGCATGATCACTCCTGGCAGGGGAAGTGCTCGTTCCGACTGCACCAGTAGTGGTGGCTGCAGCTGGAGTAGTGGCTGACCACGATCCTGCTTGCAATATTCCAGATGTTCCAGTCACTATCGGTAATCCTGCAGTCGTGCCTATTGCACCGGCATTCGACACATTTCCATGGGTATGCGATATCGGGGTTCTAGCATCGCTGAGTCTAGTGTCGTTACCTTGGCACGCTGTACCTGCAGAAGATCCGTACAACACGTTCCATGTCTGAGCTGCGGATCCATTATACGCGCTTCCAGAAAGACCAGTCCCAGGAGAGTGAGAGTTCGCCACACTGTTTGCAGCTCCACCTGCAGAGGCAGATCCGGCATAATTGTGAGTATGCCCAGATGTTGCGAACGCACTGGCATGGTTTCCATCCAATGTATCTGCGTTTAGATTTGTAACTACAGTAGTGCTTACAACAGTCATTGGCGCCGTCCCAGTCGCTACAGTAGATGCGAACGAGGCGCTTGTTGCAGTTCCAGTAAAAGTTGGACTTGCCACTGGAGCTTTAAGTGCTAACGCTTCAAATACAGCTTCCTGGCTCGGCGCTGAGGTAGTTACTCCGTTTGTTATGGTTTGAGCTACGCAGGCAGTTCTGGCTAAAGAGTCAGAATATGCTGTAGCTCCAGAAGCTACACCGTCAAGCTTTGTTTTATCAGTGCTGGACATAAAGCCATTCACTGAAGTGGTCGCCACACCATGTGCGGAACCTGTAGATCCAACATGGGTACTTGGAGTGGCGTCGGTGATACCATATCCTGACAGGGTGGTTGGCTTGGCAGTCACACCGGACCACGGAACTGACGCTGCTGACGCTGCGGTATATTCAGTGTATCCGGAGGCATTTCCCAGGTTAGCCACATCTATTACGACGTACATTACGCCGGTATCCAGTTGCTTTACAGTGTCGCCCAATTGAACTTCATTGGTGGTGAGAGAGAATCTAGCTGCTTGGTTTACTACTGGAACTAGTCTTTCCAGCGCAGCAGCGGGTATTCTATTTATATCAAACACACCAGTGCCGACCTGACTAGCATCAAGGATAGGTATCCTTGCAGCGTCAAATACGCCAGAAGTAACTTCAGATGCGCTGTGACCGTGAGATGTCGGAGTTCTGGCGTCAGATAGTCTCACGTCATTACCTTCGCATACAGTCCCGGCAGAGGATCCAAAGTTCTTATTAAACGCGGTGTTTTTGCTAAATACAGGTTCTTTGGAAGAATCGGACGGATGAATGTGATCCTGCCTGGCTATTCTGTTGCTTACCCCTGGAGAGGCTGTCCCATCCATATTTGGATTAGAATCTGCCCATCCATCTACGTCAGAGTGAAACGACAGTTCGTGTGCTCCTATAATACTCGTAGCAAGACCCCACACGCCCATAGATTTCGGTCCGTATATAAGTCCATCAGTAGTCTGGATATAGAAGTCTCCATCTACGCCTATTAGCCCAGTAGGATTGCTGGGGCCATTCAGTATGGTGTTCCCATTAGTTCCAGATGGCCCTATTAAGCTGACGCCAGTTCCCCATTCGCCAAATTTTCTAGGCCCAAATATAGTTGAAGTCGCGACGTTCAAATAGAAATCGCCTTCTGATCCAGCGCCAGAAACTGGGTCTGAATCTCCACTAAGAACAGTGTTTCCCCTTGGACCTACGGGTCCAACAGGACCTATGTTCCCTTGAGGTCCTGCCACACCCTGGTCGCCTTTTTCTCCAGCTGGTCCAACTGGACCTATTAAGCTTGTTCCGGAGCCCCATCCAGTAATGGTTTTTGGCCCGAATATTATCTTAGAAAACGTATCTAGATAGAAGTCATCTATATCCCCAACCTCAGGGGCCGGATTTCCTACTCCGTTAAATATAGTTCGTCCGCTTGCCGGACCCATTGGGCCCTGCGGACCGACCAGAGAAACTCCTGTCCCCCACCCTGATTCTGTTTTTGGGCCAAAAATAGTGTTGGACGCGGTATTAACGTAGAAGTCTCCCAGCTTACCTTCTGAAGCTGGGTCTACCGAGCCATTCAATACAGCAGTGCCGTCTATTCCTCTATATGGAAGATCATTCCACGCAGACGTCCCATCGCCTATCTTCATCATGCCTAGAGTTCTATCTATACCTACTTCTCCTAATGCGAGTATAGGGTTTGACAGTTCCCAATTTGCCTTCATGTCATTTCTTAGAATTATTCTATAAGCCATTATGCGTGTCCCCCATCTATTTCGTCGTTAACAGTGTATTCAGTAGTTGCTCCGCCAGAATCAAGTTCGGCAGAAGGGGCTCCAAATGCAGACCATTTAATAGGATCTGCGGAGGAGAGCATATAAAAATGCTCGCCTATTCTACAAATTTTACCGATATCCGCATCCCCTGGTATGAAAGAATCCCTATCTTCTAATGAGTTGAATTGAAATGCATGCACTGGATGTATGCCATTTGATACATTAAGCTCACTGTGTTTTTTCGGTAGGAATACATTCTCACCATTGACTTCTGACGATATTAATATCTCACCCGGAGATGAGGCTAGAGGAAGATCTGCCACTTCAAGGCTGTGGTCCTTTACTTGCCGTCCCGTTAATTGTACTAGTCCTGACATGCTATATCTCCTGTACTGTATAGGAGGTTCTAATTTCCCCTACTTTTGAAAATGCCATAATGAATCTCCTATAGTGCCCTAGTAGAACTGTAGTTACATATCGACGCAGAGTACCTAATCACGCTTTTATATATCTTATTATAGATACTATGCTTTAAACCAAAAGTCAATTTTATGTAGGTCATAGTAAAACTCTGTCTACTCTGACATACACTCCGTTAATAACTGATGACGCAGACGGGTTTATCACATCAACCTTAATATGTTTAAGAGTCGACGGGATATTCAGCAGATGTACTCTATTACCTATCGCTTCCACTTTTATAAATCCAGACAATGGCCAGTATTTTACTCCATCAGCAGAGGTATTAACTGTTATTAGCATACCTAGTGGGCTGTTGGAGGCAACGGACATAAGTACTTTTCCGCCGGTTGAATTCGTAATGACATTTGTAGAGAAGGTGGAATTTGCGGGTATTGTGACTGTGTCGGTGGTTTCGTATAAATTTACTGCATCCGACGCAGTTTCTATCGATGATTTTATGGCATCTAGTTTAGCGCATATATTTATCAGTAGGGCTTTGTGTGTTCCAGGTGCAGAAGATATGAACTGTGATATAAGATAGCTTATTCTAGAGTTAACATCCACCAGTGTGGACTCCCTAGCGGCATCTTCCGGGAGTATAGCGTTGTCTACACTGACCACCCCTATCTTATTTGCTCCTTCCGGTATTGGAGATAGCACCGCAGATATCAGACCTGATGTGTGAGCGTTGGCATCTGATCTCAGGCGTTCTATCTCAGCCAGCACTAATGGATCCGGGAATATATCCGGAATATTGAGTATCTCTGCCTTTACGTTACCATCCGTACTTATAGGTATGTCTTCTTTTTTCAGCATATCTGAGGTGTTGGTAACTACTTCGGATACGCCGGACTGCAAATCTATAGTAGCAGATTGAAGGTTAATAGCTGTAGCTAACAACTGGTCCGCAACTACTTTTAGGTCTGCTAATATTGAGCGCACATCCTGTACTGACGATGCCGTAGAGGCGCTACTATTTGAGGTGGAGGATGCATACACATCGGTTGATTCCAGTATTGGCTGTAACGCAGATATCGCGTTGAATACAGCGTAAAGCTTTACGTCTACATCAGACAGTTTGGAGATAGCGGCAGCGTCAGGAAAATCAGTAGGCAGATTCTTTACCAGTGTTGATACCTCTCCACTGGCACTTAAGTCTAGATCCGTTTTTTTTAAAAGCTGCGCCAATAATGACACTGCTGTGGACATGCTTGCATCCTTGGTCATAGAAGCATGTATTGAAGACAATATTGAATGCGCCATTGAATCTGGAAAATCTGACGGAATATTTAATATCGACACATTTTTAAGATCTGCGACTTGGGTGGCGTTAAGTCTGGCATCCGACAGTTTTGAAGTCACAGCATCTACAGCAGTTTTTATTGCATTTGCGCTGGACAGGACGCTGTTTATTGCTGACAATTGCTGAATCTGAAGGCCTTCAGAGGCATCCCCGTGTCCAGATGAGGCTCCTCCCATGTAAGATACTAGCAGATTTCCGCCAGCATCTGTTTTCAATAGTCTAGGGATCCCGTTACTATCCACAGCTATTGTGGTCAGGGGCCCAGATGATATTCTATCTAGGTCTACTATTAGCGTCTTCGTATCGGATATAGTACTATTTACAGAATACTCAGTCAGTCTGAGTACGTTATGATTTTCTTCATGAAGCTCGTCTTTAGTTACTACTGACCAGTCCAGGTCACCCGCTAGTGCTTTTATAAAACTCCATGGTCCAGATTCTGACGAAGAAGATTCGAGTATAAAACTGGCGGAGGAATTTGAAGATGTCCAGCCTAGCTGAACTCCGTTTGATACAAATCCTTTTATATAGAATGAGGATATCATTTGTCGGCCTCCACCTTTGGCTTAACTTCTTCGTGTATTTCTGTAGATTTTTCTACCATCTGAACTATCTCTTCCTTAGTAGGGGGCTCCCCGAAAGTAGTAACCATGGCAGAGTAAAAACTCTCCAGGTAGGATAACAACTTGTCATCAACTTTATTGTCCGTCATCTCAGCCATCTTTTTTATCTTCATATAATGAACTTTAGCATTATCTCGTATATATTTATATCGAGCAATCTTGAGTGCTTCTTTTTTATCTTCAGCAGTCATGCTGATAGCTATCAACTGAGCCTCGTGTATAGCGATATTAGACCTGTAGTTTTTATAGAAGCCCACTAAAGCGCCTATATACATAAAGAAATCGGCCAGAGCCATCTTGACATAGAATATAGTTATAGTACTGTTGATGAGGTCTACGCTGAACATAATCAGCCTCCTAATATGTTCTGTGGCATCGCTAAAAGCTCTTTAAGATTTACCGACGATATATGCGGAACCAGTATAGATTTCTTGAATCCAACTTCATCTATCGTTATGACTATTATTGATCCTTGAGGAACCACCAGTTCAAAGTATCCCCTGGAATCAGTATATACTATCATCGATCCTCTGTATATAACTGTGTTTCCAAATATGGCCGGGTTTGTTTTAACTTTGCACGCCACGGTAACCTTAGCAACTGGAGCCATATTGACATCAGCTATGTTACCCTGTATCAAACAGGTGTTGTTCTCTATATCTGGAGCATGCTTTGGAAGAGACATTATTCCTTCCACCCCATCATCGTCTACCGCAGACACGGAATATCTGGTAGAAAGCTCACCGTTTCTGTCCAAGTACCATTGGTATGCGGTATGTGGCGTTGGATCATGCGGAACTTCTGTAAGTAGTACCATGCCAATGTCTTCGGAAGATTTCTTGTATATTCTATAAGATTTTGCCAATGTATTTTTCTTCCAGGTTATCTGTATCCCTTTTCTGGGGTACTCTTCTGATTCTGTAACTATAGTGAGGGGATATGACAGAGTGGTCACTTCGTCATCAAATATATCAGTAAGCATGAAAGTAAGGGCGGCCTCGGCATCTGCCCGGCATGCTATAGGCATTATAGTGAACGTATGCTCTTCGCCTTCAGACACTTGTATAGGGTCTTCAGTAGTGTCTATTCCTGCCAGATAATCTTTTGACTCTACTATTTCCAACAGACCGTCGCCATTTAGTATCTTTATCCCAAAGGTATATGGAACATTTTCTACTAAAGGTTTTAGTGGTGGCCAGTTTATGAATTCAAATATAAGTTTTGGATGTTGCTCCGGATCCTGGAAATTTGGTACCCCATTATTATTGTAATCTGAGAGGCCTTCGTATGAATCTGGCTTTCCATCATTATCTGAATCAGTATCCATATAATCTGGAATGCCGTCAGAATCTGTATCCAGATGAGGTGCACCTTCTAACGCATTTGACAGACCGTCAGAATCCTCATCTCCGGATAAATCAACCATCTTTATTATGAATGAGATCTGGTTGGATATGTATACGTCGTCGTATGCTATAGCTCTTATAGTTACTTCCCTGGTAGAATCCGCGTGTATAAACACGGGAAGTCCGTCCCACTGCGTTGCAGTTGGGCACATAGGAGATTTACCATCCAGGGTATAAAACACTGAGCAGGGTAGACTAGATGTGAATACAAATGATACATCTACTTCGGATACAAATGGAAGTGGGGACAGTTCTAACGTCAGCATTTATTTACTCCTATCTATAGCCACATAGGTAGCTGACTTTGTCTTCTCTAAGGTCCTAATAGGTCCAGATACATTACGTCGGGTGTCTACATGTATAAATGGGGTGTTTGTTACGAATCTATTTCTGTATATGATTATATTTTTTGCGGGCTTAACATTATCTGCTATCCACCAATATACGTCCATGATATCGCAAGTAGAAGGGGGTACTATATCCGCGGCACACCCCAAGATCACGCCGCTCATGTCTATTTGATGTATGCTGTTCTTAACTCCTCCGACCATTCTGTTTAACAGTGGGTTTCTATACCCAGAGTTTACTCGTATTGATCCAAATTTATCTCTTATAGGCTGGAGGGTGTTTGTCGCAAAGTCCTTTAGCAACTCTATTATATGGTCTGCAGGCCACTCAACAAACTCAGGATACCGGTCACTCTTTATAAGTTCATATAAAGTGAAATTAGTCGATAATCGATAGTTTTTCGCTGCTTCCAGCTGTTCCTTGTTTAACATGGCCTAGTGCCTCCATAGCTTTGTGTATAGCGACGCAGAATTGCTCTTTGGTGCATGGTTTATTTAATATAATACATTTGCTATCAGCATTCAAGTATGACTTAAACACATCGCTATATGAAGACGATAGCACAATAACACCCATCTTACTACTGTTTTCTTTATATATGTCTAGCCCAGATTTTTTTGGGAGCGCTACATCAAGAACGGTTATGTCATATACAGAAGATTTCAGATCACAGTTTATGTCATTGCCATCACTTAGCATGGTTACTACCATACCTGGGTATGATGATAGCATATCGAACAACCAGGACCTGTACAATGCTATTTGCAGGGAGTCATCCTCTGCCACAAGCATCTTGAACATATCACAACCACCCCTTTGTTTCTCCATACAGTTTGGCTAACCATATAATTACTCCGCCAAGGTTTATTATAAGCATGTACATGCCATACGTCAGCTTCTTCTCATACTCTGACAGAGTGCTTTTAAGAGAATCAACAGTGCTCTTAAGCATTGAGAACTCGAGCCTAATTTTGTCAATCTCTGAGGTTATGCTTTCCCTTATGGATTTAAACTTTATATCCGTGGCGGCTACGCGTGAATCACACAGAGATCTAAAGTCAGTGAATCTAACCCCACTCTCTCGCAATGCAGAGTCTATTCTGTCATCCTTAGATTCAGCCAGCATCTTAAGCGAAGATACTACAGCATCTGTGCGCTCTTTAAGGCCGCCCAATGATAAAGATAAATTGTGTATAGAGGTGTTTATAGCTCTGTTATCTATGTACACGTTGTCAGTAGTAACTTTTAGCATGGCTATAGATTCAGACAGCCTGTTATACTGTGCATCCAGCTCGTCTATACTGTCGTAAATTCTCTTCAAGTCAGTGTCGTTCATAGATATAGGTCCTCTATTGTAAAAGTGACTTTTCAGCCGGAAAAAGTTTGATTTTTTAGATTTATTTTAGCCACATAATTAAATATAGGGTTATGCGTGGCTGTCGTCAAATATGCGGTAGATGCTGATCAGATGCGCGATGTGCAATGGGGGCTGAAAATGTGTTGTACGATTGTACACACATTAGTATCTGTATAACGAGCATAAACAGAAGATGATACAGGTACGACATTGGTGCATAAAATAAAATGGTGGTGCAAATGGCATTATTGTAGATTCGATAAGCATATATAGAGAAATTTAAAGTATTATTAAAAAAACCGTATATATGCTTATTTATTTATTATTTACCCCCATTGCACCATGAAAATGATTTTTGTACCACATACAGATATCCTCAATATAGTATGAATACTGGTATACTAACCATATCACAATACCCAAGGATGGTACCCCCATTTTGGTAGGTGTACTAGCACCATAGTACACCTCAATCACCTCAATTTTGGTAAAAACGTAGCGTCAGTTTTCTGACACTTACCATGGGGTAAAAATACCACACATAATTTTGAGCACCGAAGCCAAAAAATGAAAAGGGTACGCCACATTAATAATTCCGTACACATAATCCGTACCCTATATAAAATATTGGTATAAGAATTTTGTCAGCAGGAGATTAACTATTATCCAGCCTCAAGTGTGGAGGTTACCTCCACGGGAGAACCTGCGCCTGTCGCAGATTGTTCTCTTTTCCTAGAATAAGCCTTATCGAAACAAAGTTTCGGGCTTCTTCCTGGATCATCGAAATGGATAATGGTTGATTTCCTGCTGGCACGCTTTGACAATCTTTATGTCTGAGGGTAGCCCTCAGATTGTGAGTAGATTCCTTATGTAAATGTGGGATCGCTCGCGAGATAGATGCATGCGACACCCCGGGCTCCGGTACCTCCCACGTACCTCGAGGTGGATTCCTCGAAGTACGTTAACGGTACCTGCACCCGGGGCCCGCATGCATCCTCCTCTCTCACGTCCCAAATGTCAAGGCGACAGTTCTACTGCTGAACAGCCTGAAACGTGGATGTAACATCCATACGGTGTGCAAACATCTGATAACACGACACTACTGATTAAAGGTGGTAACCGGTACATGTTGCTCCCCAGGGACTATTAAACTACGTTTAATATGTCCCTTGTCCGCTACATGTACCCGGTAACCACCTCAAATCAGCCGCGTAATGTCCAGCAGTAGACGCCTCCACGGCTAACCTTAAAAATTGAACTGCTACAGTTCAATGGTGACCAAAACTCACCAAATCTCACAAGCCGTGTGTAAAGGAGGAAGACTGAGTCCTCCTGCCAGGGATCCGGACCTTTGGTCCAATTCTAAAGTACCTTTAAAATTCGACCCAAGGTCCGGATCCCTGGCAAACGGACGCAGTCTTCCTCCGTTACTATTCTCGGCATGTAATAGCCGTGGGGGCAAGGAAATGATAGAGCTCGCTCTGTCATTTCTTTTTACCTATAAATATTTATAGGTATAAGGAAAATATTATTAAGGAGGAATTTATGCTGGTATTAAACCAACGATCTGTTTATTCAGACAAAGTGTTCGAAGCTGGCGAAGTATTTACTGTTGCCAGCAGTGAAGAAAAGAGAGAAGCTTTGACTAAATTTTTCTCAGCCATTGAGAAATACAGAGTCAGCAAGAGATACTGCTTTGGACATTTCTCAGATGGTAAGAAAAGATTTGTTAATCTTGACTTACTGAAGGTGGTATAGTATAGATACATATCAGGAGATTTCATGTCCAGAATGTGGGGCAATCGTGATGATACCACCACCATACACTTCATGGACATGTGAAAATTGTGGGAAGACTGGCGGAGGAAGCTATGATAAAATACGGAACAGAAGTTACTCACTTACATATGGGTCAGCGCGCACTATGCGGGACCCACATATCCCAAGAGGGTAAGACTGGAGAATGTAAATCTGGTATTATGTGCCCAGAATGCGAGCGTATACAGTCAGAATATCAGTACCAGGAGTCTTTAAAGCCTACTACTGATTCTAATAAGGTGTAAGGGCTGATCTTAAGGATAAAGCGTTGTTACCGCTCTTTTGATCAGGTAATGTGTGGGATGACCTCCACTTAACATTACGGACGTGTGGTTGGGACATACCACATTCGTCATTCAGTTGACACTCCCACGAGCACTGGTCTGCGATGGCGGGGACGCCACCAAGATAAATGACCGGAGAGAAATCTCCGGTCATTTTTCACCATAAGGAGTTTTATGTCAGTTTTAACAAAAGAAAAAATACTGTCTGCCAAGTTCTCAACAGATATTTTTCCTATGGATGAAAGCGCAGCCGCGGATTTGTACTATTCAGAGATAAAAAAATGGCACCCAGATTTATGCAAAGATCCTGAGGCTTCAGAAGTATTCATCAAGCTAAAAATGCTTCATAACGTGCATAAGCAATTCATAAGCGATCACCCAGGACTTCCTGGACATGGGGACGTACAGTATGCATTTAAACATGAGCTCGGAAACTGCATGATACAGCCGGACAGGATAATGATAGGGCTAAATCCGGGGGCTTATGAGCTGGTAAAACATGGAGTACGAATATTGTCTAAAATGTGTGAATATCCATCTGAAAAGTTCAAAAAGGAAATGGGAAAATATTTTCCAGATCAACTGACTCTTGTCAGTAACATGGTGTTCATACGAAAGAACCCACGTACATATCCAATAAAGCTGGTTATAGATTACTTTAAAGGAAAGATCCCTCCAGTCCATGTAGCATGGATAATGAACTCAATATACAACACGCTATGCTATGTTGAAGTCATGAAAAATTCAACCTTTAACGGGATAACTCCTATGAATCTTTTCATAGATCCTGCTGCTCACATAGTAGTATTCACCATGGGGTGGTGGCATGCCGCTACTCATCCGGACCCGGTAAAATGTTTGCCCCGTGCAAATTATTTTACGGACAAGGATCTTAACATCGACATGGAATCTGCAAGACTGTTGGCGTTAGAAATGCTTGGGGACCGTAGCGGCGTGCGTTTGCACTCTGATCCAGACATACCTAAACCAATGCTGCACTGGTTAATGGGTCCTCCTCAGGATACTATAATGGACTCATTCGTGGGGTGGTCAGACGCAGTTCACAGAAGTTTTGGACCGAGAAAATTCATCGAAATGAAAATCGATGACAGTATAATTTATTCAACTAAGGAGAAATAACATGGGCGGTGGACGATGGACATCGGAAGACTGGTCTGGGTATTCTGCAAGACACGTAGCATCTAAAGCTACTACCGCGGATATTTACACAAATACCGCAAAGGGAGTAATCAGCGACGCACTCGACCCAAAGAATGTAAAGATGCGCGAGTCAAGAGACTCTTCAGACAATCCGGAATCTGCGGCTATTATCGTAGCGCTGGATGTTACCGGATCAATGAGCCCGGTTCTGGATAAAATGGCGCGTGTTGGACTGCCAGCTCTAATGGAAGGAATTTACGGAAGAAAACCAGTGGCAAATCCACAGGTAATGTTCATGGGAGTTGGTGACGTAACCTGTGACAAATTTCCTCTTCAGGTGTCGCAGTTTGAATCTGACATCAGGATCGCAGAACAACTCACTCAGTTGTATCTTGAACAGGGAGGTGGAGGTAACGACAGTGAAAGTTACATCCTTCCCTGGTATTTCGCAGCCATGCATACAAGCATTGACTGTTTCGAAAAGCGAAACAAAAAGGGTTATCTGTTCACTATAGGAGACGAGAACATCCCCGATGTTCTCAAGGCAGAAGAAATCTGGCGTGTTCTAGGATATACACCTGAGCAGCGCGTTTACACTGCGGAAGAACTGTACAAAATGGTCAGCAGAAAATACCATGTGTTCCACCTCATGGTAGAACAGGGAAATCACTACAAGTACAATGGTGACGCCGTCAGAAAGTCATGGATGGACGTTATCGGTCAGAATGCTATCCCGCTCGATGACCACTCCAAGCTCGGAGAAGTAATCATATCACTCATCCAGGTAAAAGAGGGTGCAGATAAGAAGACAGTCGTCGACAGCTGGGACGGATCAACCGCGTTGACAGTCAAACGCGCAGTTGACGGATTGACACCAGATGAAAAGGCTATGACCGCTGGCGTAATCGTCCTGTAACCATTACTAAATTGGTGTGAGGTTAGACTCTCACACCAATTTTTTACAAACAAGGAGAAAATTTTTGGAAAAGACAGTTAAAATAATTGTTGGCGCTAACTATGGAGACGAAGGAAAAGGAAACGTAACAAACGCAATGGTTCGTAAGTTGGGGCCTTCCAGTACTCTTGTTGTAAGGTACAATGGGGGCGCGCAGGCAGCACACAGAGTAGTGCATAAAGGCCTATCGCATGTGTTCGGTCATATAGGATCTGGGGCGCTGCAGGGAGCGGACACCTACCTTACCAAAGATTTCATATTCAATCCATATCTGCTCATGAAGGAGCTGAAAGTACTTCGTGACATGGGGCTTAAGCCAAAAGTATTTGCACATCCTGATTGCCGTATAACCACCCCATACGATGTTCTGTATAACCAATATATAGAACGACAAAGAGGTCCTCATGGTCGGCATGGGAGCTGCGGGGTTGGAATAAAGGCTACTATTGACCGAACAGAGCATTGTAAGTTGCATCTTAGAGGTATGGTCCCAACTCCATATCGGCTGTCTGATCGCCTGGCAGAAATTCGACAATGGTACTGTGACAAGATTGGATATGAAAAGGCCCCGGTTGAGTTCACTATGAACACGTCAGATCACATAAAGCTGGATGCGGAGTTCATGCTTGACATGCACGATGCCGCTACTTCTGTGGGCATGATTGAGAGCTCCATACTAAACTGCTACGATAACATAGTATTTGAAGGCGCTCAGGGACTAGGCCTATCCATGAACAATACCGCGGAAATGCCGCATTTGACTCCATCAATGCCGGGAAGCGAATGGCCGCTGACCCTGCTAAAGTCTATGCCATTCAAGTCAAAGATCGAGGTAATATATGTTTCAAGGACGTACGCTACCAGACATGGCGCGGGAAGACTGGTATACGAAGTTCACGATAAATCTGCACTTGGACCGGATGTAAAAGACACCAATCCTGCAAATGAGTTTCAGGGAAGTATGAGATACGGTAAGCTGGATGTTATGGGATTGCTGTCAAGAATGGAAAAAGATTCCGCCGCGGTATACACCAAGAATCTTGACATAACCAGATGTTTGGCGCTAACGTGTTGCGATCAGCTGGATAGTCAGCTTGACGCCGATATGCGTAGTATGCTTAACCTGAAATATCTCTTTAAATCAGAGGAGGGAGACTACGACGAGCTATACTGACAAGGCCGAATTAGATCATGAAGTGACCCTTTCCTCTGAAGACGAGCTACGAGAAATGGTAGCCTCCAGAAGAATGCTGAAACAGATACGAGCTAAAAATAGGAGAAAACAATTGTACGATAGAAATTCCGAGCCCTCCCAAAATGATGAAATATCAATGTTACTGGCCAGGATAGAAGAAGATCCTGACTTGATGTCATCAGTACTTGATTGGGTTATGTCAAAACGTAGCTCACTAAAAGTAATAAAGTTATCCGCCAAAGTAAGATCTACTTTGAACTTTGTCAATGGAATAGTAACAAGTATTCTGTCGGTAATAATATCATTTCTTACCGTGGTCAGCAAAAAGAGTCCCACTGTTGAGAAGGTATGCTCAAGATTGGCCGTATTTAAAATAGCGTCCGATCTTATTGTCGGCGGGATCGAATCAATGTTGTCAACGATAAAAGTAAAACATGTCGTAATCCCTGAGACCAGATCCAAATGCCAGCGATTCTACGAAGACTGGATCGCAGGAGACGATCATGAGGACTCTTCCCGGGTGCAGTTGGAAACACATCACATCAACACCTGTGAATTCATTGACATGAATACCTTCCTCATAAATTTTATGAAAGTATTCGAAATAAAGGCTGTAATGAGCGCGTTTAAGTCAGACGAAGAGAACGACTATAGCGACTTTATGGCCGGAATTTCAGAAGGAAAGCTGTTCGGATCCTACTACATACTGTTCAAAGCAAATGTTCGTGGAACAATGATGCCTATGGCCGTAAACATTGAGCCAATGACAGACAGCGCCACATTCTACTGGAAGGACTCTGATTCTTATCCTGCAGGGAGTGACGTACTGTGTATGTCGTATGACGATGTTAGGGAATTTGTGTTCAGACCAATCCTCATAGAAATCATGCAGTCATTGAAAGGTAAATACCTGAGGATAAAGGGCAGCCAGTGGTCCAGCAATTCATACGCTATCCAGATGACTCCTATCGATGTTCCAAAATACTACGACGAAGAAGTAGTAACAGACACCATGAACACCATTGCCCAGGCGGTGGCCATAAAGTCAAAACTGTCAATGCTGTTCTACGGGCATCCTGGAGTCGGTAAGACCTGCGCTCTTAACAAGATCATATCTAGCCTTGATGCGGTAGTTGTAAATGTAGGGTACAGTCCGGAAGACAGGATAATATCCCTTCTGAACGGAATTACTGGCGCAACTAAAGTGTTGGTAATAGAAGAAGTTGATGCCAATGGGTCAAATTCACGGCACAAGGATGAACATGTAAGAAACATCCTGACACTTCTTGATTCAGACTGTTATGACATCGTAATCATGACCGCAAACTCAACCTCTCTGTACGCCGCTCTCATCAGATCAGGTCGTTGCGATATCAAGTTGAAATTCGACATTCCTAATCCTGTTAAGCGGGCCAGCATAGTCGCCAACGTGGCAAAAGACTACGGCATGGCGCTGAAGGATGAAGAAATAAGCTACATGGTCAGCGAGTCAGAAGGAATGTCTCACGCAGATCTGGTGTCCATGATAAAATTGTCAGCACTGAAAGGAATCTGGCCGACAGAATACCTCGCAAAATTCCGCCAGGATATAGAAGATATGAAAGCGTTTGAAGAAGCGGAATAAAGTGTGGTAATATTAGTTCGGAGAAGAATGATAAATGACTATTGCCGAACTTAAAAAGCTGCATGAAAAAATTGCAGACAAACGCAGGAATGAACGCGAACTAGTATCGTGTTCTATCTGTGGGAAGAAGATTTCCAAGTGGTCTAAGCGGGGTAAGCAGGATGTTGTGGAATGTTTAAAATGCAAACCAGAGCATACTATTTACCCCGCTTCTAGATACCATGACACTGGGATAGATAATATCCCTTATGGGAGTCTTCCAGCTGGCCTTCTTGCCTATCTGGAAGATCCTTTACCGCTGTATCCAAGTAATGTAAAGTTCATAACTGAAAATAACGTTAAATATACCGCGGTAAGAATAATGAATATGATGAAGGAGTGATATGACTATACCGCAACTTAAAGTGGATTATGATAAATTGAAGGCGGCAGGATTGCAGGTGCCGATACCACACGGAGCTAACTTTGATCCTGATGACTACGTTAAATGCGGGGCTATACCCGTAGAAAATCTTGAAAACGGAGAATATTATCTTGGATTTTCCAGACAGGCGTCACTATTCAGATGGGACGGG
>Ga0302241_1001447_pt1 | contig 17231 bp, 21 predicted proteins | sample AAG_UR_Arg_MG_FD_193532 | JGI IMG/M metagenome (GOLD analysis project Ga0302241, IMG submission 193532) | Enriched activated sludge microbial communities from anaerobic digester in WTTP, New Holstein, Wisconsin, United States - AAG_UR_Arg | ecosystem: Engineered > Bioreactor > Anaerobic >... | reverse complement strand
CAATATCTATCAAACATTGCAGCATAAAAAATACCGCCAACCATAAAAGGGTTAGCGGCATCAAATGCTTTTGTTTTTTGTACTGTCTACTTGACGGGGGGCACTTCACGCTGCCGATGGTCATGTCAATTTCACCGTTCCAAAGCCTAAGCCAAGGGACTGTCCAACAGCCATTTCAAAAGGTTCACGTGACGTATCCCATTATAGTTCACGCCGCTGCCAATATCGTCCAAGGTTAGCAAAACTTTAGGAAAATGGTCTCCAATTTTCTCTAACGGCTCCAACTCACGCTGTAAGGTTTTTTCATCCAAAACAGAAGCAGCAACCTGATAATATTCCAAACCTTCAGGCCCCGATGCCACAAAATCCACTTCCTTCAGTTCAAGCTTACCAACATTGACCTTGAAACCTCTTCGCCGAAGCTCCAAATACACTGTATTCTCGATTAAATGACCCAAATCCGCAGAGCCTTGAGACAACAACATCTGGCGAATTCCAGAGTCTACAATGTAATACTTGCCAAGTGTTTTTAAATGTTGTCGTCCTTTAATGTCATACCGATCGACTTTATAAAAAATATAACCGTCCGTTAAAGCGCGAACATAGGCATCCACGGTGTTGACGGATATTTTTCTTCCACTGGACTGAATCGTGTCCGCAATTTTATTGATAGAAATAGGACTTCCAATCCCGCTCGCCAAGGTCTTCACAATACTTTCCAAAACAGAAACATCCGTGATCCCATCCCGCATAGCCACATCCTTAATCAGAATCGTGTTATAGATCCCCTCCAGGTATGGCATAATCTTTGCAGTATTTTGCTCCAACAATGCCGCGTACGGAAAGGACCCGAACCTCAGATAATCATTAAATTTCTCACGTTCTGAACTGTTCGAGGCCGGCACAGCCTGACAATACTCTTTAAAAGATAAAGGCAGCATATCTATTGTAATGTATCTTCCCGACAACAGGGTTGCCAACTCGCCTGACAGCATATAAGCATTGGAACCCGTAATATAGACATCTACATTGTCCTTGATAAAAAGGCTGTTTACAACTTTTTCGAATGATTTGCAATTCTGCACTTCATCAATGAACACATAGGTTGATTTATTTTCACATAGCTTGTCTTTAACAAAATTGTACAGTACCTTATAATCCAGCAACGCCTCGTATTCCATATCTTCTAAATTAATCGAGATGATCTGCGCTTTTTCGACCCCGGTGCTTATCAGATAGTCTCTGTATAGGGCAAGTAAAGTAGATTTTCCACAGCGTCTAACGCCTGTGACTACCTTGATGATTTTCTGATCGCGAAAAGCTATAAGCCTTTTCAAGTACTCGGTTCTTTCAAGCATACAAACACCTCTTTTCATCTTTAGAATAGCATTCGCACTTGAAATTTTCAACTTTTTTCTTATTTCAGAAATAAATATTATTTTTCATATATTTTTTTCTGAATTTTGACATTCTTTATCCGTACCTGGTACATTTTTATGAACGCCGACGTTCAAATGATTTGAAAAGATTGATAATACTTGTTTTTTAATCAAAAACAACTTCTTCAACTTCGTTCTGCATGCCAGGTACAGTTTTTCACAGGGCGTTAAAAGACGACTGCTTTAACCTCGTTATCATAACAGGACCCATTGGGGGACAAAACGACCATCGGCACGTCATCATCCTTAATCACTAAAAGGACGTCCTCATCCTTAATCACTAAAAGGACAGAAGCGCTGCCGATGGTCGTTAAAGTTTCATAGTGTCCTTTATTTCTCACTCGCCCGCCCATACTTCTCTTCCAAAAAATCAATACTGACCCGCATCAGCCTCTTCAGCGCCTCTTGATCAATGTCCGACAGCTTTTTGATATAGATGCAGGCCTTTCCGACCTTATACTTGCCCAGATCCTTCAGCAAATACTCATGTTCAGGGCTGCCCGTATACACATACAGGGAAATTGCCGCTTTTCTCGGTGAAAATCCAACTAAAGGCCAATCCCCTTCTTGCTTGCTCCGATCCGACTTATAGTGATACATGCCGAACCCAATCATAGTTGGCCCCCACATCTTTGGCGGGTGCCCCGTAAACGCCTGCATCAGTTTCACAAGCTCAAGACTGTCCTGACGCTTTTGCTCCGTATTTGCGAAGGTATTGATAAACTCAAAGACATCTTGATCGTGCTGCTTGGTTTTTATTTCAGACATTGGCGTGCCTCCTGTCGTTTGATTGGTCAAACCCTCAACGCCCCACGAAACCCTCTGGAAGCATAGTACGACTCCGCACCATTATGGTACATAAAAACCGTATCGTAGCGGCGATCACAAAAGATGGCCCCACCGAGCTTTCTGATCTTGTCAGGCGTCTTCACCCAACTCGACGTTTTGGTATCAAAGCTTCCGACTGCCTGCAGCTTTCGGTATTGTTCTTCCGTTAAAATCTCAATGCCCATGTCTTCCGCCATGCCCACTGCACTGTTCTCAGGTTTGTTTGCTTTCCTTGACTCCAGGGCTTCACGGTCATAGCAGACATTTCTGCGTCCGCTTGGGCTTTCCGCTGAACAATCATAAAAATAGAATTCATCTGATTGTTGGTCACCGGAAACAACATCCGGCTCGCCGCCGGTTCTTTCCATTTCATAAAGGGACCACAGTTTCTCTGCGTTATTTTCCAGCTTTTCCTGTACTCGGTCCCATTCAATCCCCTGATGCCGGTTTCTATTTTTCTCAAAACGGATCTTCAATAGGCTGAGTAATTCTGCGCGTTGTTCTGGTGACAATGTCGCTTTTTCTTTTTTCAACCAATTCATCTCCCTCTTATAGATCCTATGACTTTTTTGGGCCTCCAGCACGTTTAGTTTAAGTGCTTACTCGACACTAGCCCCTTTTCAGGTAAGCCGTTATGCAGTGAATCGCCCCGCGGCCTTTAAGAATTTCCGACACATCCACAGGAATAACTTTGATGCCATTGTCTTCCAGCAGCGCCTGGGTTCTTGGTGTCCCCTCAGGGATTACAACCAATCCCGGCTCTATGGCGACAAAATTGCACGCAAAGTTTGACCGCACTTCAGTGGTCGACGGCGCTTCAAGTATATTGTACCCTTTCTTTTTCAGCACATTCAGCACGTCATAAGGCACCTGCGAGGCGTGAACCAGCACCGTGTCGTGACTCGCCGTGTTCATCAGGCCGTCAATATGAATATTGCTGTAAGGCTGCTGCATATGCAGGATGTTGGAAACGCCCATTCTTCGGAGCTCTTCAGCCACCTGGTCATAGCCGCTGCGGTTGCATCTGCTTCCCGTCGAGATCACGCAGGTCTCACGATCCACCCACATGGCATTGGCGCCTTCGAAGATCCCGTCGCCATTAATGGTCTTGATAATTGGAACCCCCAATTTTGCCAAGGCTTGAGCGACATACCGCTCTTCTCCGCGACGCGCTGACATGCCGGGCCGTGAGATTATGGCGCCTTCAGGGGTCATGAACATCAAATCTCTGCAGAAGACGGCATTGGGACGATCTTCCCTCTGTTCCTCCACATAATAAACCTTAACGCCATGGTCTCTGTAAATATTGGCAACCGCATCATGCTGCTTGCGCATTAACTGAGTATCGACAGGCACATCAGAGAATCGAACCTCTTTGGCATCAAATTCTTCTATTTCCTTGCCAGGGCGCCTCATCAAAACAGCCCTCAATTTGTCTACTTCTGAAGAAACGCCCCAATCTCCCCAGTATTCCTGCAGATCCTCAATAAAATGAGTCTCCTTAGGGAACCATTTTTCTCCCGGAATAGCGTCAATGTCCATAGTCTTCATGCAAGCGACCTCCTGATTTGTTCATTTGATTTTATTATATCTCAATAACGCCAGATTCAGGTGTGCGTGTTGAGCTGCAATATTAAGACAGTTCAAAGATTTCTTCTGCCGATGGTCATGTTTAGCCACAGCATCAATATTAATAGAATTCAATGACGACATTGTCAAAGTCAAAGGATTTTAGAAAGGAAATCATCAGGGTGCTTATTCGCAGATCTGCTTCTTCCAAAAATCCTTGGCTGATTTTTTCTTCCTCAAGGGTTTTCTTACTTGCGTTTATTTCATCCAAAATGGTCTGGGTAGGATAATCAGAGAGGATACTGCCTTTTAGATCTTCAACTTTCGTATTTTCAGTTTCCACAACATTATCAAGTATTCGGGATTTTGGAACTCTGACTTTATACCGTTGAGATGGTTCGTCATAAGTGATTTCAACTTTTGAAAGATCCGTCCCAGCTTTAAGATACCCCGTGTATTCAATGAGCTTAATGGTTTCTGCAAATTGAATATCACTAACAATGGGAAGTGACAGGCTTCGTTCCGTGCGGCTTACTATGACGTTTCTATAGTCATACCTTAGCGTTGTCCATTCTGAAAGCTCCACCAGCTTATCCTGTACTAAAGATATTTCTGAGCTTTTATTCGTTCCAATAGAAAATAAATCCACTTTCGCAAGGATCACGAATCCAGCAATACCAATAACTATTAAAAGAAGTATTGAAACTATAGCAGCCTTAATCCTTCTCATTGTAGATGCCCCCTCTGTGCGGATGCTTTCTTGATTGCATTATCATGGTGAAATATGGAAGTTCCACCCTTTTTATAACCCATTATCTGATCGTACGATAATGGGTTAGTTTGATTGTCGATCAGCTTCAGGAATTTCTTTCGCAATACCAAGTACAGGCATGTCCCTTCGGAAAAGCCACTAAACAATGATCCCCAACCGGTCTTTTGCTTCAGCCAGCGACTCAAAATAGGCATCGTAAAAATCTTCTCCATCTTTCAGAGGTCTTCGGTAGAACGTCTCCAGCAGGTAGTCATTGGCGGCTTTCAGTTCCTCTGCATCCCGAATAAACTTGAAGCGAAAAGCAAGGGCTTTTAGACAGGTATGCCAGGCCAGAAGAAATGCCTTGTTTTTCTCATAGTTCTCTATGCCTATCCACTGTTCCACTTTGACTTTTTTCAGTTTAGGCTTCACACAGGCATCCACCTGTAGGAAGTACTTGAAATCCTTCTCTTGATAGACTCTTCCGAGAGGGAATAATCGGCAGATATTTGGGCGAAACCCATGAATCGAGCAGCGCCCCTCATCATTCAGAAAACTGCAGCGTTCATCAGGCCCAAGCATTCTTAAATATGGAAGCGTAATTTTATCAACGGTGCGCAGCTCCAGGTGATCCACAAGCAAGTCATCGAAGGCGTTCCCCAGTCCGCGCTTCATCTCATGGATGTCGAAGGGCGTCAATTTAACCAGTTCACCGACACCGCAGCAGCACGCGCTGCAGCCTTCGCACCCGTCGGAATCCGCGCTGACAAAGTCCCTCAGTTCGTAGAGCCTTCCATCTGAAATAGACGCCAGGGTAAGCGGCTCGCTTATGGTTACCTCTGGTCTCATCGTTTCCACCGGTTTCATTGTGTTCATAGGTTTCACAGCGTTCATTGGCTTCTCAGTTTTCATCCGTTCACAATCCACTCTGTCGCCATGAGCTCGGTCAGCCCCATAAAAATCTTCCCAACGACCCGGTCCCCTGCCTGAAAGGTCCCGACACCCTTTGGCGTACCCGTCATCAGGATGTCTCCGTCCTCCAGAGTTGTCATGGTTTTCACCTCTTCCAACATGTCCAGGGGTTTATGAATCATGAGGTTCACATCCCCTTCCTGCCGCAGCTCGTCGTTGATCCAGAGCTGGAAGGCAAGCTGAGGAATATCCTCTTCCTCAATGGGTTCAAAGTCACCAAATACCGCCGCGCCGTCAAACGCTTTAGCCCGCTCCCAGGGCAGTCCCTTCGCTTTCAGTGTGCTCTGCAGCTTTCTGTCGGTCAAGTCCAGTCCAAAGCCAACGCCGCGAATCTTCCCCTCACTGATGATGAAAGAAAGCTCTCCCTCATAATGAATCTCCTTGTCTGGCCAAGCCTTCAGCATGCCGCTGATCGCGGCATTGGGCTTCATGAACAGCACCATGGCATCCGGCATTTCATTCTGAAGTTCTTCTATGTGGGCCACAAAATTTCTTCCTATACAGACCACTTTGCTCGGTGTCACCGGCAACCCATCAAACAATACTGTATTCATTCCAACTTGGTCAGGAAATGTTCTCAGCGGATACCGATAGCACCACTCAAGTCACATGCCCGACCTCCCCCCTTTCCGGTCTAAAGTCATTTCCGTCAATCCCATATCAGAGTCGTTTTCGGAACTGCAGCGTCCCACCATTTCAGAAGTTTGAACAGGCTTTGTCTTGCCAAAACGCTGGCTGCAGCCGTATTTGTAATAACCGTGCATCTTACGCGCTGACTATGGCACCTCTAACTTTATTATCCTTCACATCGGGGTAAAACACAACGCAAATTGTGGGTTGGGTGACCATCGGCATGCCTTATAATCTTTAATAAGCAAAGCTCTGCCGATGGTCACAGAGCCACAAGCAGATTATTGATTAAACCGTCCATTCAAATAACCGACCAAAGGGCCAAGAATCAGCGCCATAGAGAGCATGGGCAGAAAATCCTTAGGATTGATTGTATAAATGATCGCTACTAGTGGCAGCATGTTTAAGGTTGACAACACCAAGCCATTGAGCAGAGAGTTTTTGAACAGTGTCACATGAGCGACAAAATAGCTCGTTATGATCCAAAACAACAGGATTGAAATCATATTAAGCAGCGGCACTTTAACCATGACGAGCGGAATCAAGTCAATAAGACCTGCAGCCAGACCAATGATGATTGCTAAAACAACTTTTTTTGACATTATATTGCCTCCCAATTAAAGTATAATTCTCACTAGAGTGCCTCCAAATTTTTGGATATTTTAGACAAGATCGACACGGTTTGCTTTAGTTCATTTTCCGAAATGCCTTCAGTCATTGACTGATGAAGCGACATAAAAGCAGTCATAATTTCCTTTTTGATCATTATTCCTTGAGCAGACAGCTTAACCATTTTTGAGTGCTCCATATCTTGCTCCAAATAATTTTTGTCCATTAACTTCTTAACATTTCTGCTGATGTTTCCTTTATCTATGTTTAGTATTCTAACGAGATCGTTTTGGGAGAAACTTCTATTAGGATCTACGTAGAAAAGCATCAAAATTTGCAGTTGTCCCATTCCTAGCCCATAGGATTTGAGGTCTTTTTCCGTCTTAGCTTTCATCTCTTTGTAAACTGCGACAACCAAATCGCCAAATTGTTCGGGTGAATGCGTCATAGGATCCCTTCTTTCTTTACGTCGTTTGTTGCGTACACAACTTACGTGATTGATTATATCACCCAATTGTTGTGTGCGCAACTCGGAATTCTAATTTTTGTTTGATAAACGATAAAGAAAGCTGACTCAGATCATTGATCCAGGTCAGCTTCCAGAAAATATGGGGCTAAGATGCCCTCACAGGACTTGCTATATGTAGATCTTTGAGCAATGAACTTCAGCAACTTCACAGTTGTTACCACAGGTGTTAACAGATACGGTGGATCCCAAAATAAAATCCCCAATTCTACTTTGAATAGGGGATTTGCTGTATTCTACAGCATCAGATTAGGGGAAAACATATCCGTTTAATAGAATTTTACAGGGATCGTTTATTTGACAATTCAACCGCGATTTCAATCAACCAGTCTTCTTGACCGCCGACCGCTTTCCTTCTTCCAGCTTCCATTAGAATATCTCTGACATCAACACCAAATCTTTCACCCGCACGCCTTGCGTGAAGCAAAAAGCTGGAGTACACACCTGCATAGCCCATGATCAGGGCATCCAAATGGCTGCTAATCGTCAGTCCTTTTTTCTTTAGCGATGGAATCAGGATTTTTTCACTGGCATCCATAGCCTTATAGAGATCGCCGCCATGCTCGTACCCCATTTTATTGAGAACAGCGATTAAACTTTCTGTCGAAGTATTACCCGCACCCGCTCCTAGCCCTGACAGACAGCCATCTATATAAGTCGCACCCGCTTCAATAGCGGTCAAACTGTTTGACACCGCCAGCCCAAGATTATTATGAGCATGATGACCAATTGGAATTTTTAAATTCTTCTTAAGTGAACTGACTTTTTCAAATACATCCTTTGGCAGCATTGCGCCTCCGGAATCTGTAACATAAACCACGTCAGCGCCATAGGACTCAAACTTCAGCGCCTCTTCAGTCAAACGATTCACATCCGTCATATGAGCCATCATCAGAAACCCTACAACAAATAGCCCCATATCCTTGGCTGCTTTAACATGCTCTTCTCCCATATCCGCCTCAGTGACATGAGTAGCGATACGCACTGCTTTCGCGCCAGCTTTTTGAGCTTTCTGAAGCGCTTCTACCGTTCCAATCCCAGGCAGCAGCAGTACTGCAAGCTTTGACTTAGTCAGCTGAGAGGCGGCTGCGCTAATCAGAGAAAAGTCATCATGTTTTCCGAACCCATAGTTGATCGTAGAGCCAATCAAGCCATCGCCATGGCCAATCTCAATGATATCAATACCAGCGTTTTCAAGTCCGCCCGCTATCTGAGCGGCATCTTCCAGTGTAAATTGATGGGAAACGGTATGGCTTCCATCTCGAAGTGTTGTATCTGTTAAGTAAATTCTAGACAATCTGATCACCACCCATCAACTTTTTTGCGTAAGCCTCAGCTATATTTATAGCGGCGCTATTGATGATATCGAGGTTTCCGGAATAGACCGGCAAATAATCTCCTAGACCAGCGACTTGCATCATAGTTGTCACCGTATCACCTTGAATGATCGGTCCTAAAATTATTTCATAACCCGGCACATAAGTGCGAATTTTTTCGACCATTTTTTGCACGGCATCTTTAATGACTTCAAGATCAGGATTTTTAACTTTTGTAAAAATTGTGTTTCTCATATAAATTGGAGGCTCAGCTGGATTGACAATAATAATAACCTTGCCCTCGTCCGCACCGCCAACCTTTTCAAGCGCTTCCTTGGTGGTAACTGTAAACTCATCAATATTTTTTCTCGTACCAGGTCCGATACTTTTACTGCTGACAGAAGAAACGATTTCAGCGTAATAAACATCAGCAACTTCATTTATAGCTGCAACAATAGGAGTTACAGCTTGTCCGGCGCAGGTAACAGTATTGACATTATCCAACTCCAAAAAATCATCTGTCAAGTTGACTGCAGGAACACAATAGGGGCCAACCGCTGCAGGGGTAAGGTCAATCGCGAACTTCCCAGCCTCTTTGAGTAATGATGCGTGCTGTAAATGTGCGGTTGCACTTGTACAATCGAACACAATTTGTATGTCATCTTCTTTCAGAATGTCTGCTATCCCATTGCTTGATGCTCTGATTCCCATTTGACGCGCATGATCCAAACCCTTGGATTCACGAATGTTTACGATCATGGACGTTTCCAAGTATGGACTACGCTTAATCTTATATAACAAATCCAGACCAATGTTGCCTGGACCTATCACGCCAACTTTAATTCTCTTCATTATAGACCCCACTCTCGTTATTCAAATTTTAACTGAATATCACCCAATGTCTCAAATTTCGCAGTAAATACATCCCCGGATTCTGCGTTTAATGCCGCTGATAAAGCGCCCGAGAACACCACTTCGCCTTTTTTAAGTGTGACTCCAAACGTTCCGAGCGTATTAGCCAACCAAGCAACCGCATAGGCAGGATCGCCTAACGCATCTTCGCCTCTTCCTTCATTGACTTTTTCTCCATTCTTCCAAAATTCCATTTTAAGGCCCTTTAAGTCTACTGATTTAGGATCGACCTTTTGAGAGCTGAGGATATATCGTCCGGATGAAGCATTGTCGGCAACGGTATCTATAATATTTATTTTCCAGTTTGCGACACGACTATCGACAATTTCGATAGCGGCTACAACATAGTCTGTGGCGTTAATAACGTCTTCGGGTGTGATCCCTGGGCCATTCAGATCCTCTTTCAATATGAAGGCAATCTCACCTTCGGCTTTGGGCTGAAGCATAGTGCCGCGATCCGTGACGCCATTATGAACTTCCATACTTTTGAGGAGGTAGCCAAAATCCGGCTGATTGACACCCAGCATGTTTTGCATGACTAATGAAGTAAGACCAATTTTCTTGCCCGTAATCGAGTCCCCTTTGGAGAGTTTACTGTCAATATTGATTTTTTGAATTTGATAGGCATCCTCAATTGCTAACTCAGGGAAGCGAGCCGATACCGCTTGAATCGGTACACAGGTTTGTTCAGAGTTGAATAATTCTAATGCAATCCCCTCAAGTTTTGCAGACATATTTTCCATAGACTTCATCCCCCATATGATGTTACTCGGCAAGAAAATCTTCGACTAATTTGCAAAAGCGCCCTGTCTGTTCAATTTGAGTCCAGTGACCGCAGTGTCCAAATACATGGAGTTGCGCGTCGTCAATTAAGCTCATGAGTCTAAAAGCATTGTCGAGTGGAATGACTTGATCCTCTCTGCCATGTACTATGAGCGTAGGCTGCGTAATTTTCGAAATCTTTTCTTCGTCAGATGCCATAGATTCCACACCATTTTGTCTTGGTGCTGGAAACATAGCTGAAAACGACTCTTGGAATCCAGGCTCGATGCTCGCTTCAAATCTCATATTTATTAGATTGTCTGTCACGATCTCTTTGTTATAGGCAAAAAGATTGATCATTTTCTTCATATTTTCGAAGGAAGGCGTGTAACCCCAAACATCATCCAATCCTTGTGTAATAGGAAAACTAATGCCCATACTTCCCATTAGAACAATTCGTCGAATTCTTTCCGGATATTCAATAGCAAGTTTAATAGCCAGACCACCACCAAAAGAGTTTCCAACGAGATCGACTTTTTCAAGTTTGAGAGCATCCATAAAATCAATGACCTGCTGCGTCCAGTTCGTCATGTTGTATTCAGGATTTTCAGGTCTTTCTGTATATCCGAAACCAACTAGATCTGGTGCAATAACGCGTCTATTCTTGGCCAATTCAGGGATGACAAGACGCCAATTGGCCCAAGCGGTAACTCCAGGACCTGAGCCATGAAGAAGCATAACAGGATAACCTTCACCCTGATCATGATAATTTGTATTAAAGGCTCCAGTCATTATTTGATTTGCAATTTCAGGCTTTACATTTGACATAATAATTCCTCCTATCTTGTAATATATAACAAGCCAGTTTTTTTATAGGATCCACATAACGGACTGTGGAATAAACGTTATAATTGCCAGCGCAACCAATAAAGCAATCAGAAAAGGCATCGTCTCTCGGGTGATCTCCTGTATACTGGTTCCAAATACTCTTGCGGACGTAAACAAGGTTATGCCAAAAGGCGGTGTCAGCATTCCTATGGCGAGGTTCGTTGTCAGCATGATGCCGAAGTGCACGGGATCGATCCCCAGTGTCAATGCAATCGGCAGAGCAATTGGTACTAATATATATTGAATGGAACCCGACTCCATAAACATGCCGGCGATTAAGACTATAACGTTGACTATAAGTAATATCGTATATTTACTATTGGTCAAGGCTAAGACTGTATCAAGGATCGTCTGTGGAATCTTAACGTAGACCATAACCCATGCGAATAGTGCTGCAGCAGCCATGATGACCATGATGCCAGCAGTGGATATAGCTGATGCCAAGAAAATTCTTGGAAGGTCTTTCCACTTCATCTCCTTGTACACAAAGATTCCGATAATAATGGAGTAGATTACTGCTACGACGGCAGACTCCGTCGGTGTAAAAATGCCGGCGAAAACGCCGCCAACGATAATGACAGGTGTACCTAATGCCCATAATGAATCGAGGAAATAATGCAGTCCGGACAACTTTTTGCCCTTCTCTTCATGTACTAATCCCTTGATTTCAATTTCACCGGCAGCAATCTGTTCAGCTTTGGCTTGATAACCGCGTTTTTTTGAAATCAGAATCGTAGGAACAACAAGCGCGGCACCTACAATCAGACCGGCAGGCAAGCCAACCTTATAGAGATCAGAAACGGCAACTTTGGATAGAACCGCATAAATTATGAAGGCGATACTCGGCGGAATAATAATACCAATTGGGCTCGCCGCCGCTACGATTGTAGCGCTGAATGACCGGCTGTAACCCGCACGCAGCATGCCGGTCATCATAACCCCGCCAATTGCTGCTGCTGTGGCGATCCCGCTGCCAGATATTGCAGCGAAGAACATACAGGAGATTATTGCGACGACACCTAATCCGCCATGAATATTTCCTACCGCAGCCGCTGCCATATTAACAATTCTCTTTGCTATGCCGCCTTGATTCATCAGGTCTCCCGCCAGAATAAAGAACGGTACAGCCAGCAACGCCGCTGAGTCAATACCGGCAAATAGTTTCTGAATAACCACAACGTGCTGGATATCGTTTGCATAAATAAAAACCAATGAGGATAAACCCAGTGCCGTGACGATAGGCGCACCGACTACAAGCAGCAGCAGCGCTGTTCCGAACAAAATACCGCCCATTTATTCGACCTCCTGGTTAAACAATTGATTCATAATAAAAACAAACACTTGAAAAACTAGAATGGAAAATGCGATCGGGAAGATCCCGTAAACGATTTTCATCGGAATTCTCATGTTGGTAGAAACCTGTGTACCAGCCAATGTCATCATGTCCGCAGCGATAAATATCGCTATCCCAAAAAAAGCAGCTGTCAGAAGCTGCTGAAAAATCACAAGCCACTTTCTGACCTTAGGAGATACTGCCACCTCCAAGGCACTAACATTAATGTGAGAGGCTCTTCCCGCCATCACAGCAGAGCCTACCATTACCAAAGCAATATTAGTGTATCTGGTCAACTCTTCGGTCCATCTCAAGCCTGTTTGAAAGACATACCTTAATAAAATTTGACCGAAGTAGGTCACTGTCATCAAGGCAAAAGCGAATATCAGAAACCAACCACAAACTTTATTTACAACTTCACTGATCTGGTTCAGAGTCTTCAAACTATCATCTCCCTAATATATGCATATCACTTGAAAAAAATGGTGAAGGGCTTCGGGAAGCAAAACCCTTCACCTGTATTGCTTTTTACTGAATTGCTTTTATGGCTTCAAGATACTCTCCGGAATGGTCTTTAAGGAACTTGTCATATACCGGTGTCATAAGCGCTTCAAATGCAGCTTTATCCTCTACTGCGTTGAATACCATACCTTTAGATTCAAGTTCAGTCTTTGCAGCTTCTTCATTAGCTTTTTGCTCAAGGCCTAAGGTCTTAGCTGCTTCAAGGCCGGCTTGGCGAATCATTTCCTGATCCTCAGGGCTCATACCGTTAAGCAGATTGGTGTTCATCTGAAGTGCGGCGAATGCGAAGAAGTGGCCGGTTTCAGACATATACTTCTGGACTTCGTCAATTTTGTAGTCACGTGTGGTAACAATTGTGTTTTCATGTGCGTCAATAGTCTTTTGCTGGAGCGCTGTAAAAACCTCGCCCCATGCCATAGCTTGAGCGTTTGCACCAAGTGCTTTGAATGTATCAATATAGGTTTCACTTTCAGCAACCCTGATTTTAAGACCCTTTAAGTCATCTGGCACCATAATTGGTTCTATGTTGCTGGTGACGTGCCTAAAGCCTCTTGGCATAAAAGATAATGTCGTCATGCCAACAGAATCAGTCAATCTGTACATCTCAGTTGCAATGTCTGAATCGAGGAATTTTTCAACATGATCCCAGTCTCTGAAAAGATAAGGCAAATCCTGTACCGCCATTTCCGGTACAAATTGATTTATGTCTGATGCCGTAATAATAGTAAAATCGACGTTCCCAATCTGAAGTGATTCCATCAATTCTCTGTCAACGCCTAACTGACCTGCAGGGAAGACGTCAATTTCATATCTGCCTTCCGAGCGTTCTGAGACCAAACGCGCAAACTCATTGGCAAAGTTGTCGTAGGCAGTTCCAGGTGCAGCTATGTGACCAAGTTTAAATACTTTTACTTCTGTTGAAGCCGGTTCGTTTGCAGCAGGCGCTTCCGCAGGCGCAGCAGGTTCGCTGGAGCCACCACAGGCAGTCAGCAGCATTGACAAGATCAGTAGTACACTTAACAACATCATTCCACGCTTTTTCATTTGACACTCTCCTTAATCTTTTTTTGAATCCCCTTTGTTGCTGAAAATTATGTTACGCCCCGCCGTTTGTGCGACATTGTCGCACTGTGTTCTCACAACGAGGTTTATTAAAAGGGTATTTCTACCCCAATAATTCCATTTTCTATTTAGTCCCTTAACTATACAGCTTAGGTATCCTCAATATTTTAAAAAGCTTATCTGAGTGAACCTCGATAGCCCAGTTTTAATGAAACATCACCCGTAGCTTTTTTTAGAAGCTGGATTGCCTCTTGAATTTTTTCATCTGTCATTCTGATCGTTGGTCCAGAAACGCTTATAGCATATCTCACCTGTCCGGTATGATCAAATATTGGCGCAGCGACGCAGGTTAAACCTTCGATCCGCTCTTCATGATCCATAGCAAAGCCATTATTTCTTATTTCGCTCAGGTTTTCCAGGAGTGCCGGCTTCGACGTTATGGTTTGACTTGTAAATGCTTTCAATTCATTTGGCAATTTGCTGTTGACCATCTCCGGATCTAAATACGCCAGCATTGCTTTTCCAACACCTGTACAATAGGCCGGATTGCGTGTTCCAATTGTCGTAAAGATCCTCATGGATTGAAATGATTCTTGCTTGTCAATGTAGATAACTTCCAAGCCCTCGAGCATCCCTAAATGGACAGTTTCTTCAATTGTATTTCGAATTTCGCTAAGCAGCGGTGATGCGATGTGATGAATATCCATAGAATTAATCACTAAATTGCCGAGTTCCACCAAGCGAATACCTAAACAATATTTCTGATTTTCATCATTTTGACTCACCAGGCCATGATATTTTAACGTATTAAGTATTCCAAATGCAGTACTTTTATGTAAATCCAGCTGTTCAGCAATTTCAGTCAACTTAAGCTCTCGTGTCGTATCCGAAAAAAGCTGGAGGATCATCATTGCCCGATCGATAGATTGAACGCGTTTCCCATCTTCCATATCCAACACCCTCATCAAGGTTTCATTTTCTGAATATTAACACATTAAAAAAGCAATGTAAATAGATTTTAAGAAAAAATCCTACATTGTCGCACCGCGTTCTCATTTTTTATGAAAGTTAGTACTTCACGACAGTTCCACTCCCGATCTGTTAATTTATTTTAGATTCGCGGGTACACTGACAAAGAGACAGCTCGTCATCCAAGTGATGCCAAGCTGTCTCTTATCGTTGGGAGACCATTTTGCCGCAGCCAGTAAGCTCTCATCAAAAACTTGATCGCTTCCAGAGTCCAGATGATCACCAAAAGCAATAGGATATAGATATAAGCTGGCATAGCCTGAGCCGCTGGCAAGAACAGGAAAAACCCACTCACAATGGTGTTCAGGGCCAGCGACAACACCGCTCTCCAGTATTTTAGCTGCCGATGTCTGATGAGATAAACGACCATAACCGCCAGGAGGATCCCGAGAATGATCCCGTACACCATCATATGCTCTGCATCCAGGATTGTCTGCATATATTGTCGCTTCCTTTACACCACATGATGGTTGACCCCGACTTTTTATGGCTCAAGAGGCAAATGACAAAATGAACTTAGAACTATTTTCAATACAGGTTAACCGATTTTTGGGGCTTCATGAATCCATTGGCGCGTTTGCAGATTGGAATGGGGCTTTTCAATTTCTTTCAGAAAAAGCCGAGGAAAGCCGGCTAGTCCTTGTAATAGACGAGTTTCCATACGCTGCGGAAGAAAACCACAACTTAAAATTCATTCTCCAAAACTTCATAGATCATGAGTTCAAGCACACAGGCATCTTCATCATATTATGCTGCAGCCAGATCATTCACAAAGCAATGACTCTGCCGATGGTTCCTTTTCGCCACTCTCTTAGAATGTGTCATAATATGGAAGTCGAAATTCTTTTTAAACCCATTATCCGATCGTACGATAATGGGTTTGTTTTGAAATGTTAATCTACTTCCTATCCTTTACATCGTTGTAAAATACAACGCAAATTGTGGTTTGGGTGACCATCGGCACAAGTGGATCCATTACCATGGGTCATGTCCTAACAGTTTATCCTAAATCTGATCATTCAGTAAAAAATCCGGAATATAATGATGTATAATACCTTGTCGGCTAAAATCAAACCGGTCCATAGATAAAACATATTTTGGGAAATTATCTTCAATCGCCAGAAGTGCGCCGAATTCCCGTTCGACGGTTTCCTTGGACGCCAAAAGATACGACACCTGCAGATAAAGTCTGCGCCCGGCTTTTTCGCACACGAAATCCACTTCCCGGTTCCCAACGCGTCCCACAAAGACCTTATAACCACGTCGAAGCATCTCCATATAGATCATATTCTCAAGAATACGCTGAAGATCTCTTGTGTTATTTCCATAAACCGCTTGCCGTATCCCATGGTCCGCAATGTAATACTTCTCATTGACTTGGATAATCTGCTTCCCAATCAGATCCATCCGGGGTACACGGTGAAATAAAAAAGCTTCCTCGCATCCCTTGAGCTGATTCAAAACCGTTTCCGGCGCAACCTTTCGTCCCTCACTCTTAAAATATTTTGAAATGGCGTTCGCTGAGAAAGTCTCTCCCACATGAGCAATCACGTAAAGGAGGATGCGTTCCAATAAATCAATATCCCGAAATTGATTTCGCTTCATGACATCTTTGATCAGAACGGAATTATAAAGATCCATAAGGTATTGGGAAGTCGCGTCAGGTTCATGACTAAAATGCTTGAGGAACGGAAATCCTCCGATTTGAACATATTGATCGAAAAACTGGTCAGTGGACTTCGACGACTTTTCCTGACTGTACAATTCATTGAACCTCCCATGACTCAAGTCACGGGATTCCTAAGAACACCGTTCTAACGAACAATTTTTTATTAGGCTATCCCCGCCGCACCAGCGGTTAGAAGCCTTAGGGCTTCATTCTTAATATTTATGCTTGCGTTAAGATCTCTGTCATGGATTGCACCACATTCCGGACAAATCCAATTTCTAACAGCCAGATTCTTAACGTCTTTATTCTTGTATCCGCAATTTGAGCACAATTGGCTTGAAGGAAAGTTTCTGGCCACAGTAACAACCTGCCTCCCATACCACTTTGCCTTATATTCAAGCAGACTTCTGAATT
>Ga0302241_1001424_pt1 | contig 17483 bp, 9 predicted proteins | sample AAG_UR_Arg_MG_FD_193532 | JGI IMG/M metagenome (GOLD analysis project Ga0302241, IMG submission 193532) | Enriched activated sludge microbial communities from anaerobic digester in WTTP, New Holstein, Wisconsin, United States - AAG_UR_Arg | ecosystem: Engineered > Bioreactor > Anaerobic >... | reverse complement strand
GGCGGTGCGGACTTCGTGACGTTGCACCGGGCTGAACGGGGCAAATGGCTGCTGCTGGCCTCGGCAGGGTTGAGGCACAAGCCGCCCCTCGCATTGCTGGCCGATGTGCTGGACCGCGAGTTACCGGTATCGGAGGGTGCTTGGTCAGCCGCGCCGCTGGGACCGCGCTCCGGCAGCGGGGAAGTGCTCGCGGCGCACAGCATGAGCGGGGCTTCCGGCAATCGCGAAGCACGGATTCAAGACCTGGCGAGTCTGCTCGCGGCGGGCCTGGCGGCGGTTCGGCAGCAGGATCGCAGCCGTCGCCGGATCGAGCGATTGGAGAAGATCGTCGAGATCAGCCGGCACTGGAACCAAAACCAAAGGACGGACGATCTGTTGCAGCAGATCGCGGAAGCTTCGACGCAGTTGTTGGCTGCCGAACGCGCCAGCATTTTCCTCTGGGACAAGGCCAACCGCACGCTCGTGGGCCGCCCGGCGTTGGGTGTCGAAGACGACGAATTGAGACTGCCCGACAATGCAGGCGTGGTGGGGCAGGTGATTCAGACCGGCGAACCAAGGCGCGTGGATCGGGACGAGGCGCAGCGGGAAGTCGATCGCAGCGTGGATCGCCAGCTGGGGTTCCAGACCCGCAATTTGCTGTGCGTTCCGCTGCGCTCGCCGCGGGGTGAATTGTTCGGCGCCTTCGAGATGCTCAACAAAGTCGGCGGCGATTTCACGGACGACGACCAAACGGCGCTGACCGAGTTGGCGATTCACGCGGCCGTCGCCTTGGAGAACACCCAGCAATACGAAAAGCTGCTGAAGGTACAGCGGCACTTGACCGACCAGGCGGCACAGCGGGTGCGGATGATCGGCGAGTGCCCCACGATCGAGTCGTTGCGGACCACGGTCAGCCGCATCGCCGATACGGACCTGGCAATTCTGATCTTGGGAGAGAACGGCACCGGCAAAGAAGTCGTCGCGCAGCTGATTCACTACCTTAGCCACCGGCGGGACCAGCCGCTGGTGGCCGTGAACTGCGCGGCGCTGACCGAAACGCTGCTGGAAAGCGAACTGTTCGGCCACGAGAAAGGCGCCTTTACCGACGCGCACGAAGCGCGGCCGGGCAAGTTCGAATTGGCCAGTGGCGGCACGTTGTTCCTCGACGAGATCGGCGATATGAGCCCCGGCGGCCAGGCGAAGCTGCTGCGGGTGTTGGAGGAAAAGGTGGTCGTCCGCGTCGGCGGCTCGCGGCCGATTCACACTGACGCCCGCGTGATCGCCTCGACGAACCAGAACCTGGCCAAGATGGTGCGCGAGCGGCGATTTCGCGAAGACCTCTTTTTCCGCCTGAACGTCGTGACGCTCGATCTGCCGCCGCTTCGGGAACGCGGCCAAGACGTGTTGCTGCTAGCCGAACACTTCCTGGAGGAATTTGGCGTCAAAGCTCGCCGCCGCCCGCCGAAATTGACCGCGGCGGCCCGCAAGCGGCTGCTCAGCCACACTTGGCCGGGCAACATCCGCGAATTGCGGAACCTGATGGAACGTCTGGCGTACCTGACGCAGGGCGACAAGGTCCAGGCGGAGGACCTTTCCTTCATCCTGGCCCCCGATCCGGCCTCGTCCGCGATCCTCGCCCTGGACCAACCCTTGAACGCCGCCACCCGGCGGTTCCAGGCCGAGTACATCAACCGCCACATCGCCGCGACCCGCGGCAACATGACCACTGCCGCCGAACGCTTGGGTCTGCACCGATCCAATTTGTATCGCAAGATGCGGCAACTGGGGATGAGCCCGAGCGAGGAAGAAGAGTGAGGGAAAAGGCCCTCCGCCGTTTCAAGGTTCCGTCGTTTCTTCCGGCGTACGCACAAAAGGGGCGTAGCGCCGGGCGGCGCGGACCGGGCCTACGGGGGCAACCGCTCGCAAGGGACGTTCGGCCCGGTTATCATGGTTTTTCGCAGCCGTACCAGGCCATGAACATCCTGCGACAGAAAGGAATCCTTCATGCCTCGATTGCTTCAAGCCATCTGTGCCTCCGTTTTGTTTTGCGTGCTGTCAGCCGGCGCCGCGCTGGCCGCCGAAGTGGACGCTTGGCGGACGGTGTTCGCTACGCCCCAGGAGCTTGCGGCCATCGACGAGCCGATCGTCTGCGTGCTCACCATTCAGCATCCGGAGATCATCCGCAAGCAACTTGCCGACAAGCCGGCCGCGGAGTACTCGGGCGCGAAGCTTCGGGAGCGGGTGCAGCAGCAAAGCGGCCTGCGCTGCGTGGTGGTCCACTTTACCGAAGTCCGCGGCGAGGACCTGGACCGCAGCAACGTCAAGGCGATCCTCATTACCGGGCGATCGAAAACGGTCAGCCGCGATCTCGACGCCCAGTTCCATCCGCTGATCCGCAACACGCAGATCCCCATGTTCGGTTTCTGCGGCGGGATGCAGTTGATCGGGCAGGCGTATTCCGCCAAGGTCGGGCCGCTGCGCAAGCTGCGCGAAGGCGAGAAAGATCCGAATCCCGGCTACCATCCGGGCCAGTTCAAGGAATGGGGGTTCCTGCCGGTCCAAATCGTGCAGCGCGATCCGTTGTTCGAGGGACTGCCGGAGGAGATCGTGGTCCGCCAGGCACACGCCTTTCAGATGCTGCAAGTCCCGGACGAATTCGAGCTGCTGGCGTCGTCGCCGGAGTGCAAGGTGGAGGCCTTCAAGCACCGTCAGCGGCTGCTGTACGGCACCCAATTCCACCCCGAAGTGAACGACGACGAACATCCGCACGGCCGCGTGATCCTGGAGAACTTTTTCCGCCTGGTCGGGCTCGGCCCGAAACCGTCCGCGGGGGATTGAATTTCGGTTCACCGGCGCGGCGTATGCCGCGCCGGAGTTTTGGAGTGCGGTGCCTTGTCACCGCTTTGGACAGCGGCCTGAAGCGCAGCGGCTGCTTGGGTTCAGCGAACAAAGCAACGCACCGGAGCCCAAAACGGCGGGCGCTGCGTCGCGTTCGCGCCAAAGCGGCGACAAGGCGCCGCACTCCAAAAGGCGACGTATGAAGACATGCCGACATCCACCGAGTAACAGGAGGCAGCGATGAAAAGAACCTTCTGCGCGATGATGGTCGTGTTCCTCGTCACGACGCCCAGGGTCGCATGGTCGGGTGCTCTGTTGCCACACGAAGAGTTGATCCAGCGCGCCGGCAACACCGACAGCGACGCCGAGCGGTTGGCGCTGCTGAAGCAACTGCGCTCCCTCCCCGGACTCCCTGCCGCGCTGGCGGCCGACGCCGACAAGCTGATTGCTTTTGTCGACAAGTGGGTCGAGGGCAAGAATCTCCACTTCTATAGCAGGGACGTCTCCAAAAAGCGGGACGTGGACTTCGGGATCGCCGCCTCCTCGCCGCTGTATCCGTTGACCTATCTGTACCGCGGGCGAGCCGTGTTGACGCTCGTGCTGCAAAGCGGCAACATCTGGAGCTACTCGGACCGGCGGCGGGAATGGTTTGAAACGGCCCGCGGCTTTTTCGAGAAGACGCACGAGGCGTTCCCCGAGAATCGGATCGCGCGGATGTACTTGGGCGAGGGCATCCTGTGGACGCGGGATTGGGAGCCCGTGGCGGCGGCGCCGGAATGGGCCGTCCGCCAGCGTCGCGGGCTGGAGGGACTCGCCGACATCATCCAGTGGTGGCTGGACAACCGGCAGCAAGAGAATGGCGCTTTCGGCGGCGGCTGGGGCGACGATTGCGAGATGTGGCGGTGGTGGGCGCCGGTGCTGGTGGGGTTCGACGACCCGGCGATCCGCCGCGGCCAGACACGATTCTCGGAAGCCCTGATGAGCCAGCCGCACATGGCCGGCGGCTACATGTCCGGCATGACTGACGTGGAGCACAGCGCCGAGGACTCCACTGACGCCATCCTGCCCATGATGCACTTGCAGCCGGACAATCCGGTCTGGCAGCGCCGGGCGCTGCGATTGGCCCAGTTGATGGAGACGCTCTGGACTGGACGGAATCAGCGCGGCTTTCTGCAGTTCAAGAGCACGTACTTCAACATCGATCGAGTCCATGAGGATCCGCAAAAGGCGTGCGACACTCCGTACCACGTGCGCGCGGTTCTGCCGGCGCTGCTGTACTGGCTCCGCACCGGCGACGATCAAGTCGGGCGGCTGCTGTCGGACTGGATGAGCACCTGGGTCGATGCCGCGGCGCGGAGCGAAAATGGGAAGCCAGCCGGGGTTCTCCCCGCCGCGTTGCACTGGCCGGAAGGCACGATCGGCGGCTTGTCACGAGCCTGGTGGGACCCGCAGAACCACGGGGAACCGACCCTGTACCAGTGGCCCAGTGCCATGGGCGGGCTGACGGACGCGTTGCTGTTGACCTACCACTTGACGCGCGACGAGAAGTACCTGGCGCCGATCCGGTCGATGGCGCGCATCGCGTTGCAGCACAGCGGCAAGTCCGCCGGCGGCAAAGCGGTCCCCGGCAGCGAAGCCTGGTGCGCCGGGCGGATGGGCTTTTTGCGGGGCACGCTGGCAAAGTACCGGGTGCTGACGGGCGACGACGCGTTCGACTGTTTGCTGAGCGGAGGACCTTCGCCCGTGCTGAACATGCAACTGACAGGCGATCGCGGTCCCCTGGTCACGGCGCTGGGCGACGCCGCCCTGGCGTTCTCGTACAATTTCGCGCGTTACACCGGCGAGGTGCGTTACACGGATCGCGTGCTGCGTTTTCCGGCCGTGTTTCAGGGTGACGTGCGCTTGGCCGAGCCCAAGTTCCCGGTGCGCTCGCCCGATCCCGAACTGCTGTATTCCACCGCGACCGGCGACCCTGGCGGTTCCGGCTCGTTCCCCCTGAACGCCGTGCGGTGGCTGACGCCTCCCCGCGAAATCGCCGCACTGGTCACGAACACCGGCCCGCAGCGTTTGGAGGCCGAATTGTTCCACTTCGGCCCGACGCCGCGGCCGATGGGCGCGGAACTGTATCTGCTGCAACCCGGACAGTACCGCTGGATCCTGGCCGCCGGCGCGCAGACGCTGCAGGAAGGCGCCGTGACCGTTTCCGGACCACGAACGCAGATTGAGTTCGAATTGCCGGCCCGCCAGGTGTGCCGGTTGACGTTGTTGACCAAATGAGTCCTCGCTCGTTGCACCGGCGCATTGCGGCGCGAGCCGCGCGCGAGCGCGGATGAACGAGCGGGGCTGATAAGAAGGAGAAAGCGATGCAACTTCGAAAGTGGACGCTGTCGGCGATGGCTGCGCTTGCCATGTTGGGGGCGGCGGTTTCGCAGGGCGCGGAGTCCGGCGGCGGTGCGGCCGCGGCGGCGGCGCCGGACAGTCTTGTCTCCAAGGCTCTTGAAGCGATGGGCGGCGCCGAGGAGGTCGTCTTCGCCGTCCGCGGCATGTACGGGGACGGGCACTACTACGCCAACTTCGGCCACTGGTCGCTCGAACCGGACAAGATGATGCACGCTGCGGGCGGAGCGAAGTTGTGCAAAGTCAATTTGCGCACCCGCGAGGTCCGCGTCCTGGTGGACGACCCGCAGGGCTCGGTGCGCGATCCTTGCGTGGACCACGACGGCGGCAAGATCGTCTTCTCGTACCGTCCCGGAGAAACCCGCTACTTCCACCTCTACGAGATCAAGGCTGACGGCACGGGCTTGCGGCAACTGACCGACGGGCCGTTTGACGACATCGAGCCGGTGTTTCTGCCCGACGGCGACCTTGTCTTCCCCTCGTCGCGCTGCAAGCGGTTCGTGGCCTGCTGGTATACCCCCGTGGCCACGCTGCACCGGATGGACGCGCAGGGAAACATCCGCTGCCTGTCGTCGAACATCGTTCACGAAAATACCCCGTCGGTCCTCCCGGACGGCCGCATCCTGTACACGCGCTGGGAGTACGTGGACCGCGCTCCACAGAAGTTCCACGGCCTGTGGACGATGAACCCGGACGGCGCCAACCAGGCGATCTTTTTCGGAAACACGCAGCCGCCGGGCGAGTGGTTGTTGGCGATCGATGCCAAGCCGATTCCCGGCACGGACCGGATCGTGGCGATTTTTTCGCCCCGTCACGGCAATCGCGAGCACGAGGGCGACGTCATGATCCTGGACGCCAAAGCCGGGCCCGACGATCCCGATTACCCGCGGCAGATCAGTCCCCCCATCAAGATGAAGGGCAATGGAGGCGGCGGGGGCATGGACGCCTTCCGTGATCCCTACCCCCTCTCGCCCGGTTGCTTCCTGGTGGCCCAGAACAAGAGTCTGGTGATTCTGGACGGCGAGGGAAACACCGAGGAGGTCTGCCAGGCGGAGATGATGCTGCACGAGCCGTACGTCATCGGCCGGCGCGATCGCGAGCGGGCGATTCCGCCCCGCACCGTCCCCGCCGCCACAACCGGACGACTGCTCGTGGCCGACGTGCATCACGGCCGGAACCTCCCCGAATACAAGGGCATCGGCGTCGACAACTATTCGCTGGGCGACAGAGACGTAATCCGCCAGGCACTCGGCGATCCGGAACCCATCAAACGGGAACTGCCGGAGCACCTCGACGGCGACGGCCGCCTGCTGGCGATGAGCGAGATTGTGGGCAGCCCGGTGTTCCACGGCAATCGAGTGTACGTGGCCATCGGGCGGGATCCGCGCCACGGCCCGGGGCGCGGCGCCCTGCACTGCATCGACGCCACGGGCACCGGCGACGTCAGCCACAGCGGCAGGATCTGGTGTGACGACAGATCGATCGCACCCTCTCCACGCCTTCGGTGGTCGAGGGGCTGGTCTACATCCCGGACTTGACCGGGCGGCTTCACTGCTTCGACGCCGGCACGGGGCGCCGCCACTGGACCTTCGACACCGGCGCGGAAACCTGGGGCTCGACCCTGGTTGCGGACGGAAAGGTGTACCTGATCACCAAGAAGTCGTTCCATGTGCTGGCGGCAGGCAAGGAGAAAAAGGTCCTCAGCTCGATCCATTCCGGCGCCGACTGTACGCCCATCGCAGCCGACGGCGTGGTGTACGTCGTGCTGCGCGGGACGCTGTACGCCCTGCACTGAACCCATGTCACAGAAACACGGGCCATGCGCGATCGAGCAGCCAGTCAACTCCCCAACGACATCACGCCCGGCGCTTCCCAGGAGGACGACTTATGATATCCCATCGGTCCTGGTTCCTTGCACCAGTTGCTGCCGCCGTGCTGGTCTTATTGGCTCAGTGCGCTTCGCCTGCAGAACATGAGACCACGCTGCGCGGCGGAACGATTGCTGAAGGCAGTGCCCGGTCGCTGGCCGTGAAAGGGTGGCAGGTCACGCCCACGGCAATGGTCTCGCGCGATAACCCGCCGCTCCAGAGAATCGACCTTACCGTCGACAGCGGGCAGCCGCTGGAGGCGTGCGTGTTGAGCGTCTGGGCGGGCGAGCGGTTGTTGGCCGAGAAGCCGCTCGGCGCGCTGGGCAAGGGCGCCAATCCCGTATCGGTGCTGCTGAAGGAACCGCAGAATTCCGTCCCGACGCGGTGGGTCTTGTCGGACGGTTCCCAAACGCTCGCCGAGCAAACGTTGGCGTGGAATCCGCCCCGCCATTGGACGATCTACGTCGTCAAGAGTGCGCACGTCGATATCGGATTGCACGATTCCCAGTACAAACAGCGGTTGATGACCGTCGAGTCCATCGATCGCGCACGGGAGTTGGCCGACCAGACGGCGGATTGGCCGGATGCGTCGCGATACCGCTACGTGATCGAGGGGATGTGGTGGTGGTTGAACTATCCGCAGGACCGCTCGGAACGGGCGGCGAATGAAGTCGTTGAGAAATACGTTAAGCACGGCCTGTTCGACATCGGGGCCTCGCATGCGGGCAACCACACTCAAGCGTACGGCAATGAAGAGCTGTGCCGCAGCGCCTACTATGCCCAGCAGTTGCGCCAGCGCTGGAACGTGGCGGCCGACACCATGCTGATGGTCGACAACAACGGGATCACCTGGCCGCTGGTCACGGCGTACGCCGACGCGGGGATCAGGAATCTCTTGTTCCTTCCGAATGCCTGGAATCCCACGACCGTGGGCGGCAGCCGAGTCGACGTGGGCTGGGACTCGCCGCTGCCGCACCTGTTCTACTGGCAGGGGCCGGACGCGAAGAGCCGGTTGCTGGTTTGGGCCAACCCGCATTACACCAGCTCGGGTGAAGGTTTTGGGCTCAGAGCCCCTTCGCCGGAAGCGGCCGCCGCGAAGATGGCCGGACAACTCGCCAAACTCGAAGCTCGCTATCCTTACGACGTCTGGCTCACCTCGTTCTACTGGGACAACGAACAGCCCGGTTCCGGTTTTGCGACGTTCGCCAAGGCGTGGAATGCCCGATGGCGCTGGCCCGAGTTACGAACGGTCGGCGACTTGTCCGAGCCGTTCCGCAAGGTCGAGGAACGGTTCGGCGACCGGATCCCGACGCTGCGGGGCGACATCACCGGCGGCTGGGCGCAGCATCCGCTTTCGACCCCCACGCTGCTGGCCAAGAAGCGAGCCGCAGACCGGCTCCTGCCCACGGCGGAAAAGCTGGCCACGTTGGCGCGTCTGGCGGATCCCGACTTCATCTACCCCGCGGTGACGTTCCGCCGGGCGTGGGACGCGCTCATCTCGAACGACGAGCACGGCTACGGCGTCAGCCACTACAAAGGGCGCCCGGTCTACGACACCTGGATGCAGAAGCGGGATTGGATCGAGCGGGGGCTGGCCGTGGCCGAGTCGGAGAGCGCCCGGGCCCTGGAAGCACTTGCTGCTCTGGTGTCCGCGGAATCACCGTCAGTTTTCGTTTTCAACCCGACGCTGCACCGGCGGTGCGAAATCGTCGAGGTCGAACTGCCGGAGTCGTGTGCCGGGCTGCGCGCGGTCCATCAAGCGAACGGCTCGCCGTTGCCCGCCGCAGCGGAAGGACGCAAGCTGCGTTTCCGCTCGGCCGAGATCCCTTCGCTCGGTTATGCTCTGTTCCAGCTTGCCCAGGGCGAGGTTGCCACGGTTGCCAGACGTCCGTCCGCCGAACCCCCGTCGCTGGAAAACGACTTCTACCGCGTGACGTTCGCCGAGGACGGCACGATGACCGGAATCTTCGACAAGCAACTCCAGCGGCAGCTGATCGACGCCTCGGCCCCGTATCGGTGCAACCAGTTCGTCTGTACGAAGGAGGCACACAAGAGCTTCGCCTCGCCCGGTCAAGCGAAGTTCGAGATCGAGACCTGCCCGCCAGGTCAAACGGTGATCTCTCGCATGGAAGATCCGGCAAGTGGTGCCACGATCGAGCAACGCGTGACCCTGCCGGCTCACGAGAAACGCATCGATATCGACAACACCCTGGATCACGTCCGGGATCTGGCCAGCAACGACCGCTGGCACCGCTTCGGCTACTATGCCTTTCCGTTCGACGTCCCCGGCGGCATATTCCGGGTGAACCTGAACGGCTGCGTCGCCCGCCCGCACGACGACCAGACGGGCCACGGAACCGAGGCCTATCTGGCGGCGCGCGACTGGATCGACGTCGGCAACGACCGGTTCGGCGTCACGTTGGTCCAACTCGACAGCCATCTGGTCGAGTGCGGCGAAATCCATGCCGACAAGAAGGCGTTCGGCCAACGACCGGCCACGACGCACCTGTACTCCTACGTGTTCAACGATTGGCTGTACGGACACGCCTATGTCACCGGCCCGTCGTACATCAACCTGCGGTACCGGTACGTCATCACCAGCCACGCCGGGAGCTTTCGGGAGGCACGGGTGGCCCAGTTTGCCGAGCGAGCGGTCACGCCGTTGCTGGCGACGGTGGTTCCGCAGGCGCAACCAGGGAAGCTGCCTGCAACGGCGACCAGTTTCCTGTCGGTCGTCGCGCCCAACGTCAGCCTGCTGGCCCTCAAGCTGAGCGAAACGCCGGGGCGCGGCGTGATCGCGCGGTTCCGTGAAACCGACGGTGTCGCCACGGAAGCAGCGGGCGTCCGCGTGGGGTGGGGCCAGAACGTGCGTCTGACAAGCTGTTCGCTGACCGAGCAGGACCGCGAGGCCCTGGCTCGGCCGACGCTGGGACTGGCCCCCTTCGGCTACGCCACGCTGCGGATCGAGGAGCAGGGTCCCGTTCCGCCCGCGCCGGAAATCGCTGTCGAAGAAGTCTCGGACAAGAGCGTCACGCTGCGCTGGACGCCCGTCCCCGGTGCTCGCCAATACAACCTATACCGGGGCGACGACGCGGAGTTCGCGCCCGACGAGTACCATCTGCTGACGACTACGCGCCAGACGCATTTCACGGACGACTGGATCAAGGCCGGCACGACCTATCGCTACCGCGTGGCCGCCGTCAACGCCGACGCGCGGCAGGGCGCCGTCTCGGAGCGTGTCCAGGCTGCGACGCGGGCCAGAGGCGATTCGTCGCCGGCGAAAGTCGGGACTGCCTACACGGGACTGATCTCAGATCCAAGGGCGTGGCGCGGCGACGAGCCGGATACGCTGTACCTGCAGTGGGGCCAGAACATCGAACCCGATTTGTCGCACTACGAGGTTTATCGAAGCGAAACTCCGGATTTCGAACTCAACGAGACGACCTTCCTGGCCAAAGTCGAGCCCGGTCCGTATGTCGTGGTTCCGTATGAGGACAAAGGTCTCAGGCCGCACACCGCGTACTACTACCGCGTCCGCGCAGTCGACCGCGACGGCCACAGGGGGCCGCCGAGCGAGGTTTGCAGGGGCGTGACGCGGGAGCCGTAAAACCAACTCTGGCACGATTCCAACGGATGGCTGAATCCTCGCAATCGGAGTCCCGATTCCTCACCCTTTGCCGATTGCGGTACAATTGGCCCAGATGGTAGAATCACTGAACGCTGTCAGAGCTAGTTCGCGGGCGCTCGACAAATCATCAGTTCGGCACCGAGAATGCCTGCCGGCAAACCACGGTTTTTTCCACCGACGCATACTCGCGGTCACCACGAAAACTGCCGAGAATCAAATTGGACGCCACCACCAACTCGGCGGCCAGGAAGCCAGAAGAACACTGCGGGAAAGCGGCAGGGCAGCCATGTCCAACGAGAAGTTTACTGTCGACACACACCTGTTCCGCGAGTTGGGAGAACTGCTCGTTGGACGCAACTCGACCGCCCTGGTGGAACTCATCAAGAACGCCTACGACGCTGACGCGACCATGGTCGTCATCGACGGCCGGAACTTGGACGATCCCAAACTCGGAGTGATCACGATCAGCGACGACGGCGTTGGGATGAGCCCACAGCAGTTTCGTGAGGGATTTCTGCGAATCGCTTCACGTCTCAAAGATGCCGGACAGCGCAAATCGGCTCGGTTCGGACGGCGATACACGGGAGCGAAAGGCATCGGACGGCTGGCGGCACACAAGCTGGCGAAGTTGATCGAGATCGAGTCACGTCCAGATCCCGCACATGTTCCAGAAAGCAACGAGATCCTCCGGGCAACCATCGACTGGGAAAAGATCGAAGGCCTTCTTATCTTGGATATGGTCGAAGCGTCTGGAGCCGTCGTGTTGGATACCGAACCGCGTCGTCGGAAGACAGAAGCCGGAACGACCATCACGTTGCGACGCTTGCGCAAGAAATGGACACCGGCGGACCTGGTCCAGCTTCAGTCCGAAGTCGAGAGTTTTCAGCCCCCGACCGTGTTGATTGACATTCCCAGAGGGCTGGTCAAAGGCGACCTGCTTTTTTCCAAACCGCGCGTCGCGGAGGTCAGTGGAAGCGATCCGGGAATCGCGTTCGAACTGACCGGCGATTTCGCTACCGGCGACGATTATTGGCCTCAGGTCGCACAGACCGCCCACTGGCTAATTGAAATCGACGCCAGCAGCCGGGATCGGCCGATCCGTGTCAACATCTTGCCGACCAAGCACGGACAGGTTGAGTTTCCAGACGCTCGCGCGACCCGATTCGAATTGCTCCACCCGGCGCCGGATCAGGGACCGTTCTTTCAGTCGCGCGTCCTCATTCGAGAGGGCGGAGCAGGCAATCGAGCATTGAAACAATGGCTTGGCCGCTCGTTTGGCATCCGCGTCTACACGGAAGGGTTCCGCGTGTTGCCCTACGGCGAACCGAAGAACGATTGGCTATCTCTCGATGCGGACTACAAGACTCGCCCGCGGGGCTTGTCCTTTTTGACCGATCAAGGTTTCGCGGAATCCGAAGACAAGGATGAGGGCTTGATGTTCCTGGGCAACAGGGCCTACTACGGTGCGGTGTTCTTGACGACCGCAGGAGCCCCGTCGCTCCGAATGCTGGTCAACCGTGAGGGCTTTGTCGCCGATCCGTCCTACGAGCACCTCGTCGATATCTTGCGCACGGCGCTCTATCTGTCCGTTCGGGTCCGCGCCGCTGCAAAGCAGCAGAGCCGTGCCGAACGACGTGAAGAGCGCCAGAGCAAAGCGGTGCCCAGGACCGACCTCAAGCAGGCGGTCGAGCAGTCTGTCGGCCGAGCGACCCAGCTTGCCCACGAGGCGCGGCAGCTTGCGGCGACGGGCGACTATCAGGCGGCGTCATCGAGAATTCAACAGGCGGCTGCCGAGTTCTCACGGGGCGCGGAAGTCTCCGAACGGTTGATGACGGAAGGAGCCATGCTGCGAGTGCTCGCCTCCGTCGGCACGCAGATGGCCGCCTTCGTTCACGAGATCAACAACATCCTGGGAATGTCCAAGGCCCTCGAAGCTGCCGTAGCCGAAATCGCGCGGGAAGTCAGTCTCAACGCCGCTCAACGCAAGAAACTGGCGCAGTTACGTTCCGCTATCGAGGATCTGCGCCGCGGCATCGAGCGTCAAGCGTCGTATCTGACAGACGTCGTCTCGCCGGACGCTCGCCGCCGGCGTTCCCGCCTCAAACTGGCCGAGCGTTTTGATGCTGGCCGGCGTCTGGTCGCGGGGCCGGCAAGCCGGCGCGGCGTCGAAATCAAGAACGAAATCCCAGCGGACCTGAAATCACCGCCCATGTTTCCCGCCGAGTTGACGGTGATCTTCTCGAACCTCTTGACCAACGCCGTGAAAGCCGCCAGCGAAAACGGCGTTATCCGCGCCTCCGGCCGAGTGGATGCGGAGGGGCACGTCATTCTCCGGCTCGAGAACACCGGAACTCCGATCGAACTTGAAGACGCGGAACGGTGGTTCCGCCCGTTTGAGTCGACTACGCTGGAAACCGATCCAGTATTGGGGCAGGGAATGGGCATGGGATTGCCCATCACGCGAAACATGCTGGAGGAATACGGAGCCTCCATTCAGTTCGTGCCTGCCTCCCGCGGTTTTGCGACCGCGGTCGAGATTGTCTTTCCCAGGTGACACGCAATGTCAGCGAACGAACGTCCGACCGTTCTGATCATCGACGATCACGCCGACGACGAGCGCGCGAAACTTCGGGCTTGGGAACCGGACGTCGATTTGATCGTCCGGCATCCCAACGACGTGGACGAGGGCGACCTGCACGCAGCGCACGTCGTCGTGATCGACTATGTTCTCGACGACTGGCCCGAACGTGACGCCACGCCGACAATCTCGCTACGACCACCCGATGGCCTCGCCCTGGCTGCCGTACTGCGCAGTCACACCGAGAAATCGGCGGCGAGCCCGACCGCGTTCGTCCTGCGGTCCGCCCACCTGCAGAGACTGTCGTCGGGGTTTCCGCCGGAAAGGCGACTGCACGTCATTGCACAGCAGCACAATCTTGAGTGGGTGCTGGACAAGAATGACGCCTTCGGCCGGCAAACCGAGCAGATCCGAAGCCTGTCCGCCGCCGTGAAATCGCTTCCGGAGGCGTGGCCGTCGGACGATACGAGCGCCGCGCAGCAGATCATCGAACGGTGGCTGGCTGTGCCTGACCAACGCTGGCGGGAACTGGCGTGGCAAGACATCGAAGATTGTCATTCGCCTTGGCACCAACTGGTGGAGCGAAAGGACGGACTTCGGTTTGTCCGCTGGTTCGCCCAGCGGATTCTCTCCTATCCTTGCTTCCTGTGGACCACGGGACGGCTCGCAGCCCGCTTGCGGGTCACCCACGAATCGCTATTGGACGGTTTTTCGCAAGGCCTGGCCGAGGTCTTCCAGCCGGCTCGGTACGCCGGCCAGTTGTGCAGTTTTCTGGGCGATCGCTGGTGGGGCAGCGGCTGCGAGGCCATTCTGTGGGACATTACCGACGGGAACTCGTTCGACGTCGAACACACGCGAGGCGTGCTCAATCAACGCTGCGGCAACGCCCTGTGGCGGTCTCCGGCGGCGGAGCCCGTTTTATGCATCGACGAGGATTTCAACGTCGGAGCCGACACGTGTGACGTTTCCGGCGCGGTTCGAGTCCAGCCGGACGACTGGCCGCCGTACGCCGAGCAGGCTTGGGCGCCGCTGCAACTTGCACGGGATGACAGCAGGCTAAGAGCGAGCGTCATCGCCATGGATCGCGAACGGCTCACGGATCAGGACGACGGCCACACGGAGATGGACTGATGCCTGTTCCGCTCCGCTTCACGGTTGACGGGTTCCGCAGGGAAGTCGATTCGATGAGTCGAATCTCTCGGCGCTTCATGGATCCGGGCGCGGATCGCGTCTTTCGGCAACTGCTTACAAGTCTCGATCAGATCGTTAACTCGCGCCACCCGGCCCGCTGGGAAGCGTCGCATGGCTCGCCGCTGGTCACCTGTCCGAGCCGCGAATACGAGCCCGGTGGAGAGACTGCGTTTGCCGTACGCGGGGAAGTGAGCTGGACTTGGGACATCTCGCCGCTGCATCTCCGGGCCAAGCCGAAATCGCCGCCCGATGCGTTTGACGTGAATGGCATCGCTTCGACCAGCATCCGAATCCGCAAGACGGGAGCCGACAACGCGGTCTTGGTGACGTGGAGAGTGGAACTCGGCGCCGTCGATTCGCCGGGTTGCTACTTTCATTCCCATCTGAGCGATGAACTCTCCATTCCTCGGATCCCGTCCTTGTTTGTCACTCCTATGGCAGCACTGGAATTCTTGCTCGGTGAACTTTTTCAGGATCGCTGGGCCGAGCACGTAAGTCGTGACAACGATGAAGTACGGTTCTGGCGTTCTACTCAGGTGAACTCGTTCGTCCGGGTCTTGGAATGGAAGCGAAAGAAGATCGAATCCGGTGTCGGCTCGCCCTGGATCGCCCTGAAAAGGGCCAAGCCCGAAGCGGTCGATGGTCTGTTTGCTGAAAGATGAGTTCGCGATGACTGCCATTGTCAGTCCCCCACCGTCGTGCAACGTCTACACGCCAGCCGTGCTGGCCGCAGCGATGGTCCGCGCGCTGGGCGATGCGCCAGATGCATGCTGGCTGGAACCGTGCGTCGGCCGGGGCGCGTTTCTGGAGGCCCTGGCACGGCAAGGGATCGGTGCTCGCCGGATTGTGGGGTTGGACCTGTGCCGGGCCACCGAGTCAACGGACGCTCATGCCGTGGTCCGCCGCGGGATCGAGTTCTTGCGATGGTCCCTATCGACCAACGAACGGTTCGATCGTGTAGTGGCCAATCCACCGTATGCAGCGCTAAGCAAGGTCCCTCTGCCGATCCAGAACGCGGCCCTCGCCGTTCGCACCCCTGACGGATCGCCGATTTCGCGCGGGGGTAACTGCTGGAATGCCTTCCTCTGCGCCAGTCTTCGGCTGCTGAATGACGGAGGTTCGATCGCCTTCGTGTTGCCGGCCGCTTTTGACTACGCAAACTACGCCCAGTCCCTCAGAACCGCCTTGCCAGACCTATTTGCCCGCGTCGAAGTCCATCGTTGTCGAACGCCGATCTTCGAGGCTGTGGAAGAGGGCTCGATCGTGCTGGTTGCCCACGGATTTCGGCTCCCGAATGCCGACACGGTCCGTGGCGAGTACGAAACGCTTGATGACTTGGTTCGGGGACTTCGCAAGCCGTCGCAATCTGCCTGTCCCACGTCGAGGGCGGACGTTCAGGCGGCCAAGGGCGATGGCGTCCGGCTCAGAGATATCATGTCCATCGGGCTGGGAGCGGTGACCGGAGATGCGTCCTACTTCCTGATGACCGACGAGGAACGCCGTCGGCACAGTCTGCCCAAGTCGGCGGTCATACCCGTGGTCTCCAGGTCCAAACACATCCGCCGTGCGGCGATCTTCCCGGAGCATTGGGAAGAACTTCTCTCTGGAGGCGAACGGATCTGGCTGTTCCGTCCGTGCTCGTCGGACCTTACGCACCCCGCAGTGCAGGGGTACCTGAGGCTGTCGGAAGCAGACGGCGGCTGCCGCAGAGACGCCTACAAGATCCGCAACCGAAGTCCCTGGTATATTACGCCCTTGCCCCCACGTCCGCATGGATTCGTCAGTGGCATGAGCCAAGCGGGGCCGTGGATCTGTCTGAATGAAACGCCGCGATTGTCTGCCACGAACACGCTCTACACGGTCAGGTTCCGCCGACGGTTGCCGGTGCTCGAACGATACGCCTGGGCCATGATGCTTCTGACCAGCGAGGTCCGCGAGCAGTTACCGTCCATGATTCGCGAATATGCACTGGGCCTTGCGAAACTGGAGCCCGGCGATCTGGCGCAACTACGTCTGCCAGCACCGCGAGTCGTCGACGCGATCCCAACTATCTATAGGAGTGCGGTCGAAACGCTGCTGGAGGGCGACACCGACCGCGCCTGTTCGATCGCAGACAGACACGTGGCAAAGCGCGGTACCAGAACTGTTGGGAAAAGTGGGGTGATTTCTCTGGCTTGCCACGGCCAGACGTGATCCAGCGGATGGCTGGCGGCCACGCACTTGAACAGCCCTGTGCGAGCCTACAACGTTTCCGAGACGAAGCAGTTCTTCCTTGACGTAGGGGAAAAGACGCATGCGACATTGTTACCATCTGCTGCTGTTCGTGCCGCTCTGCGGTGCTTCGCTGGCGGCCGAGATTCATGTCTCGCCGACCGGCTCCGACGATCACGCGGGGACGCTCGATGCGCCCGTTCAGACGTTGGAGAAAGCCCGCGTCCTCGCCCCATCGCTTCGCCAGCGCCACCCAACCGAGGCCGTCAACATTTTCCTGCATCCCGGAACGTACATGATCCGGAAAACGGTTGCGTTCAGACCGGAAGACTCGGGTACGGCGGAAACTCCCCTGAAGATCCTCGCCTGGCACGATCCGGCGGCCCCGGACACGCGGCCGCTGCTGGTGGGCGGCGGGGTCGTCACCGGTTGGAAGAAGACGGCGTTCAACGGCCGGGCGGACGTTTGGGAGGCCGATCTGAAACCGCTGGAACTTACGGTTCCTTTCCGGCAGGTGTATCTGAACGGCAGACGGCTGACCTGGGCCCGCTATCCCAACGAGGATCCGGCCCGGCCCTATTCCGGCGGCTGGGCCTACGTGGACGGCGTCCGCCCGCCTATGTACCAGGACATCGAGGGCGAGCGCACGGACACGGTGGTGTTGAGAGCCAAGGACGCACGGCAGTGGTCGCGGCCGCAGGACGGGGAAGTCTGCATCTTCCCCCGTTACAACTGGTGGAACCGCATCGAGAAGATCGCGGCCTACGATCCGCCGACCCGCACCATCACGCTC
>Ga0302241_1001422_pt1 | contig 17491 bp, 9 predicted proteins | sample AAG_UR_Arg_MG_FD_193532 | JGI IMG/M metagenome (GOLD analysis project Ga0302241, IMG submission 193532) | Enriched activated sludge microbial communities from anaerobic digester in WTTP, New Holstein, Wisconsin, United States - AAG_UR_Arg | ecosystem: Engineered > Bioreactor > Anaerobic >... | reverse complement strand
GAAAACCTACTAAACCTAAAAAGGGAAAACAATGGAAAATTTCTCATCTTCTTAAAGAGTTTCCACTGACTGAAGTTCAAGTCAATATCTATGGGAAAGTGAATACTCTTGAGATTGTTTCCAGAAAACTCTGGATTAGAGATGTAGAAAAACAGCAAGTCAACGTAGTTGTTATAAAGACTAAAAAAGAACCTATAATTTTGCTTTCCACTGACCTGGAACTTTCTGTAGAAAAGATAATTGAAATCTACTCTATGAGATTTTCCATTGAAATCGCTATCAGAGACCTTAAACAGTCTTTTGGGATTGGTGATTATCAGTCTGTTAATACACTGGCAATAAAAAGGTTTGTCGCTCTTCCTATAATCAGTTTTTCTCTCTGGAGAATGGCCATATTGCAGGAGCTTTATGCTAAATGGCTCTATTCTTCTCATGGTTACTCTATTCTCAGTTTTAAGAGAATCAGTCAGGCTCTCAGGAAAGTTGTTATACAGAGTATTTTTCAAAAGTTCGCTCTTAAAGCCAACTTTCAAAATTCTATTCCTCTTCCGGAACAACTTATCAGATTGATTGTTTAATTCTTTAGGTTTTTTGATTGTTAACATAGTGTGTTATAATATCTTTTAAGATAAATTTTTATTTAAAAAATGCGAAAGTATAGTAAAGAAGTAAAAAGCAAAAATGAAAAGATAGAAACTATAAGATATTGTATTTGTGATAAAGTTACTAAAAGTAAGAAAATTTATCATTTCGATGGTTCAAATAATCTCATTAATATTGAGGTATTTGAGTAAAAATTTTATATAGAGAGGATAATTATAATGAAGAAACATTACAGTATAAATCCTATTGAAACAGCAAAATATATAGAAGAGTCTTATCATAGATATCTGCTGACAACATTTCCTCTAAAAAACAAAGAGCTTTTTTCTGCCTTTGAAAGAGAATTAAATCGTTATGGTAAATTAATAAAAGGTCCACTTCTTGAAGCAACCCCTTTGTTTAAAAAAGGAAAGTCCATAAAGGAACTGGTATGTGAAGGAGTACTTCATAAGAATTTTCTTCTCTTGGATGAACATATTTTACCTGTAGAGAGACCGTTTTATCTTCATCAGGAAATCGCTATAAGAAAAGCTGTAGTGAATAAGAGAAATCTTGTTATAGCTACAGGTACAGGCAGCGGTAAAACAGAATGTTTTTTAATTCCTATTATTCAGTATTTATTTGAACAGGCCGGGAAAAAGAACAAGCTTTCTCCCGGAGTCAGAGCTTTATTACTTTACCCTATGAATGCCCTTGCAAATGATCAGTTAAAAAGACTAAGGCAAATTTTAAAGTCTTTTCCCTATATTACTTTTGGAAGATATACAGGAGAGACAAAAAATGAGAAAAAAGATGCATATGAGCAGTTTCAGTGTCAATTCCCGGGAGAAGAAATTTTAGAAAATGAACTTTTATCAAGAAAAGAAATGAGGGCTAAGCCTCCTCATATTCTTCTCACTAATTATGCAATGCTGGAATATTTACTTTTACGACCTGAAGATTGTGAGTTGTTTGCAGATAATACAGAGTCTTTCTGGAAATTTATCGTAATGGATGAAGCACATATTTATAACGGTGCTATTGGAATAGAAATCGCTATGTTATTAAGAAGGTTTAAAGATCGTATAGTGAAAAGCCAGAAGGGATTAATTCAATGTTTTGCCACAAGTGCTACTCTTGGAAAAGGAGAAAGTGATTTTCATCTCATTACCAGATTTGCCTCAAATTTATTCGGAGAAACTTTTGAAGCTATAGATTATGATGAAAAGCGTCAGGATGTAGTAGAAGCAAAACTTTTAGATATAAAAGAAAGACATATTAAACCATGGGGTAGTGGGTTACCTGATATGTATAGAAATTTTAAAGAGGTTATTGATAAATACCGTCTGAGTAAAGATTATTTTGAAGATAATTCTTTATTAAAAGCTCTTGAAGATATTTCCATAGAATATTCAATACAGGAAGATATAAGAAAAAAAGCCAGAGAGAGAATGATAGAGAAAAATAATTTTTATCAGGGCTATCTTTATGAAATTCTCCATGGTGATGAAAATCTTATAGAACTTCAGAACTTGATGGAAAAAGGCCCTCAGGATCCTCAGAAAGTAGCAGAACTAATCTGGGGTGTCGGGGTAAATCTCGAAATTTTACTGGATTTAGTAAATATAGCTGTTCAGGCAAAATCAGATATTAATGAACAACCTCTTCTACCGGCAAGATATCATCTTTTTATCAGGGCTTTAGAGGGAGTATTTATATGCTTAAAAGAAGAATTGTCAGAAGAATCAGGACTTAAAGAATGCCATATCTCTCTTAAACGTGAATTAACCCACGAAGTTAATAGTGTACCATATCAAGTTTTTGAACTTTCTACATGCAGGCGATGTGGCCAGGAATATTTAGTAGGTATACTGACCAGAAATAAAGAAGGTGAACAATCTTCCCATGTAGACAATCCATTAAAATTTACTCAGCTTTCTTCTGAACTTCTTTATAGTGATAATGGAGAGAAATCTTACTTATTACTTTCTGATAAAAATATAAGGCCGATTTTAGATAAGAATGAAGATGAAGAGGTGGAATCCTGTGAAACTTACGACCTGGTCGAACCGGATAAATTTTATCTCTGTATTGCCTGTGGTGTTATTTCAAAAGATCGTGATGAAATATGTGAGTGTGAGAAAGATATAAGAGAAATAAGAGAGGTATATAAAGTTAAAGGACAGGATGAGAAAAATAATTTAAAAAGATGTTGTTCGTGCAGTCATCAGAGTCGTTATGAAGAAGTATCAACAAGATTTTTAACAGGGCAGGATGCTCCTGTAACTGTTCTTGCCACTGCTTTATATCAGAAATTGCCTCCTTCAGATAAAAAAGATGATGATGTCTGGGGCGGAGGAAGAAAATTATTAATTTTCTCAGATAGTCGTCAGGATGCTGCTTTCTTTGCTCCTTATCTTGGAAAGCATTATGAAAAATTTTTAAGAAGGATGCTTATTTTAAATGCTTTTTCTTCTGATAATAACAATGAAGCATACAGGCTGGAAGATTTCGTAGAAGAAATTCATAAAATACTTAAGAAAAAGAACTTTTTCCCGAATAATATGGGGAGACTTAAGGAAAAAAGAGAGATATATAAATGGGTAATAGGTGAATGTGTAAGTCTGGACAGACAGATCAGTCTGGAAGGACTTGGATTATTACGATTTAATCTTGTTTTTCCCATAGGATGGAAAGAACCTTCCTACTTTTCTAATTCCCCATGGAATCTAAAACCTGAAGAGATAAAAGATTTGTATCAAATATTACTTGGAACCTTAAGGCTCAGTTCCATAATAAAATTCCCTGATGATGTAAATCCTGAAGATGATTATTTTTCTCCTCGTAATTTCGAGTTTTATATAAGAGGTACAGGTTCAGATAATAAAAATCATGTTTTTTCCTGGCTACCAGGCAAAAATGCTCAAAACAGAAGATATAATTATATGGCAAAACTTTTTAAAAAGATTAATAATAAAGAGGAAGCTCTTGTAAGAGAACAAGTAATAAAGGATTTACAGAATATCTGGGAAAAAGATTTAGTACACAACAACAGTTTATGGCTAAAAGAAGGAATTATTTTCAGAAAATCAGAAGGTAGAACAGGAGTTGTTTATCAATTAAACCATGAATTTCTTGAAGCAGTATCTACAAAAATTTCTTCTCCTATTAAATGGTATAAGTGCAGTAAATGTGGGAATTTCTCTTCTATCAACATAAGATCTATTTGTCCTTCCTATCGCTGTAATGGTCTTCTGGAAGAATATGATATAACGGAAGACATAAGGAAAGAGAAGAATCATTATAGACACCTTTATCTGAATCTTTCTCCTATATCCATGGAGGTTCATGAACATACGGCACAGCTTACAAATCAATATGCTTCTGAAATACAGCAGAATTTTATTACAGGTAAACTGAATGTTTTAAGCTGTTCCACTACTTTCGAATTAGGTGTTGATCTGGGAGAACTGCAGACAGTATTAATGAGAAATGTTCCGCCTGAAACAGCAAATTATGTTCAGAGAGCAGGCAGAGCAGGCAGAAGAGCTGATGTGGCTGCCTTTATAGTTACATATGCCCAGAGAAGATCTCATGACCTATCTCATTTTAATGAGCCGGAAAAGATGGTAGGAGGTAAGATAAATCCTCCTTTAATAGAAATAAGTAATCCGAAGATTATGAGACGTCATATGCATTCTCAATTATTTTCTCATCTTTTTAAAATTAATCCTGAGAGTTTTGGTTCTATAGACAAATTTTTCATGAAACATAATGGTATTGAAACTCTCAGAAGTATTCTTAAAGATCGACCGAAACTATTGAAAGAAAGTCTGTTAAGAATTATTCCGGAAGAATATCATAAGGAATTGGAGATTGATAATTGGTCATGGAGAGAGCAACTTTATAACGGCGAGACCGGTATGATGGATAAAGTAATTGACGAAGTCAGGGATAATATCCAGGAATACGAAGAATTGGAGAAAGAAGCAAGTCAAAGTAAAAATTATTCTCAGGCAAATTTATATAAAGGTATTGCAAATACATTGAAACAAAAGGAACTTCTCGGTTTCCTGGGTTCAAAAAATATTCTTCCGAAATATGGTTTTCCTATTGATGTAGTGCCACTAGATATTAAACATCATTCTAAGGAATCGGGAAAATTAGATTTGACAAGAGACCTTAAACTGGCTATTTCCGAATATGCTCCTGGTTCTGAAGTAGTGGCAGAAGGAAAAATATGGGTTAGCAGAGGCGTAAAAAAGATGCCGAAAAGAGACTGGCCGAGATTTTATTATGCTGTATGTCCTGAATGTGGAAAATATCAGGAATCAATAAACGAAGAGAAAATAACTTCCTGTAAAATTTGTAACTCTTCAATAGGTAAGGGACAGAGAGGACTGCAGGGTTTATATATTATACCTTCATTTGGCTTTGTTACATCTTCAGATGATGTGCCGAAAGATATTAAAGATTCCAGACCTCAGAAAACCTATGAAACAAGAATATATTTTTCTGAATATCAAAATGATGATGAAATTTCTGAATGGGAAAAAGAAGGTATGGAACATAGCGCCTATTCTCTGGAAAGACGTTTTTCTAAAGTAGGTGAACTTGTAGTCGTAAATAAAGGACTTGCAGGAGGTTTTTATATATGTGACTACTGTGGATATGCAGAACTTAAGCCAGGATTTAAAAAAAACAGTAAAGGAAAGAAAAAGCCTGATGAAAAAAAACTACATAGAAGTCCCTCAGGGAAAAATTGTTCCGGTTATCTAAAGCGTGTTCATCTGGGGCATAAATTTTTATCTGACGTCCTGGAATTAAGGTTTGATGGTAATGTACCTTCTGATGATATGTTCTGGTATTCTCTCATCTATGCTCTCCTGGAAGGGGCTAGTCTGGCACTTTCCATAAAAAGAACTGATATAGATGGATGCCTTAATCCTCAGGGGTCTCATACTGCTCCCAGTATTATTCTTTTTGATACAGTTCCTGGAGGAGCAGGACATGTAAAAAGAATAGGCAAAAATTTAAAAGGGGTCATGGAAAATGCTTTGAAAAAAGTTCAGGATTGTGAATGTGATGAGAATACAAGCTGTTATGAGTGTTTAAGAAATTACCAGAATCAGTACTATCATGACTATCTCAAAAGAGGAGGTGTAGCAAGATTTCTGGAGGATTTGCTCGTAAATCTTTATGAAGAATCACCTGATACACCCAGAAGTATAGAATTACCTGATTTCCCGAGATGGCTTTCTAAAGAAGTTATAGGAAGTTCTGAAGTTATAATTATTACAGGTAAATTAGAGCTTTATAAGCCAGAATTTAATTATGCAGGAGATACTGACTGGTTTGATATATTGAGAAGAGCTTCTACCATCGGATCAAAAATTTCTCTTGTTATTAAATCTATACCTCCCGCTATTTCCAGAAAGCCGGATGAGATGGCTTTACTTTTTGAATTATCCAGATTAATACAGAAAGGTATAGAGCTTTACAGGATAAAAGATAATGAAGATGTTCCTGAATGGCATATTTATATGAAAGAAAAAGCTGATAATCCTACAGAAAGGATTCTGAAATGCAGGGATACAAAGAAATTTTTCTCTACCGGTTTATCTCAGCAAATTGGCAGCCTTTCCTGGTTAAATATTTTTAATCAGAATGTTATCGGTAATATTAAATCTGACCTGCAGTCTTTTATAAAAAATTCCTGTATAAAGCTTATTCCAAAAGAAATCTTCAGGTTTTCTGAGGATAACTTAATTCGTGTTCCAGAAGGTTTATCTTATGATATAGATCATTTTATAGGCAAATTTTTCTCCCATGCTGTAAATGATATAACTATAAAAGATCCTTATATTCATAATGAAAATCAACATAAGGTTCTGGAGTCATTATTAGATATGATTGAGAAAAAATGTGTAAATGGAAGTACCGTATCCGTTAATATTATTACCACTCAACCTGATATAAGAAAAGATTACAGAGGAAAGGAATTAATTGAAAAACAAAAACTATTCCAGAGTGACTTAAAGAAGAAATTTTCAAGACTGGCATTAAATATAAAAACTCTTCCATCAGATCATCCTGAGTATAAAAAACTCCATGACAGAGAGATCAAACTTGTAAAAAAAGATGGAAGTAAATCAACTGTTTTACTAGGAAGAGGACTGGATTTTATTCAATATAAGAATATGTACGGTAGCGATAAAATTTCTACATTGAGAACATATATAGCAGTATTTAATGAATAATGAATAAGGTGCTTTATTATGGACAGATTTTTTACAACTGCCTGATATTGTTTATGGTGAGACTATCGAAATAAAATGTACAATATTCTTGAATAGAAGATGACGAGGTGGAATATGTATAAACAAATTGAAGAAAAACTCAAAAATCAGTTTAATATTGATTTACCTTCTGATATAAAGCCTGATATCAGAAAATTACTTTTTGATTTATTAAACGAAAATGAAAAATTACGTATAGAGAAAGAAGAGTTTATAAAGTATAAAGAGTTAAATCAAAAAGTAATTACAGAAAAATTACAGAGTATTAACTTAGTTGAGAATGACGGACAGAGATTATCTAGAGTTAATGAAATTTATAAAGAAGAAGATGACTTTATCGAAGAAGAAGATGACTTTACCGAAGAAGAAGATGACTTTACCGAAGAAGAAGATGACTTTACCGAAGAAGAAGATGACTTTACCGAAGAAGAAGATGAGTTTGTCGAAGAAGATGAAGATGAGTTTGTCGAAGAAGATGAAGAAGATGACTTTGTTGAAGAAGAGAAAAAGGACAATGAATTTGATAAAGAAAATAATTGGATTAAAAAGGGACATACTTTAAAATATTTAGAAAAATATGAAGAAGCTATTAATTGCTATGAGAAAGCCTTAACACATAATCCTGATTATCTTTCTGCTTATTATCATATAGGTAGTTCTCTGGCCAACCAGAGGAAATATGATAGGTCAGTCGATTATTTTAATAAAACATTAAATATTAACTCTGAATATATACCTGCTTTAATTAGTAAAGGTCTGGCTTTATGCAACCAGGAGAAATATGAAGAAGCAATTAGCTGTTATGATAGAGTTTTAGAGATTGACTCTCAATATCTTGATGCTTTATATGCCAGAGGGATGGCCCTTTATAAACAGGGAAATTTTGACGAGGCAATCAGGTCTTATGATGAGATATTATTGACTGACCCTGAATTTAGTTTTGTCTGGCATAGTAAAGCTAAAATTTTGAATGAACAGAAGAAGTATGAAGAAGCTATTGCCTATTATGATAAGGCATTAGAATTTGATCCTGCCAATACAGAATTTCATAAATATAAGCAAGAAGCTTTAGATGGCTGGGAAAAATACAAAGAAAATATGGCCTATTATGAGGATGGTAATAAGTTATTTGAACAAAAAAAATATACGGAGGCAATTGACTTTTATAATAAGGTATTAGAATTTGATCCTGAATTTGCTCAGGCATGGTATGAAAAGGCATATTGTTTATATAATCAAGAAAATTATATTGAAGCATTAAATTGTTATGACAGAGCTATATCACTTGAACCGAATCATGTTCAAGCTTTATGTAAAAAGTGTCTGGTTTTACATGAACTGAAAAGATATGATGAGGAAATTCTCTGCTATGATAAAATTTTAGAAATCAATCCTCATAATATAGAAATCTGGCTGGATAAAGCTTTTCTTTTGGAAGAACAAGAAAAATATGAAGAAGCAATATATTCTTATGATAAAGTTTTAGAGATTAATCCTTTATCTGATATGGCCTATAATAATAAAGCATGGATTTTATATAAACTTGGTAAATATGAGGAAGCATTTATTTTTGTCGAAAAAGCTTTAGATATAGATCCTCAATGCCCATATTCCTGGGATACTACTGGTTATCCTGAAGCCTGGTATAAAAAAGGATTGATTTTGTATGAACAGAGAAAATATGAAGAAGCTCTTAATTGCTTTGATAAGGTTTTAAAAATTGATAATACCTATTCTAAAGCCTGGTACAAAAAAGGCTTAATTTTACATGAACAGGAAAAATATAATGAAGCTTTAGAGTGTTATAACAGGGCAATAGAAATCAACCACAATGAAAAAACTTACTGGCAGAGTAAAGGAATGATTTTACTTAAACAGGGAAAATATGAAGAATGTATTGCCAGCTTTAATAAAGCTTTAGATATAGACTCGAATGATATGATTAGCCTTAGCCGTAAATCTACTGCTTTGAATAAAATGACAAAATATTCAGAAGCTATTAATTGTTTGAATAAAGTTTTAGAAATAGATCCTGCAGATACCTATGCACTGAATGAAAAAGGTAATGCTTTATATAAACTGGGAGAATATAGAAATGCCGTGAAATGTTATGATAGGATTCTGTATATTAATCCCAACCATAGCAATGCTTATAAGAATATGAAATTTATTTTAACCCTTCACGGATACGATTTATATGAAAAAATGTATAAAATTAACTCTTTTGATAAAATTTACTGGCAGAATAAAGGTATAGATTTATTTGAAGATCAAAATTACGATAAAGCCATAATCTGTTTTAATAAAGCTTTAGAATTTGGACCTTCAGATAAAAGTATTTTGAATAAGAAAATTGGCTGCTTAGATAAAATCCTAGAAATGAATCCAGATAAAAGTATTTTGAATAAGAAAATTGGCTGCTTAGATAAAATCCTAGAAATGAATCCAGAAAATATTCAAGCATGGAATAAAAAAGCTATTGCCTTATATAAACAACGGAAATATAGAGAGGCAATCAAATGTTATGATAAAATTCTGGGAATTAACCCAAATCATAGTGTTGCTTACAAGAATAAACAAGTTATTTTAGAACAAAATTTTCTAAGACAATCAACTAAAAATAATAATGATATAAATTCGAAGTTTATTTCATTGATTAAAAATAGAATGAAAGATTTTTCTACCTGGTACAAAATTGGACATAAATTATATAGTCAAAAAAAATATGAAGAAGCTATATATTGTTACGATAAAGCTCTAGAATTTAACCCTAAATGTACTATAGCTTTAAATTATAAAGGAATCGCTTTATATGATCAGGGAAAGTATCAAGAGGCAGTTATATGTTATGATAAAGCTTTAGCAATTGATCCTAAATATAAAAATGTTATTAGTAATAGAGAAACGGCTTTGTTATCCTTGAAAAAATTTGGGAATAAATAAGAAAATAACTTTTTATAATTTTAACTATACTTTTGCAGAATCTTGAAAAATCGTTGTCCCGTAGGGGCGCACGGCCGTGCACCCCTACAAGTGGGAATAATGCTTTGTTAAAAAAGTGCAAAAGTATAGATTTTAAGATAGAGGTTAAAAATATCGGAAGAATTATGGCATAGAAATGAAATACTATTAAAATAAAACATTTTGAAAGTTGTGATATTTATGGGATTACATAAGAACTTATTGTATAAAACTGATCTTGGAGAATATTATATAGGAAAAGCAGAAGAATTACTCAAATCTAATTTAGGGAAAAGACTAAAAAATAAAGTACAATTAATCTTAACTTCCCCGCCATTCCCACTGAATAATAAAAAAAGCTATGGAAATTTAACTGGAGAAGATTATAAAAATTGGTTTATCAATTTAGCAGAGATATTTGCTGACCTACTAACAGAGAATGGTTCAATAGTGATAGAGATCGGTAATTCCTGGGAACCAAAACGGCCGGTGCAATCTTTGTTACATTTAGAAGCTTTATTAGGATTTGTGAAAAATCCTAAAGCAAATCTTAGGTTATGCCAGGAGTTTATATGCCATAATCCTTCCCGCCTTCCAACTCCTGCACAGTGGGTAACAGTAAATAGATGCCGGATGATTGATAGTTTTACTCATATATGGTGGATGTCAAAAATAGATTACCCCAAAGCTGATAATAGAAAAGTATTGAGACCTTACAGTAAAAGTATGGAGTCATTATTAAAAAGACAAAAATATAATTTTGGTAAAAGACCATCAGAACATACTATTAGTGAGAAAAGTTTTTTGAAAAATAATAAGGGCAGTATAATGCCTAATGTTATAGAATTTGAACAAATAAATAATAATAGAGAGTCTAGATTACCAAGAAATATATTTAGTATATCAAATACTATCTCCAATGATTTTTTCATGAAAATCTGCCGTGAAGAAGGTATAAAACCACATCCTGCAAGAATGCCTTTAGAACTTGCTAATTTTTTTATTGAATTTTTGACAGAGCCAAGTGAATTAGTACTAGATACTTTCGCAGGTAGTAATACCACTGGTTTTTGCGCCGAAAAGTTATCTCGTAAATGGATATCAATAGAAATAAATAAAAATTATGGAGAACAATCTATAGTAAGATTTCAAGAGCCTTCAATGGAGTGTAAATTAAAGAAAGTAGGTAAGTAAAATGCTTTTAACAGAACAAATTAAATCTCTGGCATCAGTAGATGTATTTTTAGAAAGTAAGAAAAAGGAATATTTTCTGGGCAGACCATTTTATTTAGATTATGATAAGGCTTATCTACTAATTGCTGATGCATGGAAAATGAAAGTTGGTGGTATCCCACAGGGAACTTTTCTTTTAGCTTTTTATGAAAATGAAGAAAATGTATCAGAAGCTTTACTATTAAGGGCACTAAAACCTACTAAATTACCTACAGATAATGATGTTGTAAGTTCAATGGTTGAATACTATAAAGATAATTTAAACACCTCAGGTAAAGAGAGTCAACTTGATGAATTTACAAGATATGAATTCAGCTTTTCTGGGTTGGAATGTAGAATTCTTGGTACTTTCTATAAAGATAAGAATGATAAAATTTTATTTGGTGCAGACGTAGAAAATTTTTATAGTGCTCATAATTATAGTGTTTATAAACCACAAGGTAAAGTGCTTGAATTTATTTCAAATTTAAGAGATGGTGATAGTATACCCGAAAATGATACAGATATAAGGATAGGAAAAATAAGATATAGTTCCAGCTATAGGTTCCAGGAGAATATGGAAGATGTACCTGTTTATGTTAATCCAAAAGATTTTTTGGGGAAGAGAACAGCTTTATTCGGCATGACTCGTACCGGTAAATCAAATACTGTTAAAAAGATTATTCAATCTACGGTAGAAATTAGTAAAAAAGTACCTGAAAATTTATTTGATGATTATGTTAAAATAGAAAATTTACTTGAACCTTATGACTCTAATGGTATTCCTAAACAATCAGTAGGACAAATTATTTTTGATATTAATGGTGAATATGCCAATGCAAATCTACAGGATGACGGCACTGCTATTTTTGAATTGTATAAAGAAGATGTAATAAGGTATAGTGTTTTAGAAAAAATAGGCTTTAAAGTTATGAAAGTTAATTTTTATACAGATTTATTATCTGGATTTGAATTAATTAAATCTCATTTAATAAATGATAGCAGTGATTATGTTAAAAGTTTTACGTCTGTAGATTTATCAGAACCTGAAGATAAAGATGATAACTCTGCTGTTACGAGATATGGAAGAAGAAGGGCAGCTTATCTTTGTTGTCTTAGTCAAGCAGGTTTTAAGATACCAAATAAATTTGTGGTTAAGTTTGATGGTAATAAAGATTTGAATGATATAGGAGGATGTAATCCTGCTAAAGGTATATCTTTAGATGATGCAATTAATTGGTTTACTAATATTTGGAACGTTTATGATAAAGAGAGTTTTTTTGAGAATTATAAAAAGGAACATAAGCATGAATGGGCGGATGAAGATTTAAAATCTATATTAATTTTTCTCACGAGAAAACAGAAACCAGGAGGTAAAGCTAATATAAGTGGTTATCGTAAATTGAATAAATTAAAAGATCTCCACACTAATTCTGTATCAGAATCTTTTGAGACAGATATTATTAAAGCATTACGAAAAGGTAAAATCATTATTGTTGACTTGTCTCAAGGAGATCCCGAAGTTCAAAGATTATATTCAGAACGTATATGTAGAAAGATATTTTCTGAAGCAATGGATAATTTTATAAAAAATAAACCAAATAATTTTGTCCAGTTTTATTTTGAAGAAGCACATAATTTATTCCCTAAAAAAGAAGATAAGGATTTAAGCCAGGTTTATAATAGGGTTGCTAAGGAAGGAGCCAAATTTAATCTTGGACTTATTTATGCTACTCAGGAAGTGAGTTCAATTAGTGGGAATATTCTTAAGAATACCCAAAATTGGTTTATAGCCCATTTGAATAATGATGATGAATTAAAGGAAATTAAAAAATACTATGATTTTGGTGATTTTGCAGAGAGTTTAATAAGATTCAGTGCTTCCAGTGATAAAGGATTTGTGCGAATGAAAACTTATTCTAATCCTTTTGTTGTCCCAGTACAAGTAGATAGATTTTTAGCTAAATAAGAGGTGTTATAATGGGTTATTCAAGTAAAGGGCGAAGGCCAAATGAATATGCAAGTAAATCATCTCATGGTTACATAATAAAGGATCCAATAGTAATAGATTTTTTAAATAAATGTTCTATGCCTAAAAGCGCAGAAGATGTTACTTTTATAGAGGATAGGATTGTTGATTTAGAAGAAAATATAATAAATCCAATAAAACATGTTATTGCTATAGATGGTGGTTACTCTGAAGTCTCTGTAAGGAAAGAATTTCCATCTGTAACAATTACTTTTTTTCAATTTGGTGCTCTTATTTTTAATATTTCGGACTTGGATGAATTATCTAATAAACCTTTTATTGATCCAGAAGATATTGCAAAATTAAAAGAAATGCAAAGGTTTAAACTTGTAATACCTACCAAAAGTATTTCTCTTAATACTGAATATTCTCTAATAAACTCCATCCGTAGTACACTCCATGATTTCTTTTTACAGGATTTGGAAGGGGATAAATTTATTGAAACACTAAAGTGGTTTGTTTTTAAAGAATATAGTTATGATGGGCAATCTTCTAAATGGAATCTGGCTAACTGTCCAACCTGCAGTAGTTCTAATATAGAACTTTATAGAAAAGATATGTCTAAAGAATATACTTTTTCCTGTACTTATTGTCAGGAAAAGATTTATTTAATTGATATATTCAGGCTTCATGAAGCAATTGACAATGAATTAGGAGCAGGCGGAATTTCTGGTTATTTACTGACATTGTTAGAACAGATAGTCTTGGTACATATAATAAGAATTATATTAAAAACTAAATCTTCCTTGTTGAATGACACAATTTTTATAAAAGATGGTCCTCTTGCTTTTTTTGGTCAAACTGCAAATATGTATAGGCCTATGAGAGAACTGGTAAATTATCTTTTATCATATTATAATTTGTATTTAGTCGGTCTAGAAAAAAGTGGTGCATTTGTTGAACATGCGGATGAAATTGCAAAAAAACTTAATGCAGGACAGGTTTTATTAATAGATAATGACTATATTTATAAATATATAATACCTGGGAAAGCAGATCCTAATAATCCCTATGGTAGAACAACTTATTATGGGAATAAGTTGATTTTCAAATCTCATGATGATAAGATATATGTTGCTACATTACCAACAAGAGATATAATTGCTTTTCCTAAGAAAGATGATTTCACAAATATTGATGTTATTTTAACTAATGTAAAGAAATTAAAATGTGATATGTATGATAGCTCTTTACTCCCTATTAGTTTAGTAAATAAATTAGTTTCTTTAGCTGAACATCCAAGTTCTATCATATTAGAAAAATTCGCAAAAAAAAGCTTGAAATAATAATATTTATTATACTGTATAGTTATGTGTTAAGAGATGAGGAGATAATATGGATATAGCAATAGAAATGTTTACTTTAAATGGTAAATTAAGAGAAATGAGATTTTTTCAGTATAAGCTTACAGGTAAAGGCGATGTAAAGAATTTTTTTAAAATTTCAGGTTCTGCAAGATATGCTCTTCTACAGCGTAATAACTATAAGGCTGTTTTTAGTAAGCAAGAGAACTTTTACTCTATAGAAAAATTAGAAAATATTCCAGAAGTTGACGGTTGTATAATCCAACCTTTAGATTGGATTACTTTACCAGTTCAAGGTTTTGAAAATATATATGCAGATTTATTAATCAGATATATTAATGAAAATTTAAAGAAAAATAAAAAATATAACATAAAATTTAATAATAAAATTACATCTCTTGATATTTTAAATAGAGATAATTCTTATGAAAAAATAAAAAGTCTGCAAGGAATAAATTTAGAAAGAGTTTTTTATTTAGATCCTGTTGTAAAATCCGATGGTCAGGTATTTTTAGGAGTATCTGTAAATAGTAAATTTACAACTGATAAGAATATTTATGATATGATGCAAGAAAATAAAAATGTTTCGGGAATAGATGTCAATTACTTATGGTCTACAATAGATGGTGCTGGAAAGATAACGGAAATTTTAGATAAAAAAATATCAGATAAACTGGATTGCCTTAAAGGACAATCTTTAATAGAATTCTTCTGTAATACAAATCAGGAATACAGGGTTAATAAATTTACAGACAAAGATAAAGAAGCAAATGTCGTAATGGTTTGTTATAAAGGACAAAAAACATCTCGTCCACATATTCCTCAATCATTAAAACCTGTACTGGATAGAGAATACGTAAGTAGAACAGATCCTTCTTTTTCTATAAAAACAGATAAGTTTGTGAAGATGGAAATGGACTATAGATTTAAAATTTTAAGTGCATTTATAAAAGATATAGGTAAATTAAACAAAATTGATGATCTGGAGTTTAATTTTAATTCATGTAAATGTATAAATGAGTTTGGGTTTGAAGTTAAAGAATTAGTAACTCCCACATTAGTAGGAGCGAAAGGCCAGAAAACAACCAGAAACGGAATATTTAAAACCGGTTATTATAAAAAGCCCGATAAGAAAATAAATGTTGGAATAATGTACCCAGAAGATTTCGAAAAACAATCAAGGAAAGCATTAGGAAATATCTGGACTTTTAATGTACATGGCTATGTGAAAGACAGTAAAGGTATAAAACACAAAACATCCTGTGAAAACTTGATGGATTTAGAGTATGAAAGATTAGAATTTTCTGCTTATAAATCAGGAGATATTACTGATTATAAAAAAGTTGCTTATTCTTTGAAAAATAATCAGGATCTTAATTTAATATTATGTGTAATACCGGATGAAGAAGAAGATAATCCATATTCTCCTTTTAAAGAAGTTATGGCTGAACTGAGTATACCTTCCCAGATGATTACTACTGACAGTATTGATAAAATTAATGATTGTGATGATATAGATAACATATATTCATATTCAGGCCTTTATTATATACAGAATATTTCTTTAGGCATGCTCGGAAAAACTGGAGGAATTCCCTGGGTGTCAGGTAATATGGATAGTAATGTAGATTGTTTTATCGGGCTCGATGTAGGAAATCCTGATAAGAAAAAGATAAGATATCCTGCCTGTTCTATAATGTTTGATAAATCTGGATCTCTTATAGGTTATTTCAGGCCAAAGCTTCCTCAGACAGGGGAAAAAATAGTTGATGAAATATTACAGGATATTTTTGATAGAGTTTTACTTTCTTACAATGAAAAATATAGTGCATATCCAAAGCATGTTGTAATTCATAGAGATGGATTTGCAAGAGAAAATATTGACTGGTTTAAAACATATTTTGGGAATAAAGATATTATATTTGATATAGTAGAGATTAAAAAAGATGGAGCAATTAAATTTGGAGAAATCTATCAGGATTATATATTGAATCCTTTACCGGGTATATACTTAACTGATGGAGATGTAGCATATCTTGTTACTACTGATATTCCACCAAATAAGAAAAATAATAAAAATAAAAAGAGATTTCTTGGTTCATCTAATCCTCTTAAAATTGAGAAAGTATATGGTAATTCAAGCCTGGATGAGTTAGTCAAACAAATATATTATTTATCAGAAATACATATAGGGTCAATAAAGAGTACCAGACTTCCAGTAACAACCGGCTATGCTGATAGAATATCAAAATCTGTACGTTTTATACCCGAAGGTAAATTAGACAATAGATTATTTTTTTTATAATTCAGGTAAATAATTACGGAACAGTCCTTGATGAGAATTACACAAAGGCTTTTATCAATAATACCGATTTAAGCCTTGCAACAGTTATGTTACTCGATAAGGTTCAAAAGAGAAAATCTATTGCTAAAGATGAATATAATATTCTTAAGAAACAAAAGCTTGTGGAAGGAAGATATCCAAATATTTATGTTGCATCTCAAATTGCAGATATTACATACTGATGATGGTGGAAAAAACCGGGTAATTCAAAGATATAACCTGTGTGAAGTCAACTGATCTTTATTCTGTACCGGCCAGTATGCCATAACTCAAGTTCGGACTTGAATTTGTTACAAATTCAGTCTATACTGGAGAAGAGAATTGAAAATTAGGTGATTTTATAATTGATCTTTGTAAAATATAATTTATATGTAAAGGGTGGTTTTAAGAATGATAAAAATACGCTCTGTTTTTGACGGGAATGCTTTTTTTCCTAAAGAGCCTGTTTTACTTACTCCCAATACAGAATATATAATTTTAATTTCCGAGGAAAACAAAGAACCTGTAGAAAATAAAGAAATTCATCCACTGACGGCTATAAGCCAACTGGCCTGTAATATGGGCCCATCAGATTTATCAGAAAATTTTGATTATTATACAAGGCAGATAAAAAATAATGATTAAGAGTTGTTTCCTTGATACCAGTTATTTAATTGCATTGATAAATACAAATGATCGATGGCATAAAGTGGCTAATTACTGGCAGGAAGAAGTAATTAAAAATAACATTTTACTTATAACGACAGAATATATACTGGTT
>Ga0302241_1001420_pt1 | contig 17495 bp, 12 predicted proteins | sample AAG_UR_Arg_MG_FD_193532 | JGI IMG/M metagenome (GOLD analysis project Ga0302241, IMG submission 193532) | Enriched activated sludge microbial communities from anaerobic digester in WTTP, New Holstein, Wisconsin, United States - AAG_UR_Arg | ecosystem: Engineered > Bioreactor > Anaerobic >... | reverse complement strand
CGAAGCGGTTCCGGCAAATCTACTCTGTTAAACCTGTTATGTGGGATAGATATTCCCACATCTGGAAGTGTCTTTATAAATGATATAGAGATTACAAACCTTTCCGAACATAAAAGAACTCTTTTCAGGAGAAAAAATATAGGTTTTATATTTCAATTTTTCAACCTTATACCTACTCTTACAGTAGAAGAAAATCTACTGCTGCCTCTGGAATTAAATGGTCTTATAAATCAGAAAAAAATAAAAGAAGTTCTGGCTATTCTGGAACAATTAGGTCTTTCTGATCGCAAAAAAAGTTACCCTGATCAGCTTTCAGGAGGGGAACAGCAGAGGATAGCTATTGCCAGAGCATTATCTCATGATCCAATATTAATACTTGCAGATGAACCCACGGGAAATCTGGATATTGAAACAGGTGAACAGATTCTTAACATACTCGATAATCTTACCAGAAAATCAGGTAAAACAATAATTATGGCCACACACAGCAAAGAAATGGTATGTTCAAGTCGCCTGAAAGATAGAATAGTAATTTTCGCTATGGACGGTAAAGGTAATTGCTATCGATTATAAGTTTCAATCTCTCCCAGAGTTTCTCCTAAAAGGAATTTTACTTTCTTTTTGACCTAAAATTCGGTATCACATCATTAAACAGGAGTCAGAAGTGAATCCTGTATCCTGTATTCTGAAGCCTTCTCTTTTTAATTTTCAAAATGCATAACTCCTGATTAAACTTGTATTTTCCATAATCATTTTCCTTTCAGGTTTAATTCTTTACTAAAATTTTGTTTATGTTATAATATATTGAGGAGTTGATGAAAATATCAGAAGAAAAACTAGATTTAATAATAGATGAATTGAAAAAGATAAATTAGATAAAATATCTGCTACACAACGAGAACTTGAAGATAGATTAGAAGATTTAGAAGAACCAACTCCTGTGCGATACAATTATAGTTCACCTCTTTAGGACTACCCAAAACGAAAAGTTAATAGAAAAACGCTGAGGGAAATAAATGAGTAAAATTCTTCTCAGATCAAGTCTTCGCTATATAATAGACCATCCCTGGCAATTTTTTCTTTCTATCTTAGGTATCCTTCTTGGAGTAGCTGTAGTAATATCCATGGATATTGCCAATGAAAGTGCAAGACAGGCTTTTATTACTTCCACTCAGACTGTAACAGGCAAATCAACTCATCAGATAAGCGGTCCTCCCGGGGGATTTTCAGAAGATCTCTACAGAGAACTCAGAATTAAAAAGAAAATCAGGCCATCTGCACCGGTAATTGAAGGTTTCTTAGCTTTACCTGAGTATAAGGGCCAGACTTTACATCTTCTTGGGATAGAACCCTTAACAGATTCCTCTTTCCGACCCTATCTGAATAATTTTAGAAACAAGACCATAACAAATCTATTTCCCCTTTTGAGCCGTCCCTATACTGGTATGATATCTACTGATAAATCATTGCAGTTAGGTATTAAGACAGGAGATCTGCTCACAGTAAGAGCAGGTAGCATAAAAGAAAAAATTCTAATTATAGGTCTTATAGAACCATCAGATGAAATGAGCAGAAGAGCCCTGGAAAATATGCTTATAACTGATATTGCAACAGCGCAGGAATTACTTGCCATGAAAGGACATATAAGCTGGATAGATCTAATTATTCCTGAAGGACCTCAGGGGAAGATTCTCATAGAAAATATAAAAAAAGAACTTCCAAAAGAAAACAGACTGACGCCAACAAATTCACGTTCTCAGGCAGTGACAAATATGACAAGAGCATTTAATCTGAACCTTACAGCACTAAGTACACTGGCACTTATAGTAGGTATGTTTCTTATCTACAATACTATGACCTTCTCCGTAGTGCAGAGACGAACAATGATTGGAATGCTCAGAGCTGTTGGAGTCACGAGGGGTGAAATCTTCAGATTAATCCTTGGAGAGGCTCTCTTTATAGGCATCTGTGGAACTATTACAGGTATAGTTACCGGCATTTTTATGGGAAAAGGTATGGTCACACTCGTAACTAATGCTATAAATGATATATATTTTGTCCTCTCTGTAACTAATATAACAATTTCATATCTTACAATATTAAAAGCTATAGGACTGGGAATTTGTGCAACCCTTATAGCGGCATTGTTACCTGCTCTGGAAGCAACGTCAGCACCTCCAAGAACAGTTATAAGCCGTTCCACCATAGAAATCGGATCACGAGGCAGACTACTTTTAGAAGCTCTGGCAGGTTTATTATTACTTATATGTGCTACAGGTCTTATCTTTTTCTCCGAGAGAGATCTCATATTTAGTATAGGTTCTATGTTTATCATTACTATCGGATTTGCTCTTCTTACCCCTATAATTACAGTGATATTCACAGGTCTCTTAAAACCCATTACAGGATATTTATTTGGTATCCCCGGACGTATGTCAGCCAGTGGTATCACTTCATCACTGAGCCGTACTGCAGTAGCCATAGCAGCTCTTATGATTGCCCTTTCTGTAACTGTAAGTGTTGGTATTATGGTAGCCAGTCTGCGTTATGCAGTAATAGTCTGGATGGAAACCTTTCTGAAAGCAGATATATATATTTCTCCTCCAGCCCTGGTTTACAGTCGTTCTGATCTACTCATTGACCCACACCTGGTAAAGCTTTTATCAGAAGCAGATGGTATTTCATCTGTAACTACCTATAGAGGTGTCATGATAGAGTCAGACAGGGGTTTAAATCAGCTAATTGCCATTACAATTGACAAAGAAACATACTCATCCTTTCGTTTTAAAGAAGGAAATCCTGCAAATATCTGGACTGTCTTTGAAGGACAGGATTCCGTCATAGTATCGGAATCATATGCATATTTACACAACTCCCGCATCGGTTCAACCATCACTATGCTTACAAACAGAGGAGAAAAGAAATTTTTTATAGCCGGTATCTTTTATGATTATACCTCTGATAGAGGCATAATAGTAATAAATAGAAAAACCTATGAAAAGTACTGGTATGATCGTAATATATCATCACTGGCTATCTATACAAAAAAAGGTGTTAATACAGATGACCTTATAAACAAATTAAGAGAAATTGCAGGTCCTCATCAGGAAATAATAATACAATCAAACAGATCACTCAGAGAAGTAACTCTTCAGGTATTTGACAGGACTTTTATCATTACTGATGTATTGAGAATTTTATCAATTATAGTGGCCTTTATCGGAGTTCTGAGTGCATTAATGGCTTTGCAACTCGAACGTGCAAGAGAAATAGCAGTTTTAAGAGCAACAGGTCTTACACCCGGGCAGGTATGGAAAATAATTATAATACAGACAGCTCTAATGGGTATAATTGCCGGCGTCATGGCTCTTATACTGGGAATTGTAATAGCTATAGTTTTAATATTTGTCATAAATCGTAGATCCTTCGGATGGACAATGGAAATGGTTATCCCACAGGCTATATTGGTGCAATCTTTTTTTCTGGCAATAACTGCCTCCATCCTGGCAGGGATTTATCCTGCTATGAAGATGGCAGGGACGTCTCCTGCTGCAGCATTAAGGGAAGAGTGAAATCGTGAAAGATGAGTTTCACTTCTCACTCTTCTACAACCCTGTCTACCATCTCATTTTCCATCTCACGTTTAACCTTAACAGGATTATCCTCATAAAATTTCTTGTACTTTTTAATTTCATCAAGACAGCTTAAAAAGGCATCCACTACTTTCGGATCAAATTGTATGCCTCTTTTCTTTTTTATTATCTCCACTGTTTCTTCTAAAGACATGGGTTCTTTATAGGGGCGCTTTGAGGTTAAAGCATCAAATACATCGGCTAAAGCAACAATTCTACCATAAATATGTATGTCTTCGCCTTTAGTACCATAGGGATAACCGGTGCCATCGAAATATTCATGATGGGTGAGACATATTATTGCTGCTTTTTTAAGATATGGAGACAGTGATTCCTTAAGTATATTATAACCTATTATAGGATGATCCTTTATTACTTCATATTCTTCATCTGTTAATCTTCCCGGTTTAAGTAAAATATTGTCAGGTATACCGATTTTCCCCAGATCATGAAGAGGTGAAACCAGTTCTATAATACTTACGTCCTCTTCTGGAAGTCCGTAAGCTTCAGCAATCACACGGGAAAAGGCAGTCACTCTGTTTAAGTGCTGATATGTAGCATCATCTTTATATTCAGAAGCAAGGGCAAGTCTGTTAATTGCGTCAAGATTGGTAAGTTTAAGTTCTGATTGAGTTTTTGTAAGATCCAGAAACATATAGTCAAGTTTATCTATCATCTGATTAACGGCATCTGCCAGTTCTTTTATCTCATCTTTGGTTTGTATCTCTATTTTAGATTTAAAATTACCCTCGGAAATTACCTTTGTATGTTCGATTATCTTAAGTATAGGTAAACTTACCTTAGAAGAAATAATTATACTCAGAATAAGAGAAATAATAAGATCCAGAATAAAAATTACAACAGTCCAGATGGTAACATATTTTTGAAAGGAAGCTATTTTCTCTGCTGAAAGATCTATACATACTACACCCAGTGTATTGCCAACTTTATCTTTTATGGGAGCATAACCTGAAATCTGGACACCCCATTTATCCTTATAAAGAGATTTTGTTGCTACTGGCTGGGAAAAGGCTATCTTTTCTCTGAGTTCGGGAATATTATGTACGTAATAATTTATATCTTTTATATCCTCTTCACTCATAACAGTCCTGCCAAAGTAATTGGCATCGGCTACAAATTTACATATATTGGGGTCCTTCGTACCAATTAATGTATAGGCAAATCTTATATCAGGATTATTTATTAAAACATCATGAAGTAAATTATTAATTTTTATAAATGATTCTGATAGCACAGGATTATCGGGATCAATCTGTCTGAATTCTTCCGGTTCTATCATCAATACAGTTGTCGAAGCTATACCGACAACAGTTTTCTTCAGGCCAATAAGCTGAGAGTTCAGTGCTATAAGGTAGACGAAATATATAGATACTCCAGATACAAAAAGTGTAGTTATAAGAAATACTATAAATAACTTTATTCTGAAGCTTTTAAACATTATATTAATTCCTGAAAAAATCATATAATAATTATAGAAATTATAACATTATAAAAAATAAACTACAACTATTATAGAGGTAACACTCTAAAAATAAGTATTGTAAATTTCAGAGACCTATATTATAATTAACCGTTAAATTCAGCAAAATTTTTATATTACAGGCTTTTATGTGTGAACCCATATCCATAAAATTCATCTATTAATGAAAGCTAAAGGTGCAGATGATATTTATGCAAAAAATAAAAAAAATCCTCCAAGATAACCTTCTTCTTCTGGGAATAATTATGACTCTTATTCTAATATCTGTAAATATATCATATACCTGGAATGATTATATCGCTTTTTCTCAGATTACAGATGAAGAACTGCGATTACAGGAACTTGGAGGTATAATTAATTATCTGAATGAAATGTTCACTACTTCTACCCTTATGGGTGTCATAACAGGTGATCTAAACTGGGAAGAAAAATATAGAAGTTATAAACCCGAGTATGATAAAGCAATAGAAGAATTTATAAAGCTCTCTTCCGGTTCAAGTAATGATAAAATCAGGGAAACTGAAAAAATTCATGAAGAACTATTTAAAATAGAAAATGAAACATTTAAACTGATAAAACTTGGGCAAATTGAAAAAGCAAACAAACTCATCTACTCTGATGAATACCTGAATAAGAAAGAAATTTATACAAAAAGCATACAAAAAATTATAAGAGACACTATTGAAGAACGTATAGAAAAAGAAAAAATTAACTTTAGTAATAAGCTTTCTAAGGACATTATCTTTTCTGCTATTACCCTATTAGTCCTTCTATCCGGATGGAGCGGTGTAATAATAAGGTTCAGAAAACAGATAGAAGCATATCAGAAAGCGGAAAAAGCTCTTAAAGAAAGTGAACAGCGTTATCATGCCATAGGTGAATTAATCCCCTTTGGTGTATGGGTCTTTAACCCTGATGGTGGAGTCATATATCTGAGTGACAGTTTTAGAAGGTTACTGGGTATAAGCCTTGAAGAATCCAAAAAATCAGGATGGCTTGACAGGATATCAAAAATAGATGCCGAGAGAATACTTACACAATGGAAAAAATGTGTCAAAATCGGTTCTTTCTGGGACTATCTTTTCCATTTAACAGGAAAAGACGGAAAAGAATATGCAATTTTAAGCCGTGGTGTTCCAATACGTGATGAAGAGGGAAATATAACCTCCTGGGCAGGTATTAATCTGGATATTACAGAACGTGAAAAAATGGAAATGGAATTAAGAAAATCCAGAGATGATCTTGAAAAAAGAGTCGCAGAAAGAACCCTTGAACTTCAAAAAGCAAATGAAACCCTGAAAGAAGAGATTTCAGAACGTAAACGGGCTGAAGGAGAGTTAGACAGAAGAAAAAAAGAACTTGAAGAAATAAACAAAGAACTCATCTCTAAAAATGATGAATTAGATGAATTTGCTTATATGGTCAGTCAGGATTTAAGAGAACCCCTGAGAAATTTAATAGCTACAGGTAATAATTTAAAAAATAAGCTCCAGGAAGGCATTAGCGAGGAAACAAAAATAGATCTGAACAGAATTTCCTCTATATCCAGAGGAATGGCATTATTTATTCAGGATCTCTTAACCCTCTGTAAAGGCGGTAAAAATGGTTTAAGATATGAATTATTTCCCCTTGATGAATGTGTGGAACAGGCCCTTTATTCCCTTGCAGTACGTATAGAAGAAACGAAAGCTACCATAAAGAGGGATCCTCTACCCGATATATTCGGTGACAGAATGCTTCTAACACATCTTTATCAAAATCTTATTGAAAATGCCATAAATTATGTACAGGAAGGGCCACCTGTTATAGAATTAACCTCGGAGAAAACAGAAAAAGGACTTGTTCTTGGCGTAAAAGACAATGGAACAGGTATAGATAAAGAATATATTGATGCCATATTTAAACCCTTCAAAAGAGATCCTTCCCAGGAGTTATTCTGCAGAACAGGTATTGGTCTGGGTATTGCCCGTAAGGCTGTAGAACAGCATGGAGGAAAAATCTGGGTAGAATCAAATGGAGGTAAAGGGGCACATTTCAGGTTTACCCTGGGATGAAAAAGTGAGAGGTGAAAGGTAAAAGCATAATGAAATAGCTTTACCTGTTACGCATCACATATCACATCTCACTTCTTTTCACTTTTCACTTCTCACTATTCATTTTCCAAACAAAAACTTCAAAACCTTCCCCATCCTTTTACCCCAGAAGAATTCATTATGTTCTCCCCGGTAATCCTTATAGTACCGCAGGTTTTTCCCTCTCTTAAAGCCTTTACTTTTTAAGATTTCACAGAGGATATCAGATTCTTCTACAGGGTCTATTTCATCTTCTTCATCCTTTTCATGAACTCCCATATCAAGCCATATCTTCATATCTTCCGGGTCAACTTCCCATTCTTCTGCCATAGTTAAAATAATCTGATCATCCCACCATATGGAAGGTGACATGGCGGCGATTTTTCCGAAATATTCAGGATGTTCCATAGCTGCATAAAGAGATAAAAGTCCACCCAGAGATGAACCTCCTATAGCAGTATCTTCACGGAAGGGTCTTACCCTGAAGGTATCATCAATATATGACTTTACTTCATCTATTAAAAAACTGAGATATAAATCACCATAACCGCCGCTCCCTTCGTTTTCATCCACAGAAGGAGTATATTCTTCATCTCTCCATTCGGTATTTGCTATACCTACTATAATAATCTCCTCAATAAGATCCTTTTCAATCAGTTCCAGAGCTGTCTCATCCATATTCCACCGCCAGGGACCTTCCCCGTATTCACTGAAGATATTCTGGCCGTCCTGCATATAAAATACAGGATAGTTTTCTTCCGATTCCCCGTAGGATGGGGGAAGAAATATATATATATCCCTTTCATTTGAAAGATATTCCGATTCAAACGTGTATACTTCTATCATATTACTGCGTCCGTCCTTTCCTATCTATAATATTTTCTCTAAAATTCGAGCAATTAGCGGGTTTACCTTTCATAAAAAAGGTTATATTATTTTTTTCATTAAACAGTCTTCTTTTCTTTATTTCATTTAGAGTAAGTACAAAAAGTAATGTCCGAAAAATATTAAGTAACTATTTACCTGTTACGAGTATGTAGAGAAACTTTAAGACAAAATTTTTTAGAAATACTCTAAAGATACTGCCAATATCAAAAGAAATCTCGGATCAAATCTTAATTTCAAAATCATTTATAGAGCTTTCCATTTCCCCATATGGCATGATCCCAGTCCAGACCATCTCCGCCGTCTGTCACTACAAGCTCCATAAGATCCTTCCCCGAAAGAGGGATTTCAATATGGAGGGGGTCCTGCCAGCCCCTTACTAAAGGACTTACATAAACCTCTTTTTTATCAAGGATCACTTTAAAAATAACACTTCCCCCTGTACCACATTCCTGCCCTATACCCAGATCAGATTTAAAATAAGTATAACTCTTATTTAATTTATAGGTTATAGTGGAATTTGAATGGGTAGAAAGACCGTAATCATAGGGGTAAAATTTTATAAAGATTCTCTCACCTTCCAGATTTGTATCTTTATGTAATTCTCCCCATCCCTGGGAAGATTTTAATTCCTGAATATGGCTTATATAAACCTCTTTTTTAAAATGACAGATATTGCCTGATATGATATAAATTATGGAAAAAATAAGTATTACTATAACTGGTTTTAAGTTACATTTCCTCAGGACATAAAAAGTAAATAAGAGAAATAATATAAGATTTAAAGCTGCTAAAAAAAGAGAAAGTACCTTACAGTTAATAAGAGACAGGAGGGGATAATTATTTTCCGGATAAACCCAGTGTAATACAATCATAAGACTTAAAAATAGATTTATACTCAGAAAGATATATAAAATCTTATATCTGAGATCCTTGAAAAATACTATAGCCAGAAAAAAGGTAAGAGGAAAGATATATCTCTCATGCATCCTTGTAAGGAGCATAAAAAAAGCAAAACCTGCCAGGGCTATACATTCAATAAGTTTTTCTTCATTTTTTTCTTTATAAAAAGTTATGAAGGTAAGAATAAATACAGAGATAAACATAATAAAACCGGCTTTTTTATATGTTATTATTCCCAGGAGAAGACTGTAATCAGAAGCATTCATACCATCACCTTTTGCCACAAGCCACCAGAGATTAAAGGCATTGAGAGACAGTTCCTGAAATGTTCCCGGTGTGTGAAGAATAATATTTACCACATCATTAACAGTATTATGAAAAATATGAGGTAAACAGACTATAAATACAGTTATAAGGCTTATGGAGATTCCTCTTATGATCTCCTGAAACCTGACTTTATCTCTGGAATTAAGTTCAAATATAAAAGGGATAAATATGGCATATTGTAACTTTATTATTACCGTAAGGGTGAGGAATATATAAGAAAAAAGGGGTTTCTTTTTAAAAGACAGAAAGAGAGACAGAAAGAAAAGAAGAAGTGGAACAGAATCCAACTGTCCCCATATAGCAGAATCTACTATTACAGCAGGATTAAAAAGAAAGAGGAGTAAAATATAAAAAGCTTTCTTAAAGTCAGTTCCCGGAAGAAGATAATAAAATAAAAGTAACCCGCACAGAAGATCTGTTATAAGAGGCGGTAATTTTATGAGTAATGTAAAATATTTAGAATCCTTTAAATCAGGTTTTACCAGGTAATAAATATAAGCAACACTTTTCAGTACATAAAGATAACCCGGAGGATAGGTATTACTCGTGTCATATCTCTGAATATTACAGACTCCGTATTTAAGAGCAGTTATACCCCAGCGTTTAAATCCATCTATATCACCACGGTAGCCGGGATGAAAACTAAAGGAAAGACGAAGAATAAAGGCTATTATAAGGGCCAGAAGGATATATAATATCTGATTTTTTGTGAGGTTCTTTATAAAACCGAACCGTCCTGATTGGATGGATTTTACTATCTTTTTCTTCATTGAGAAATATACCTGAATAGTTGCACTTTATCTTTGATATGAACAAACCAAAATAATATTATTCTTTTTTGCCAGCTCCTGGCCGGAAGGATGGACAAGATATGCAAACATAAGCTTAAATATCTCTTTATCACCGAACTTATTTTCTATTTTCTTCAGGGACTTTATAAAATCCATTACCTCTTTCTTATATATACGATTTTTTGCCTCCCCCAGAATTATAACCTTTCTGCTATCTTTTATCCCTTCAGCATACAGATTTATTTCTACATAATCCTTACCACAAGGTATAAATTTACGCTCCGGTTCTTCTATCTTTATTCCACAGTGTCTTTCCAGATAACCCGGAATAACAACTCTGCCGATATCTTCAAGGCTGAACCCGACAGTACCGGATAAACTGGCAACTTCTATGGCAAGATTTTTTAAGGTTTTACTGATTTCTTCCTGAGCTTCTGCAAGGGCTTCTACTTTTTCTTCTGTTCTCTTCTGAGCTTCTGCAAGGGCTTCTACTTTTTCTTCTGTTCTCTTCTGAGCTTCTGCAAGGGCTTCCACTTTTTCTTCTGTTCTCTTCTGAGCTTCTGCGAGTCTGTTAAGACTTTCCTTTAATTCATTAAAATCTGCTTTTGTTACGGTATTTAAAAGATCTTCATATATTTTACCCATAAATTCTGCTATCTTCATAGCAGCAGCATTATCCATTAGCTCTTTTAATTCCTGATATACTCTTAATGTGTTAATCATAAGACTTCTCCTGATATTTATCTCCAAATTTATTCTATCAGATAATATTTCATAAAACAAGTTCGATTGCGTTTTTCATGACATAAAATTTCATAATTCAGAATACTTTACCTGATATTATTGATCTGAAAAGTTTTATATATTATAATTATTATACTGCACAAAAAAGTAAAGATTTATTCAATAGGATTTTTAAAATGATCAGAAAAATAGTTCTTCGTCATAAAGAAGAAAAAGAAAAATATTACTTAAAAAGCTACATTGAAAGAAAAACTCCCGGTTTTGACCGGAATCTTTTATCTTCAAATCTGATTAAAATCATAACAGGCCCCAGGAGAGCAGGAAAATCTGTCTTTGCATTTCTTATCCTGAAAGATAAACACTTCGGTTATTTAAATTTTGATGATGAAAATCTCCTGAAGATTGATGATTATGATGAATTACTCGAAGGGATAATATCAGTTTACGGAGAGATAAAGTATCTGTTTTTTGATGAAATCCAGAATTTACCAAAGTGGGAACTCTTTGTGAATAAACTCCATCGCCGTGGTTATAACCTTATTTTAACTGGTTCAAATTCAAACCTTTTGAGTAAAGAATTAGGCACAGCCCTTACAGGAAGATATATAGCCTTTGAAATTTTCCCTTTCAGTTTTAGAGAATTTCTAAAAGCTGAAGATATAACTTATAATATAGAGCTTATGACTCTCGAACAAAAAGGTCTTATATTAAATAAAGTTTCTACTTATTTACATCAGGGAGGCTTTCCTGAAATAATTATGGATAAGATAGATCACAGAGTCTATCTCAAGTTTCTTTTTGATGCATTGCTTTTTAAAGATGTGGTTAAACGCTATAATCTGAAATACCCTTCTTTAATAGATAATTTTTCTCTTTACTTAATCTCTGAATTCACATCGGAATATACTTATAACAGTTTGAAAGATAATTTAAACTTTCGAAGTGTTAATACAGTGCAAAAGTATTTGCACCATCTGGAAGAAGCATATATTTTCTTTTCTTTAAACCGTTATTCTAATAAATATAAAGAACAGATAAAAACCTCTAAAAAGATATATATAATAGATAACGGATATATTTCAGCTAAAGCCTTTCAATTATCCCCTAACTACGGCAGATTGATGGAGAATAGTGTTTTCCTTGAACTGATAAGGAAAGGATATAAACCGAATTTTGAGCTTTTTTACTATAAGAGTAAAAATAATAAGGAAATTGATTTTGTTTTAAAGAAAGGACTGACTGTAGAGTCCTTGATTCAGGTGTCTTATGAAATTAATCATATTAAGACTAAAAAAAGAGAAATAAATGCTCTTTTAGAATCAGGGCAGGAACTGAATTGTAATAATTTAATAATAATCACATATGATTATGAAGCTGAAGAGATCCATTCAGATAGAAAAATTATATTTATCCCTTTATGGAGATGGCTTATTATATAGACAGGGGAATTTTTATTAAAAAACAATGCAGATAAAAATTCTATTTGTTTAAAAAATATCCTCTCAAATCAATATATATATAATATATATAAATGCAAATAGTTCTTATTATAACAAGTTCTATAGAAACTCTCTCAAATTAGAGTAATATAGTATTTTTTACCCTTTTCTTATAACTTTTATAATAACTCTGAAGAAAAATTTCTTTATAATACTACAAAAGAACTATATTATTCTCAAGGCATGTTCTTATCATATCCTCAGACCATATACTGCTCTGAATCTCCCCTATATGAGCTTTTCGCAAGAAAAACATACAGAGTCTGGATTGCCCGATACCTCCCCCTATGGAAAGAGGAAGTTCCCCTGCAAGTAATCTCCTGTGGAAGAGAAGATCCTTTCTTTCGGTATGGCCGGTAATTTCTAATTGTTTCATAAGGCTTTCAGGGTCAACCCTTATGCCCATGGAAGATATTTCATAGGCACCGTTTAAGAGAGGGTACCAGAGCAATATGTCACCATTGAGTCCTCTGTAGCCGTTTTCAGCAGGTGTTACCCAGTCATCATAATCAGGAGCCCTTCCGTCATGAGGTTTTCCGTTTTTAAGGTCTCCCCCTATACCTGTTACAAAAACGGCACCATGTAATTTACAGACCTCATCTTCCCTCTTTTTAGGGTCTAAATGAGGATAGGTTTCTTCTAATTCTTCACTGTGAAAGAATTTAATCTCTTCCGGAAGAAAAGGTTTAATAGATGGGAATTCTTTATATATATATTCTTCAGTCCTTTTTACGACACCATAAATCTTTCTCACAATATACTTTAAAAAGTCCAGTTTTCTTTCTTCCTTTGATATAACCCTTTCCCAGTCCCACTGATCCACATAAATGGAATGTAAATTATCCAGTATCTCATCGGGTCTTATGGCATTCATATCAGTATATAAACCTTCTCCTACAGAAAAACCATAATCGGCAAGCATCATTCTTTTCCATTTTGCAAGAGACTGAACTATTTCGGCTTTCACGCCGGAAAGGTTTTTAATTTCAAAGGAGATGGGCTTTTCAACACCATTCAGATCGTCATTTATACCTGTGCCGGCTTTCACATAAAGTGGTGCCGTTACTCTGTGAAGATTTAAAGTGGCAGAAAGATTTATCTGAAAAAATTCCTTTATCAATCTGATAGCTTTTTCCGTTTCTTTCAGACTTAAAAGGGGTTTATAATTTGCCGGGAGCATTAATCCGTTTCTCATATTTTTTTCTCCAATCTCTGAATTACCTGCGAATAAATTCGCAGGGTTCCTGCTTCGTTGACCGTCCTTGCCTTCAGGTGAAAACCTTCAGGTAGAGGCACAATCTCCACAGGCGTTAATTCCCTGTATTCCACAGGTACTGATTTATTATTTAAATCTAATTTCCCTATATATTTTAAGGTTCTCTGTCAGAATTACAAAAATTTCCAGAAAGACGGACAAAGCCGGCTACGGCTTCTGAGGAAATAATTAACATACATAGCAATAATATAATTAAATCTCTCAGATAAGATAATTTTGTAAACATTAAATATTTTGCCCCTTTCTTTATACACAGGCCAGAATATAAATTTTACTTTACTTCCCAGAATACAGGTTGAAGTTGAATATCTGTGTGGCAGGTAGCACTCAGGCTTCGTGCAAGATGGGGATTATAAATAAAAGAAATTTTAAAAGAAGGATCTCCAGAGTTATTTACTATAATACCCTCACCGGATGAATTTCCTCCCACGATTAAAAGTCCTTCCATTTTTACTGAATTATTGAATCCAGAAACATTACATTGATTGTTAACTCTAAAAGCTCCGTTTTTTATATAAGCAATTCCTTTAAAATAATTTCCTCCTGATGGTGCGTATGTTTCAGGTGTGGTAACAGTTAAATTACCACCACAGAAACAGGATACTCCATCATTTTTAGAATTATCTATCTGAAAGGTAACATTATTAAAACTTGTACTTCCAGCGGTAGCCAGTAAAAAGCTTTCAGCATGAAGATTCATACTGGTTACATCCAGATTTCCATCAATAAAAAGGGCCGGCTTTATACCATTTGCAAGACTCACATTTATATTTTCTAATGTTAAAGTCCCATCATAATAATAGTTTACTCCACTTTGAATTACAATAGACCCTTTGTCCCATGAGGTACCATCTGGAAGATATTGTTCTGCTTCAAACCAGCCATCATCCTCCTTTATGATGTAAGGACCGAATTTCACTACATAGTGACAGTATGCCTGAAGGGTTCCTTCTTTATTTCGAAGATTCCCCTTAAATTTTGCTTCCACATTAGATAAAGGGAAAGGGTCAACTATATCCACTTTAGCTGGTATATTCTGAGTTATATCAATATGACTGCCTGAAACTGCTTTAATATCTGAATACGCTAAAGTAGGAATTCTCTTTAAAGAAGTACCCTCTCTTACCATTCCTCCTGCTGAAATAATATTCCCCTGAAGAGATGGCTGAACACTACCAGTAGTAGAAACAAGAGCCTCTGAAGAAAGATTCAGGTTTAGAGTAAAAGGAGGATCACTTTCACTGAAAGCATAAGGCTTACTTATATCATATCCGGTTACAGTGGAATCATAATTAGAATGCATCTGTCCTTTAAAGCCGGGAAGGGATTTTAATTCCAGGTCAATATTATTTCCACTTAATTCGACTCTTCCATCAGTGAAAGCAGCATAAGGTATCAGTTGATAACTCAGGATTGCTTCAACAGATTTCCTGCAATTTCCATTAGAAAGCTCTCCTGTTGATCTTACCAGTATTGAATTAGAAGGTATTACTCCATTGGGTTCAAAATTCTGAAAATTATTTAAAACTTCTACCGTTACCTTTCCATTACGAAATGGAGCATCAATCATACCATCCCAGTTTAAATCATGTTCTAATTCATAGATAGCTTTATGCACTCCATATTCAGCTATATTAATAGCATCTATACGCTGACTGAAAGCTGAAGCATTGGCCATATGATGATAGGCCTCCCTTATAAGTACGACTCCCAGAGCACAGAGTATTAAACTTAATGCCAGAACTGTTATAAGAGCAATACCTTTTTCAGTTATTTTTTTATTTATATTTTTCATACAAATCAACTTCCCTTCTATACTATTTAATAAGGCAGTTTAATAGAATTTTTCATTTGAACTGTACCTGTATACTCTGATTTCACATCTCCAGTTCTGGATTTCTCTTTTGTTATGACTTTTAAAGTACAGGAATTCTGATTTTCATTCATATCCAGAAGTTCCAGTTTATAAATATTTCTTGCTACAATTCTATTTCTGGGGGTTATCTTCAGATCTCCATTGCAAAGAGCCATAACATCACTTGATTTCATAGGTTCTGCTATAAATTGTACAAAAGCATATTTATAAACAACGTCATTATAAAGAGTTTTTCTAATTAATAAATAATTTTCAGAAGCTTTGGGATCAGGGTAAACATAATAAAGAACAAAATTTTTCCATTTAGCTGTAGGAAGTTTCATAGTATATTCCATATCTGCAGTATCTCCTGTAGAACTCAGAAAGCTTATAGATCTTATTGTATCATTAGAATCCTTATCAATATAAAGTGATTCCTGAGCAGTGCCTTCTAAATCTGTTATGAGCCACTTAATACTTTTAAGTGCTTCATTCCCTGTAACTCCTCTGGCTTTGGACTGTAATGAAACAGTACACGCCCAGTGAAGGATCAAAGAACATATACTCAATAATAAACCCATGATAGCAATAGATATTATAACTTCCAGAAGTGATAATCCTATCTTCTTCTCTTTTATCTTCATTTTCATAATCTCTAATATGTAAGAAAATTATTTATCCATATAGAAGAACTTTTTTTCCTTGATATAGCACCGCCCTCTAAACCCTTATCATAGTAGTAAATTGTTACAGTAATTCTCTTAAGGCGATTTCTTACCTCACTTCCAATTTCTTCAAAAGCCACCCATTTCTCACGAAACTCCATTTTATCCACAATATAGGGGCCAGATATTCTGTAACATGTTCCGTTATTATATACAGGATTATCAAAATCATAAAGAACATCCTGACAGTATTGCTCAAGAGCAGACTGAAGAGCACTGGCCATAACAATTTGTCTTTCGCTCTTATTCAATCCCGTCATTCCACCTATAAATATAGTCATAAGCACTATTATTACAGTAGCAAGAATCAATATAGAAATAACTAATTCAGCAAGATTAAGCCCTGTTTTAGAATTTAAAAACATTTTACAAAACTGCAATTCAGACATTTCCATCTTTTTTTGAAATAAGTAATAGAATACCCTGCATATATATTAACAAAACTAAGTAAATTTTACAATTATAATTTTAATATTTACTATTAATTTATTTTATTTTAAATAAACAAATTTTATCTATATAAAATATATAAAAACTTCATAATAAGAAGAAGGTAAAACAGGAACCTTTATGTTTCATCTCACGCCAAAAATAGATTATGGCCCCGAGAAAATGTTAAAAAGAGAGATGATATTTGTTCTGGACAGATCGGGGTCTATGTGCGGAGAGCCTATGGAACAGGCCCAAAAGGCCCTTAAAGCATGCCTTCGGACTCTGAGATGTGGTGATAGCTTCGGAATTATCAATTTTGACGATCAAATCGAAATTTTATCAAAAAGTTCACTGGAAATTAATAATGAAAATCTCATAAAGGCCGATAATTTTGTAAATGCCACAACTGACAATAGCATATAATAGCTTTGTATCTTCGCTACTTGCTGTATTTTTGGAATAATTTTTTTGTAATTACTATATACAGGATTTTTCAAATCATACATAGAAGTTAAGAAAAAATAGAACTGAATGGAGGTATAAAAAATGATAAGAGACGAAATATTTTTTATGGGCAGGAAGATTACTGAAGGAACTGTCATACCTGTTGATCTGGAGGGTTATACTCTGCCCCTTAAATACACAGAAGTAAGAGCCAGTATTATAGGACTTCTTGCCGATGTAACAGTTACACAGAAATTCCACAACAGTCTCAGTAAAAATATCGAAGTTGTCTATGTCTTCCCTCTCCCTCACGAGAGTGCCGTAAATGATCTTGAAATAAAAATAGAAAAAAGAATAATTAAAGCAGAGGTTAAAGAGCGTGAAGAAGCAAGAAAAACCTATGAGGAAG
>Ga0302241_1001405_pt1 | contig 17616 bp, 17 predicted proteins | sample AAG_UR_Arg_MG_FD_193532 | JGI IMG/M metagenome (GOLD analysis project Ga0302241, IMG submission 193532) | Enriched activated sludge microbial communities from anaerobic digester in WTTP, New Holstein, Wisconsin, United States - AAG_UR_Arg | ecosystem: Engineered > Bioreactor > Anaerobic >... | reverse complement strand
CTGCAAGAACTGTTGATGTTCTTTGGGATGCCATCGGCAGCCTTCTCGACTCTTTCTCTCCCGCCGAATGTTCCAACTATCTTGCAAACTCAGGATATGGGACAACCTAATGGGAATAGGCTCTAAAGCGCGCAGGCTGGAAAATGTTGACGTTTTTTCTTGGACAGCTTCTTGCGGTCGAGCAGCCTGCCGCTTGCGCCCAAACACAAAACCGTCCTATTTTAACCGAAAGACTCTAAATCAAACTGACCCGAAGATGGGGAGAACGTCATATAAATAGAAAAATAGCAGGAAGCTGTGTTTTTTTATTAATAGGACGAAAAAGAGGCAACCCTTTACAGCCCCGTTAACCCTACTTAGTATGATACCCATGAAAAAACTCCTTCTCGCTCTTCTTTTGGGTGCGGCGCTGACAGCATGCGCGTCCGAGCCGTCCCGCCCCGGATCTATCCAGCTCGATTACAGCGCTTTGGGTAAAATCTACCTCACCACGCAAGACGTGAAGGTGGTGGATCGCACCAATACGCTGAAAAGACCGCCGAATGTTGGCCATATGTTCCATCCGACTCTGATAGAGGCCGTCGAACGTTGGACTGGCGACCGCTTGCAAGCGACCGGAAACGCGGGACATGCCATTGTCACTATCAAGGAAGCCAGCGTTGTCGAAAAGCCGTTGCCTATAAAAACGGGCATGGATGGCTGGTTCACGCGCCAGCAGGCGGGGAAATATCTGGCGCACATCGAAGTTGAGGTAAGCGCGCAAACCCCCGTCAACAACACAAACGGTTTTGCCTCGGCGCACGCGACGCATGCCGTAACGTTAGCCGAAGAGCCTACGGAAGCGGAAAAAGTCGATGCCTATCGCGTCTTACTCGACGGCCTGATGGTGGAATTGAACCGGAATCTGGAAAGCGCGATGCGCCAGCATTTGGCTCCGTTTATAGCAAGCTACCCGCCGTCGGACGCGTATGCTCCATCGGCGCAGGAACCCCTTCTGCCCCCGGCCATCCGGTAACGCCGCTACAGAGGCCCTTTGACAGGACGGCATTTGTTGACGCCATGACGGCCCGTTCAGCTTTTCCCGAGATTCATTTGCTGCCGCCGCGCGGTCATCGCGAAAGACGGCTCGCGCTGATTGTTCTGACGCTGGCGCCGTTCGCTTTTGGCGCGCTGGCGCTTTTTCTGGGACAGGACGCCAACTGGGATTTACGCAATTACCATTGGTATAACGCGTATGCTTTTCTGAATGATCGCTACGCGCAAGACCTTTTGCCGTCCCAAACGCCCTATTTCTACAACCCCTTGCTCGATGTGCCGTTCTATCTGCTGGCGACGCACGTTTCCGCGCGGACGGCGGCTTTTGCGCTGGGAACGGCGCAAGGATTGAATTTTGTCCTTCTTTTCATGTTGGCGCATGTCAGCCTCATCATTCCGAATTCCCGTCAAAAGGTTGCCGTATGTGCGCTTCTCGCGGCGCTGGGAATGTTGGGCGGTGGCGGCATCGCCCAAATCGGCGTGACGTTTTACGACAACATCACCAGTCTTGGCCTTTTTGCGGCGGCGCTGATCGTCATTCGCCACTTCGATAAGTTGATCAATGCGCCGTGGCGTCGGGCCGTTGTTCCGGTTTTGGGTGCGGGTTTTCTGACCGGCGTAATGATGGGCTTGAAGTTGCCCTGCGTCATTTTCTGCGTCGGCTTGTGCTTTGCTCTTTTTTGCGTCGCCGGACCCTGGCGCCGGCGTTTTCTGATAAGTTTTATGTTCGGCATCGGCGTGCTGACGGGCGTGGCCGTATCTCTTGGCCATTGGACATGGTTTTTACAAGCGCACTTCGAAAGCCCGCTTTTTCCCTATTTCAACGGGTTTTTCAAATCGCCCTATGCGCCGCTCACGTCGGCGCGCGACATCCAGTTCATTCCCTGGAGCCTGTCCGACCGCCTTCTGTTTCCTTTCATCATTGCCGACAACCCCATGCGCACCGGCGAAATCCCGTGGCGCGATTGGCGCATTCCGATCCTTTATGCTCTTTTGCCGCTGGCCGTTCTTGTGCGGCTCTTTTTCGGGCGCAGCACGCGCGGGCAGGGCCAAATCGCCGCGCCCTATGCCGCGCGTTACCTGCTTTGGGTTGGCGTTATTTCTTACGCGGTCTGGCTTTTTATGTTCGCCATCTACCGTTATCTCTTGCCGCTTGAAATGATCGCGCCTCTTTTGATCGTTTTCGCCGTGGGCCTTTTGCCGCTGCGCGTCCAGACGCGCGGCCTGCTGGCGGGAGGCCTGTTGCTTCTTGTCGCCTCAACGATTCAGCCCGGCGACTGGACGCGGCTGCCCCAATGGCTTCCGCGAAGCGTGGAGGCCGAATTGCCCGCTTTGCCCGACGACCCGAATGTTATGGTTCTCATGGCCGGGTTCGAGCCGTATTCCCATGTCGTTACGCTCTTTCCGCCCTCGTGGTCTTTTGTGCGCCCCCAAAGCAATTTTGCCAGTCCGGACGAAAACAAAGGCATTAACGAAATCGTCAAAAAGCGGCTGGAGGCCCATGAGGGGCGGTTCATGCTTTTGGTTCCGTCTTATCAGGAGGCATTGGCCCGGGACGCACTGGCCTATTTTAACCTCTCTTTTTTGCCGCAAACGTGCCAAAAAGTTGTTGACCGGCTTTATGATACAAAGCTCGTATTGTGCGAGGTGAAACGAACGAAGATGGCGGTGAACCATGAGTGAATCCTTGCGAACGGCCGTTCTCATTCCTTGTTACAACGAGGAAGCCGCCATCGGACAGGTTGTATCGGATTTTCGCCGTGCGCTGCCGGATGCCGTTATTTACGTTTACGACAACAATTCGCGCGACCGGACGCTCGACGTCGCGCGCGCCGCGGGCGCGGTCGTTCGCGTCGAACCGTTGCAGGGCAAGGGCAATGTCGTGCGCCGCATGTTCGCGGATATCGAGGCGGACGTATATGTTCTGGTGGACGGCGATGCGACGTATGACGCGGCGTCGGCGCCGAAGATGATTAAAGCCCTGCAAGACGGTCCGCTCGATATGGTGAACGGCGCGCGCATCACGCATATCGAGGAAGCCTACAGGCCTGGCCACCGTTTCGGCAACTGGCTGCTGACAAGCATGGTCGCGTGGATTTTCGGCAACCGTTTTTCGGACATGCTCTCGGGCTACCGCGTTTTCTCGCGGCGCTACGTGAAAAGCTTCCCGGCGCTGGCCGTCGGGTTCGAAACCGAGACGGAACTGACGGTTCATGCGCTGGAACTGCGCATGCCCACCGTCGAAATCGGCACGCCCTACAAGGACCGTCCGGCGGGTTCCGTGAGCAAGCTAAGCACGTTCAAGGACGGTTTCCGGATCTTGTGGACGATCGTCGTTCTGGTGAAGGAAGAACGTCCCATGCAGTTCTTCTCGCTTTTGGGGGCTTTTCTGGCGGTATTTTCGCTGACGTTGATCGGCCCCATTTTGGCCGAATACGTCGAGACCGGACTGGTGCCGCGCTTGCCCACGGCGGTCTTGTCGATGGGCATGATGCTTCTTGGTTTTCTCAGTTTTTCGTGCGGTCTGATCCTTGAAACGGTGACGCGCGGCCGGCGGGAAATAAAAAGAATGCGCTATCTGAACATTCCAGCCCCCCAAAAACCTTGATAAATCGCGCGATTGTCATCCAGTTCATAAAATTCGGCATTGTCGGCGTCGCCGGCTTCGCCGTCGATACCTTTTTTCTTTACGTTGGCATCGATGAACTGGGGCTTGGCCGTGTGGCGGCGGGATTTTTCGCTTTTCCCTTCGCCGTAACGGTGACGTGGATCGGCAACCGCCTGTTTACATTCCGTGACGCCCCCCATGAGCCGATGGCGAAACAATGGGCCAAATTCGCGGCTGTGTGCGTCGTGGGCATCGTTTTCAACCGGGGCACCTACACGCTCCTCGTCAGTACGATCCCCTTCGTCTACGCTTATCCCGTAATCGGCCTTTTGGCGGGGACGGCAGCGGGTATGTTTTTCAACTTCTTCGCTTCCCGGCGGCTGGTTTTTCGCTAAGTCTTGAATTTCTGGCTATTCCCCCCCACATCCCATTACACTAACACAATCGGGGCTATCTCCATGCTGGACCTCAACCATTATACCGAACGCGCCAAAGGCTTTCTGCAAGCCGCGCAAATGTCGGCCCTCAAGCTGCAGCATCAGCGGCTTCAGCCCGAGCATTTGCTGAAGGTTTTGCTGGACGATAAGGAAGGCCTGGCCAGCAACCTTATCCGCGCGGCGGGAGGCGATCCGCAAGCTGCGTTGTCGAGCCTGAACGCCGAACTGGAAAAAATTCCCAAAATCTACGCCACCGGAACCGCCGATCAGCTGCTTCTGACGCCGGAGTTTGCGCGCGTTTTGGGGGCGGCGGAGGATTTGGCCAGGAAAGCGGGCGACAGTTATGTCACGGCGGAACGCATGCTTTTGGCACTTGCCATGGCCATGGGAACGGCGGCGCAAAAGGCCTTGGCAAGCGCCGGGGTCACGCCGGAGAAGCTTAACAAGGCCATCAACGAACTCCGGCAGGGACGCACGGCCGATACAGCCAGCGCCGAGCAAAGTTATGATGCGCTCAAAAAATACACGCGCGACCTCACGCAAGCGGCGCGCGAAGGCAAGCTCGATCCCGTCATCGGACGTGACGAGGAAATCCGCCGCACGATTCAGGTTCTGGCGCGCCGCACGAAGAATAATCCCGTGCTTATAGGTGAACCGGGCGTCGGCAAGACGGCTATCGTTGAGGGTTTGGCGCAGCGCATCGTCAAGGGCGACGTGCCGGAAGGGTTGAAGGACAAGCGCGTATTGGCGCTTGACCTTGGCGCTCTGGTGGCGGGCGCCAAATACCGCGGCGAGTTTGAAGAACGGCTCAAGGCCGTGTTGCAGGAAATTTCTGCTGCGTCGGGCGAGATTATCGTGTTCATCGACGAGCTTCATGTGCTGGTTGGCGCGGGCAAGACCGAAGGCGCCATGGACGCATCCAACATGCTGAAACCGGCGCTTTCGCGCGGCGAACTGCATTGCGTCGGCGCGACGACACTGGACGAATACCGTAAATACATCGAAAAAGACGCCGCTTTGGCGCGGCGTTTCCAGCCCGTTCTGGTTTGCCAGCCGACGGTTGAGGACACCATTTCCATTCTGCGCGGTCTGAAGGAAAAATACGAACTTCACCACGGCGTGCGCATCACGGATGGCGCGATTGTCGCCGCCGCGACGCTCTCCAACCGTTACATTACGGACCGTTTCCTGCCCGACAAGGCAATCGACCTGATCGACGAGGCGGCGGCGCGCCTGCGCATGGAGGTGGACAGCAAACCGGAAGAAATCGACGAACTCGACCGCAAGATCGTGCAAATGAAAATCGAACAGGCGGCACTGAAAAAGGAAACGGATTCGGCTTCGAAAGACAGATTGTCAAAACTAAGCGGCGAATTGGCGGCGCTTGAGGAAAAGGCGAAGAATCTGACCTGGCGCTGGATGGCCGAGAAGGAAAAACTGACAAACGCCCAGAAAATAAAGGAAAAAATCGAACAAGCCCGGGCCGAACTCGAACAGGTCCAACGCCAGGGCGAATACACCCGCGCCGGTGAACTCACCTACGGCGTCATTCCCGAACTGGAGCGCAAACTTCAGGCCGCGCAGCAGCAGGCTGAAAACCCGATGATCGTCGAGGTGGTTAAAGACAGCGACATCGCGTCGGTCGTAAGCCGCTGGACGGGCATTCCTCTGGACAAAATGATGCAGGGCGAGCGCGAGAAACTTCTGCAAATGGAAGAACATCTTCGCCGCCGCGTGGTCGGGCAGGACGAAGCCGTAACGGCCATATCCAATGCTGTGCGCCGCGCACGCGCCGGGCTGCAGGATCCCAACCGTCCGACAGGTTCCTTCCTCTTTTTAGGGCCCACAGGCGTCGGCAAGACGGAACTGACGAAGGCTTTGGCCGAGTTTCTGTTCGACGATGAACAGGCCATGGTGCGCGTCGATATGTCCGAATATATGGAAAAACATTCCGTCGCACGGCTTATCGGCGCGCCGCCGGGATATGTCGGCTATGAAGAAGGCGGCACGCTGACGGAATCCGTCCGCCGAAGGCCCTATCAGGTCGTGCTGTTCGACGAAGTCGAAAAAGCGCATGCCGACGTGTTCAATATTCTGCTCCAGGTTCTCGACGATGGCCGTTTGACGGACGGGCAGGGACGCACGGTCGATTTTCGGAACACGATTATTGTACTGACGTCCAACATGGGCGCTGAAATTATCGCGCAGGATTCGGGCGATGAGCTTTCGCCTCACACGCGCGATCTTGTCATGGAATCCGTGCGCCGCCATTTCAGGCCCGAGTTTCTCAACCGGCTGGATGAGATTCTCATTTTCCGCCGTTTGACTCGCGAGAACATGACGGGGATCGTCCGGATTCAGCTGGAGAGGCTGAAAAAACTCCTGGAAGAACACAAAATAAAACTCTCGCTGACGCCGGAGGCTCTCAACTGGCTCGCCGAAGCGGGGTACGATCCGGTGTACGGCGCGCGTCCGCTCAAGCGCGTGATCCAGCGATCGTTGCAAAACCCGCTGGCCGAGGAAATTCTAGCCGGAAAAATCGCCAGCGGGAGCGTTTTGGAGGTTGGCGCCGGTAAAGAAGGACTGACCCTCGGCAAAAAAGAGATATAAAAAGGCCGCTTTTGTCGTGCCGGGCCGAACGCGGGCGGATTTGCGATGAAGAAAAGGGGGAGACGGTATTTATTGACGCTCTTTCTGTAATAATGAGAGTATGCAGCTCTTTGGAATCAAAGCCCACAGGAAAACCCTTTGTCCCTACGTCTTGTCATTCCCGCTCGCTACGGATCGACGCGTTTTCCCGGCAAGCCGCTGGCGCCTGTGGCTGGCGTGCCGCTTCTCCAGCGCGTCTGGGCGCTTGGAACCAGCGTTGCAGGACGCGAAGGCGTTGCCGTTACGACGGATGACGAACGCATTGCCGATTTTTGCAGACGGTTGGGCACTGTCTGCATCATGACCAGTCCCGCCATTACCAACGGGACGGAACGCGTTCACGCCGCCCTCCAGAAGATGCCAGCCGATGTTGACGGGGTTATCAATTTGCAGGGCGATGCGGTTTTGACGCCGCCCTGGGTCATCCGGGCCGTTATGCAGGCCATGGAGGACGATCCGGAAACGGGGATTTTTACGCCTGCTGTCCGGATGGACGCCGCCGGCGTTGAGGCGTTGCGCCGCGCCAAGGCGGCTGGTGAGGCGGGGGGCACGACCGTGGTTTTCGACCATCATCACAACGCGCTCTATTTCTCCAAGAACGTCATTCCTTACGTGCGCGAAGGCGTGCCGGAAACGCCGGTTTTCCGTCATATCGGTCTGTACGGTTACCGCCGGGCGGCGCTCGAAAAACTGGTGGCGACGGAAGAAGGACCCTTGGAAAAAGCCGAAAAACTCGAGCAATTGCGCGCTTTGGAAAACGGCATGAGGATTCGTGTCGTCGAAGTCGATTATCGGGGCCGCAGCCATACGGGCATCGACAGCGAAAGTGACAGGCTCCGGGCCGAAAAATACATCGCCGGCGAAGGCGAATTGTTGCCAACCTATGACGGGAGCTATAAGTATCCATCATGAAAAAACCTTCTTTTCTTTTTTTCCGCCACGGCAATACGTTTGAACCCGGCGAACAGGCCGTCTGGATCGGCGCGTCCAGCAACCCGCCTTTGACAGCCGAAGGCGAGGCCCAGGCCGAGGCTGCGGCGCGCCATGTTCAGGACAACTACGCGCCCGTGGACGAAATCACGGCGGGCCCTTTGTTGCGCACGGTCCGTTTCGCTGAAATCGTGTCGGACAAGCTGAATCAGAATTTCACTATCGACGACCGGCTGCGGGAAATCGACTACGGTTTTTGGGAGGGATTGAGCAAAACGGATATCATTCAGCGTTATGGCGTGCCGCTTCTCGAACAATGGGAGCAAAAAGGCCAATGGCCCGAAGGCATGGGATGGCTGCCGCTGCCTTCAGACCTGCAAAACGCGCTCAGCGGTTTTCTGAAAGAACAGCACAAGAAATTAACCGAGGGATCGCCATCGCGCATGGCGGTCACAAGCAACGGCATCCTGCGTACGATCTACGGGTTGATAACCGGGAAAACGGCCGGCATTGAAGCCAAGGTCAAGACGGGGAATCTTTGCGTTCTTGAAGCGGAAGAACGCGGCTGGCGCATCGCGGCGTGGGATCAAAAAATCGCTTAGGCCTTAAGGTCGGCGCCAACGGCTTCGGCCAGGGAGGCAAACCGGTCACGGCGCAAAAGAGCCGCCAGTTCGCGCTTGATCCGGCGCACCGCCCAAGGTCCTTCGAAAATAAGCGCAGTGTAGATCTGAAGCATGGACGCGCCCGCGCGAATCTTCAAATAGGCGTCTTCGCCGCTGCCGATGCCGCCGCAGCCGATAAGGGGAATTTTTCCTTCGGTAAAGCGGTACATGTTGCCGAGAACGCGCGTCGACAGGCTGAACAAGGGACCTCCGGACAGGCCGCCTTCTTCTTTCGCTACGTCCCGGGGTATGTTGCTGGGACGCGAAAGCGTGGTGTTTCCTACGATCAGGCCGTGAACGCCGCTTGACAGGGCCACGGCGGCGATATCCTTTTGCTGATCATCCGTAACATCCGGGGCTATTTTTACCAGAATGGGCATGTTGGGCGCATGAGCCTTGCGCGCATCCATAATCTTTCCAAGCAGCCTTGTCATGCTTTTGCGGCCCTGAAGTTCCCTCAAACCGGGCGTGTTGGGCGAGGATATATTGACGGTCAAAAAGTCCGCATAGGGCGCCATCTTGATCAGGCATGTAACGTAATCGGCCGCCTCATCCTTGCTGTCCTTGTTCCTGCCGATGTTGACGCCCAGGGGGTATTGCGATCGACGGGGTTTGTGCCGCCAATTTCCGAGATTTTCCGCGAAAGCGTCGGCGCCGATGCTGTTAAAGCCGAAACGGTTGATAAGAGCCTTGGCGTCCGTTGCCCGGAACATGCGCGGCTTGGGATTGCCGGGTTGCGGCAGGGGGGTGACGGTCCCAACCTCGACATGGCCGAATCCGAAATGCATGAACGCATCGATAACCTGCGCCTGTTTGTCCAAACCGGCGGCAAGGCCGATTGGGTTCGGAAAATCCAGACCGAAAAGGGGCGTGCGCAAAAGAGGGTCGTCGTCGTCAAAAAACTGCGGACCGAGACCGAATTTGAGCATTTTGATGGTCATTTCATGCGCAAGCTCGGGATTCAAGAGAAAAAGAAAGGGCCGGATAAGGGGATAGGGATCGAAGCCAAAGAGGGCCCACGGATTCGCCTTGTGATATGCTTTTCGTAAGCAATTTTTCATGGCTACGGACCTTTTGGTTAAGAAGATATAGCAGAATGGCCTGCCGCCGCATGAAAAGCAATACGAAAGGACCCTTCCCAATACGCGCGCACTGAAGAACATTTTACCCGATTGCACAAAGGATGAACACAAGATAATATTCCTACCATGCTTAAACATGCCGATATATGGCGCGCCATCGACCGCTTGGCTGAACGGCACGGGCTGTCGCCTTCCGGACTGGCGCGCAAAGCGGGCCTGAGCCCGACTCTTTTCAACCCAAGCAAACGCGTGACGGGCAAACGTAAGCGTTGGCCCTCGACCGAAAGCATCGCCCGGATCCTTATCGCAACGGGCTCGGATCTTGACGAATTTGTCGCGTTGGCAAGCGCGGAAGCTCCGGGACGCAAGAAATTGCCGCTTCTCGGCATGGCGGAAGCGGGACGGCCCGGCCTTTTCGACGAAGACGGTCACCCGGCGGGGCGCGGCTGGGATGACGTTCACCTGCCGGGATCCGCCGACCCTCACGCTTTTGTGTTGGAGATCGGCGGCAAAGGCCTGGAGCCCGTTTACCATGAAGGCGACAAGATCTTGGTATCGCCTGCCGAAAAGCCGCGTCGCGGCGACCGCGTGGCCGTTCGGACGGCTGACGGCGAAATATTGGTTAAACGGCTTGGCCGCGAAGGGGGCCAGAAACTGGAATTGATATCGCTTACCCCGGACCTTCCGCCCGTTACGCTTCTGCGCCGCGAGGTTAGCTGGATGTACCGCATTGTGTGGGCAAGCCAATAGGTTTAAGAACAACGCTTTTACAGAATGGCAAGAGAAAAAATGTCGAGTTCTTCCTCTCCTACCCCCCCCGCGGTTTCCTTCGAGGATGAAAAAGCCCGCCGCGAAGCAAGGCTGGCCAGGCTGACCGAAGGATACGGCAACCCGTTTCACGTCACAAAGTTCGACAAATCGCACAGCGCCGCCAAGGTTAAGGAATCGTTCGCATCGTTGACTCCGGGCGAAAAAACGGATCGGGCCGTTCATGTGGCCGGCCGTGTCATGGCGATACGCAACAACGGCATGTTTATCGACATTCTGGACGATACGGACCGGCTTCAGGTTTTTCACGATTTGAAACAAGCGACTCCGGAACGTCTTGAGCTTCTGAAGTTGCTCGATCTGGGCGACATCATCGGCGTTGCGGGGCCGGTTCGCCGGACGCCGCGCGGCGAAATAACGGTCGATGCCGCGGACCTGAAGGTTCTCAGCAAGGCTTTGGAACCCCCGCCGGAAAAATATCACGGGTTGAAAGATGTCGAGGCGCGTTTCCGTCACCGCGAACAGGACCTCGTGGCGTCGTCGCGCACGCGCGAGACATTGCGCGCGCGTTATAAAATGGTTGCCGCGATCCGCCAGTTTCTCTTCGACCGCGGCTTTCTGGAAGTCGAAACCCCGATGCTACATGTCATTGCGGGAGGCGCGATCGCCAGACCGTTTGTCACGCACCATAATGCGCTGGATATGCCCCTTTTTCTGCGCATTGCGCCGGAACTTCATCTTAAACGGCTCGTTATCGGCGGCGTTTCGGAAAAAGTGTTTGAAATAAACCGTTGTTTCCGGAACGAGGGGATAAGCCCCAAACATAACCCTGAGTTTACGACGCTGGAACTTTACGAAGCTTACGTCGATTTTACGTCCATGATCGAGATTACGGAGGCGATCATTCATCATGCCGCGCTCACCCTTCATGGATCGTCGAAAGTGAAATATGGCGATAAGGAACTGGATTTCACGCCGCCGTGGCCGCGCAAAGGCATGGTGGATCTTATCCGCGAGCACAGCGGCCTCGACCTCTACGCCTTTCCCGATCCCGAAGAGGCGCGGCGGCAAGCCGAAAAGCACGGCGTTTCCATTGAGCCCGGCCTCAGCTGGGGCCAGATCGTCGAGGCGGCATTCGAACGCAAGGTTGAGGACAAGCTGATCCAGCCTACCCATGTCGTCGATTTGCCCAAGGAAATCTCGCCTCTTTCCAAGGCGTGGCCCGATCGTCCGCAGGTGGCCCAGCGTTTCGAGACGTACATCAATGGTTGGGAAATCGCGAACGCTTTCAGCGAGCTGAACGATCCGCAAGAACAGCGGGCCCGTTTTCTTGAGCAGGCCGAACAAAAACGTGGCCCGGAGGACCCGCCGCATCCCATCGACGACGATTTTATCAAGGCTCTGGCTTTTGGCATGCCCCCGATGGGCGGAATGGGAATGGGAATTGACCGTTTGGGCATGCTGATGACGGACAGCGCTTCCATACGCGAGGTTATTGCTTTTCCGACGATGCGGCCGGTTGAATAAATTAAGACAAGGAGAGGATTTCATGGCCGTCGAGGCGCTGAAGTTGTATCAGGGAAGCGACTGGACGACGCATCGATGGCCGGTTGCGCAGGCCTTTGACACGCTTGAGAGGCTTCAGGACTTGTGTTTGTGCCGCGCGGACGTCAAAGAAGGGCTTTTTGCCGAAGACCCGGCCGAGTTGCTCAACGACATAAAGGATCTTTGCGACGACCTGGCGGCCGATCTGACGGCGGTTGAGGCCGAACTTTTCCCCGTCCTTCAAAGCCGGATGGCCCATTGGTGGCTGACTTTTGAAATGCGCCATTACCTGAACGAAATTCGGCAAAAAGCGAAGCAGTCGTCGCTCTCATTTTCGGAAGTTTTATTTGATGGCATTCTGGCCCGTGTGAAGCATATCAAAAACGCGCTGAGACGACTCGACCAATAAAAAACCCGGGGGAGATTTCCCCCGGGTCAATCGTCGCACGAAAGGTTATTGAGGCGGAGGATAGGCTATGTGGCCCAGGGGCGACATAACCGGTTCCTGCGTGTTGCCGGGCGCGGGATCGATAAATGGAGAATTGCCCTTCTGATGCCGCGTCATCTTCTTGAAGATGCGTTCGTTCTCGGCGTTTTTCCTCATTTCTTCAAAGCGGATGCGGTTTTCCTGCATCATTTTGTCGTACATGGCGCGCCGCTTTTCATGCTCGGCTTTCATTTGATCGCATTCCGCCTTCTTTTTTTCGAACCTGTCCTTGCACTTTTTGCTCTTTGCGCAATCCGCGCTCATCTTTTCGGGCATTTTCATGCAGGCGCGGAACTTTTTGGCCATCAATTTGGCATGTTTGGAACCCCTTGCGACTGGCGGCGGTCCGGGAGGAGCGGGCGTTTCCGACGCGGATGCGGCGCCCGGGGGCTTTGGACCCGCAGGGGGAGCGTTTCTTTCTTTGGCATATCCAGGCGCGGCCATAGCCAGGCCAAAGCCCAGCACGGCAAGACAACACATTGTTTGCAAGGTTTTGTGCATGATATTTCTCCCCAGTAGGTTAAGGCAAGAAAATGCTTCCGATAAGAGCGCGTTCGGGAAAGCACGGCCGGACGGTAACGTCTCTTCCAGATTAAGGGGCATCGAACATCGATTCAAGGCCAAAAGACGCCCGCATCCGTTACCACGGCGTCCAGGGGTTCATCGTTCTCGTCGGCGGGCACGGCGGCGACGGCCTGTTCCGAAAAACCGAGCCCCACGGCCAAAATTCGGTGTTGCCGGCGAAGGAAGGCAAGTGTGCGATCGTAATAGCCCCCTCCATAACCGAGTCGTTTTCCTTTTTTATCAAAAGCCAAAAGAGGCACAAGAAGAACCGACGGCGTGACAGAAGGCGCCGTGTCGGGGGGTTCGAAGACCGAGCCGAGGGGACCCTGAACAAGCTTGCTTCCGGGGAACCATTCGCGGAAAGATAGCAAAGCAGATCCGCGCACGACACAGGGCAGGCAAACGCGGTGTTTGGCTCTTAGCAGCGCGCCGACAAGAGGCGCGGGATCGATTTCGCCCCGGCAGGGGCAATAACCGGCAATAAGGCTTGCTGGAGGCAAAGAGACGTTCGAAAGAAAAACGTCGCGAAGTTTTTGAGATGCGTCGGGCCGGTTGTTTCCGGCAGAAAAGCGCCGCGCCATCATTGTGCTGCGCAGACTTTTTTTCAAAGAAGACAGATCGTCAGCCGGGGACATGGGGTTATTTGTGACAAAAAACGCCCGAAGTCCATAGCGCATTAAGTCCTTTAAAAAATTAAGCAAAAAGGCTTTTTTCGGTGAAGAAAAAGAACTGTTGAATAAGAATTAACCTATTTAGCCTAAGGCTTTTCTTTCAACCGCCTGAATTTCGAATCACAAACGGACGTTGTTTAATAAATGACGAACAAATACCTGAAACCAATGCTTGACGTGGGAAGCCCCCGCGTCTTCAACTGCAATGAAATGACGCGCAGGATTCTGGCGAAGGACCTTGGCGCAAAGCCGTTTTTTCGCAATAAGCCATTGAACATAATTGTGCTTATCAAGGACCTCGTTCCTGAGAGCGAACGACGCCCGGGCATGCCGATGGTGGGGACGAAACTGTATTTTCCGTTCAACGAAAACAACATCTACGAAGGCGGCCGGACGATTTTTTTACACGACCGGCTCGTGAAACCGGCCATCATGGGCCATTTCGGCGAAGGCGCGCTGTCGAAGGACGCGCTGGAGACCGATATACGCATCATGACGATCCTCAACAGCCTTCCGTCGCTGGATCCCTTCCTGATGAAGGACGTTTTTCTGCGCAACGAATTGCCGATGAACGAGGCGTACTTCGAGGTCAGCGAGGAAACGTGGAACGAAATCGAAACGTTTATGCTCCAGCAGTTTGAATCGCTGGTGACGGCCGCGTTCCCGGAAACGAAGTCGTCGGAAGAAAAGGCGCGTCTTCTGATCGATAAAATGTGGGAAGCGCGCGACATCGACGCGCTGCAGCCCCTTATTCAGTCGTTCCGGCTTCCCCAGCACGAGGCTCTCGACATCTTCTCGTCGTGGCGGGGCATCGTCTATTATTCCTTCCAGTACAGACGCGACCAGCCCGGCGTGATCGATTTGGTAAAGTGGCTGAACGAAAACCAGACGCCGGTCGAAGGAGTGCCCGCCGCCGAGAGCAAGGAAGTTTTTGGCGCCATCAATTTCGTCAAGGACCGCGTGCGAAAGGAGTGGCAGCTTATTGAGGACATCGTGCGCGACTACCAAACCGGTTACGACAAAATGTTCAAATACAAGCAAAGCTCGACGGAGTTTCTCTCTTTCCTAAAAAACTGCAACACAACGTATTGGAATCTCGGCAACAGCCTGGGAAAAATCAACCACGCCGTTTACTGCTGGGGCGTCATGTCGTCCCGTTTCCCCGAACGCAAAATGCCATGGGCGCAGTTTCAGGAGATGGCGAAACTTCTTGCCAAAATCTTCGAAGTGGAAAAAAAGACCGGCGGCATGGCGTGGTAGAACTGACGGCGCTGAAAGCGTCCGATTTCAACCCCGATGCGGGAACCGTTGCCATACGCACAAGCAAGAGTGGCAAGCCAAGGCCGTGCTACGCGCCATTCGGAAATAACGGAAAAGCGCCACGCGCATCAGTTCGCCGAGAAAGACGCGCTGTTTGTCCGCGCTGCCGACGTGTTCCGGAACGGCGATGGCGATGGCGAATTCGTCGTCTGCAAACGGCAAGGGACCGTCCGGCGCAAGCTGGACATAACGCACCTGGGGAAACATTTCCCGAAAGCCGTCTCCTTTGCCCATCCCCGCCGCCGTCAGGCGCGAGGCGAAGGGATACTTTCTTTCCAGAACGTTCGCGGCGGGGTGAGGAAAGCTCGATACGCCGACATCCAGAATGGCCGCGTCCTTCGCGGGCGCGCACAAACGCATGAAGCCGGTATAAATCCTGTCGCGCGCCAAAAATGTGAGTTTTTCCGCCAAGGATCCCGGCGGCACGCGTTTGAAGTATTTCCGGTCAGAGAACAACGCGGTCACGCAAATCCTGAAGGCAACGACAAAACACGCTTATTACATAATGCAGCGCTTTGACAAAAGAAAAAATCAGTAGGTCGATACACACACGGCAAAAACAGTGACAGGTCCGTGCGTATTGTCGGGTATTTCATTCTCGGCCCAAGATCCATCGTATACCGACCAGCCCGAAGCTTGTTCATCGCTTGGTCCGTTGTAGTCAACATTCTCTCCCCAGTAGCTATTGTAGCCCCCACCTGAAGCCTTGTAACCGGGGGGACATGTCACGAAACATCCCGGATCATCACAGCTATTTTCAACACGTCTCACATCCGGGGGACCAAGCTGGCGCCAACGATTATCGCCATCGACTTTTCCACAACCTTCAAAACGCAAGGCGTTTGGGTCGGCATTCCACCGCAACGTCCCCAAATGGGCATCATCGCAAACTACGGACTGGCCATCAGGAAACTTGAGCGTGCCATCCGGATTCATAAGAAATTCCGTCGTACCGCCACCGCCGGCAATACTAAATTCAAGACTTCCGTCTCTGAGCCGCGTTTGCGTCTGTGCCGCAAAAGCAGTCGCCTCGAAAGCAATGGCAATAATTGCATAAGCAACTACAACGCATCTCCAAAATATCATTCGAGTCATAGCCACACCTCCCGCAAACTTGGCTTTGCTTTGCCCCCCAAATATCTTAACATCTAAAAACGAATCATTCGCTAACCTGTTAAATATAATATTCTTCTAACAGCTAATTTTTTGTTAATCTTATAATTGTTTAATTCAAGTAGAAACACAATGGAAATCGATGTATTTTTCGAAGGCGCTTCTGCCTGTGACCTGCCTAACAAAAATGAAAAGGTGACGCTATGAAGTACTCCAAAGCCTATCCCTTTTGGTTGTTTTTTTTTGGGAGTGTTCGGCTTATTAAGTTCTTCCGCTTTTGCCGCAACAATCTCCGTCAGCCCCGACAAAATCGTTCCGGGCAGTAAAGTCAAATTTACCATTCGCGGCATTACCGCACCCACGGTTACGGATTGGGTGTCAATTTACGCAAAAGGCGAAACCGATCTTTACAAACATGGCTTCTGGTTTTTTGCAAACACTTGCTCTTCAAAAAGCAGCGGTTTTTTCAAAACTCAAAACGATTGTGAAATTACAATACCTGCCAACGTTTCCGACGGCACATACGAATTTCACTTAAACAGCCGCGCTACCCTTCTCGCTGTAAGCAACACTGTTACAGTTGGGTCAAGCGCCCCGGCGGCACCACCCGCAATTTCAGCCGCCCCCTCGAACGTTACAGCGGGAAGCAACGTGACGGCTTCTTTCAGCAACGTCGCCTCACCCACTCCAGGGGACTGGATAGGCATTTATACTCAAGGTGCCGCCGATAGCGCCTATAAGGCGTGGATTTACAGTAGCAGTTGCGCACAACAAGCAGGCACGGCTCGATCGGCCGGTTCATGCCCTGTCTCAATACCTTCGACTTATGCAAAGGGAACGTATGAGTTGCGTCTTTTTGCCAACAATTCCTGGACCCGTCTTGCCGTAAGCAACACATTCAACGTTTTAGCGCCTGCAACGCCCCCCTCAGTGTCCGCAAGTCCCTCGAGTGCTGTAGCAGGCAACGCTGTAAAAGTGAATTTCGATAACGTCGCTTCGCCTACAACTTTGGACTGGCTTGGACTTTATGCGCAAGGCACATCCGATACGGCTTATCTTGTTCATATTTACGACAATTCTTGCACTTCTTCTCCTGCCAACACGGGCAAGTCTTCCGGTTCCTGCCAGATTACCTTGCCTGCCAATCTGGCGTCAGGCCAATATGAGTTTCGTCTGATGGCTAACAATACGTATACGCGTTTGGCCGTTAGCAATAGTTTAAACGTTACCGCCGCAACCCCGGCAAACTCACTCAAGCTTTCGGTCTCGCCTTCGACAATAGATCCCGGGCAGAACCTTACGGTAACGTTTAGCGGAGCCGAACCGTCCATCCAAAATTATTTATCTCTCTGTGCCCCCGGGACCAATAACAACACCGGTTGTTTGTCCTACGTTAAAATAACAGCATGTTCAGGAACGACCGCTCCGATATCTTCCGGTTCCTGCCAGTTCACAGTCCCCAAGAATCAAGCGGCTGGAAAATACGAGCTGCACTTCAGCAATGTTTCAACCTTTCTTGCGGCAAGCAATCCTTTTGTCGTCACTTCAATTCAACCATCAACAATTAACGTTACACCTTATCGGGTTGCCCCCGGCGAATTGGTTACGGCTACTTATAGTGACCTGCCCCCCAATTATGTACCAGCGGCAGGTTGAATCTTTTTTGAAGATAGCGCGGGTGGTTGCGGGCAGCAAGAGGCTGACGGAGCGACCGCCAAGAGTCTGGCTCCGTCAGCCTCTTGCTG
>Ga0302241_1001396_pt1 | contig 17711 bp, 23 predicted proteins | sample AAG_UR_Arg_MG_FD_193532 | JGI IMG/M metagenome (GOLD analysis project Ga0302241, IMG submission 193532) | Enriched activated sludge microbial communities from anaerobic digester in WTTP, New Holstein, Wisconsin, United States - AAG_UR_Arg | ecosystem: Engineered > Bioreactor > Anaerobic >... | reverse complement strand
TCCTCTTAGTACTTGATGCTTCCGTGTCGTTCTAACTTTCTTTTTGTAAGCGTTAAAAATATATGCTTTTACTTATCCCAACGGATTTTGAAAGTATTTATAAGAAAATGGCTTACAATGGAAAAATTAACTTATAACACATACCCAGCAGATTTTCCAGAACTGATTGAGGCAATGCAAGCTGGGAAGTACAAACATCTTTCGATTTTCTTATATCGTGACAAATCATCGCTTGATATGGGATTTGGTCAGCGATATTTGTTGGTAAGCAATTCGGGGTTTGCTTTGTACGATTTAAAAAGCGTTGATTATAATGCTGGCTTTCTTCAAATGCTGTTCACCAACTCAGACACAGGTTGTTTTGCTGAAATTAATCTGGAGGTTAATAATGAACATCCTGAGCATTTTTTCCTACGCTGGAACGACATAAAGGATTTGGTTTACAATGAAATCGCCCGTAATTATGATGCTACTGACTTACTGGAACTTGAGGATGAAAAATGAACCCTACATAAATGCTAAAGGGCATAAGGTTCTTGATTATCTTTCTCCTAACACCATTGTTCTTGATTTGCATTTTATCATGACCACTGGCAAAAGGTTAACCTTAGGAATGCCTTACACAATATTCTTACGAAATAGTAATAAATTAAGAATGTCTTGAGAAATACTTAAAACCGAATATTGCCAACAATTCAATAAAAATAATAATCAAAATTGATAATAAAGAGTAATTATTCTTTAATGGCAAATGAAAAAATAAAGAGATAATAAACTTAATTGTCGCTAAAAGGATTAATGACAAAACTAAAAATATCTTCAATGCATCATCAAGGGTAGAAAGAGATACATAATATATAAATCCACAAGATATCATTATACAAATCTCACTTAAAATGAAAGGCTGAATACCATAAGCACCAATAATTAAGAATGATAAAAAGTTCAATATTAAAATTAGCGCTCCAGAAATTAATATTAATTTTTTCATCACTATTTTGGTAATGGCGGTGGTAATGTTGAAAATAATGAATTTAATTCGTTTATGGATGTTACCTTTACCCAATCAGTTAAGCCTTGTCTCCACGCCAAGGAATCTTGGTTTATGATTCTTTGGGAAATTAAAGAAGGGATATCCGATAGCGAATATGGAACACTTTGATTCCCGTCTATAATAAAAAAATACTGGGTTTGAATTGGCGGGGGTGAGGGATTTGAATTAAGATGACTACCAACTTGACCAAATTGATTGCCAATTGTATTACCGAGGCTCAAACCTGCCCCTAATCCGAGACCCGCATTTATCATACTACCTTCAGAACCTTCATTCTCCGCAGCTTTTTCCATCACATTAAAACTTCTTTCCATTTGATAAATGTCTTTACCAACAGTCTTGATTTTCATGGAAAGTTCCTTAGCCTCTTTTAATTTAATTAATGAAGTGTCATCTTCTGGAATATTTATTGACATGAAATAGAAATTTACTATTTCAATTCCATACTTAATGAATTCTTCGTTAATTAACTTTTTACATATATCAGACAGTTCATCCTGAAAAACAGAAATCTGCAGAAATGAAATTTTATTTTGTGCAATGGCTTTACCAAGAACTGTTGAAATGGAACTAAGTACTTTACCATTAAAATATTCAACAATTTCTGCTGCTGAAAATGCCTTTATTGTACCAACAATAGTTTGTAAAAAATTCCTTGGCTCTACAATTTTAAATCCATATTGTCCAAATGCTCTAACGGGAACAACTACTCCATATAAAGGGTCTTCCAGATTAATTGGTTTTATCGTACCCCATTTATTATCAAGCTTGGTAATTAAGTTCACATACCATACTTCAGCGGCAAACGGTGAATTATTACCAAAAGGTAAATTAATGATTTTGTTAAGAAGTGGGATATTTGAACTTTTCAGAGTATATCGCCCTTCATTAAACTCATCATAAATTTTACCATTCTTAACAAAAAATGCACTCTGAGAGAAATTGACAATCAATTGTGCACCTATTTTCAAATCTTCAGATGGAAATTTCCATACAAATTCAGAATTATTACCATCATACTTTATGACTTCAATTAATGCCATATTCAAACAAATTGAATTATTTTAAATCAACGGGTTGCAATCACTATAATAACGAATATAATCAGTATAAATGCAAAGGATACTAATAGAATCTTTATTATCCTTTTCATAGGGTCGTGTTTTAAAGCAAACGCTTTATTCTCATCAAGTTGCTTTCTTAAATTCTCATGCAGAGGCAAAAGGGTTGCATTTGTTATAGCACGTACTTGAATCAATGAAAGATACTTTTCAGCATTGCCAACTATATCAGCATTTTTGATTTGAATTATATGAACGCCTTTACCTGTGTAGTAATTTGCATCCGGGTCATTTTTTTCTATGCTATAATCAGGTTGTCGAGCTTTTCCAACCCATTCCCCAGCTTTCAGTACTAATTCTTCATTAGTTATAGAAGCCATGTCAGTCTCAGGGAGTGTTGATTTGCAGAATATACAATTAGTGAATAATGGGTCATTGTCTGCACCACAATTTGTACATTTCTTTGATGAACTCATTTTCTTAATTGATTTTATATCGATAATTTAATTGGTTTGTCATTACAGTTAGCTTTAATATTTTTGATACTCAGTGAATATCAGTTATTAATATGCTATTACCCGACTGATGGAAATTTCCAGTCATATTCTGAATTATCATCTTCATATTTAATTACTTCAATTAATGCCATTTCTACAAGGCTATTTTAAACACCATAATAATAGGTCCAAGAATTATTAGAAACATTAAAATAACAAGCAGCAGGAACATTAATCTCTTTTGACCACCAAGTATATTAAAAACGTTCCTTTTCTTTTTATCATATTCAGATTTTAATGTAATATAGACAGAATTTAATGACGGATTTAATTTGGTTCTTCCTTCTAATATTGTGAGATATTTTAAGGCAATTTCTTCTATTTTTCTCTTTGGTATTTCTACTAAACCCTTATCGTATCCGCCTACTTTAATTCCCAAGTAGTCATTCTTTAATTTAAAGAATGCTGATTCCCAAATATTAAATTCTTGATTTGTTTGAACAGAAGAATCACCAACTTTGCCAAGCCATTCACCAGTATTAAGAACAATATCTTCATCAGATACAGTATTAATATTGAGATTTGGCAAATTCTTATTACATACCAAACATTTCGTAAGAATAATGTCGTTTTGGTCGTAGCCGCAATGGGTACATATTATTTTCTCCATCACTTATACATTTTAATTATTTTTCAGTTCTCTTATAGTTTTCAAATAGCCTTCCTTTCTATTTCGCCATGCTCTCTTGGGAATGCTGTCTCCCTCACCAGACCAAGATATCGAGTATTCCATTCCGTTTAAGAGCAGTATCGCATCTTCAAAATTTTTGTTCCTAATATCTTCTACGACTTGCTTTTCAAGATTTTCTAATCTTTGTATTTCTTTTTCCCCTTTATCAGGTGCACTGGGAATAAAAAACATTAAAAACATACCAATAACAATTACGGGAAGAACTATAAAAGCTATTGCTCTCTTTTTGTCTCCACCACCAATTTTTGATGTAATTGAGTTTCTTTTAGAATCAAAATCTTTTCTTAATGAATCGTATACGATTTTTAAAGTCATATTATTCGATGCTCTTACTTGGAGAAGTGAAAGGTATTTTAATGCATATCCTTCAATTTCAGAACTTTCATAAGTTCTGAACCCTTTCCCAGTCCAAGCATTTGCATTTTCGGCTGTAATCGTAAAACTCGAGCCAACTTTACCAACCCATTCACCAGCGTTTGTTATTAAATCTTCGTTTGAAATAGATTTAGAATCAACGGCTGGAAGAGGCGATTTACAAAATTGACAATTTGTAAATATCAAATCATTGTCTGCACCGCAATTGGAACATTTTTTTGTTGCAATCATTGTCGTATTTACTTATTTGTGAATGGAATAGAGCTGTTTTTAATCGATTTGTATGAGAAAATAATATACGAAATTCATAAATGCACATTAAAGTTGGTGGTTCAAAATATCCTACATTAGATTTGCACAAAAATGTCTAATTATTACAGTTGACTTGAAGAAACAATTTGCCCTGAGGTGAGTGTGGTCATACGGTAACAGAACCTACACATGTAATGATTATAGTATAATAACGTATCATATTGGGTAGGCGCTTCGTATTCAAATGCTCTATCACCGTATTTATCATAGATATTATATCTTCCCGTACCAATAAAACTTGAATTTGTAAATCCTGTTTGATTAATAAGTTGAAGACCAAAACGTTTGTTGCAGTGGCTACATTTGGGTAACCTTCGAAAACTATATATTAATGCTATGAGACCAATAACTGAAGGTATAACATACAATGCTACTCCAAATCCTTCAAGGTCGGGAGTGGGAATTTCAAAAATAGAACGAAGTCCATTTCCCGCTTCAATTCCAATTACGATAGCAATAAAGTATATAATAAAAGGCTTAAAAAAGTTGAAACCAACATCGTCTCTTGAGCCAAATCCGTATAGCCATATCAAAACGGCAGGTGGTAACAAGACAGCAATAAATCCTAATTTAAATATAACAATTAGGATAAAAAGCGAAGTAACGATTAAAACAAAAGCAATATGATTTGAGGATTTCTTTGATGAAGTCTCAGGCACATTAGTTGCTTCATCTATGATTTTGCTTTGGGTAGAAGTCTGTGGGTCAGTATCATGATTTTCAACTGCATAGGTCTCATTAGATATTATTTTTTTCTTAACCTCAAAAAACTCTTCAATTGTAATGGCACCTTGGTCTAAGAGCGATTTGAGTCTCATAATTTCACCTATTTTGTCCATGATTTCAAAATTTACAAATGAATGATATTTATAAATAATTAGAAAGGAACTTATAAGTTCTCGTGATTATTTGACATATTCATTACCATTGAATTTATAAGTTGTTTTGACTCTTGTATTATTTTCGGTCACTTCAATATCATAAAATCCATCAGTTTTTATTATAAAAGCTATTTTATCTTCACCACTATCTAATATTGGTTTAAAATCATTATCAATAAAGCCATACAGGGTTTTATATTTTTCACTAACCCCGCCAAAACTGCCACCGCTAATAGTATAGTTAACCAGTACTCCATAGTTGTCTGGAGAAATTCTGTAAATACCAATATTATTTGGCGGATTGTCAATTGATTTGTTATTCATAAACGCAATTGCTTTTTTTTCAAGTTTCCAACCATTATGGTCTCTAAATTCAAAAATGCTTAAAACTCCGCCAGCACATGCATTACAATCATTTTCGCCATTATCAGAAAAAACCAATCCCACCATTATGTCTTCAGTGTCTATATTTACTTTTGAAAACCCACTGACTATATGGGAGATTTGGGTAGTATCACCACTTAATGTATATGACCAATTATTAAATTTCGATAATTCATCCGTAACAATTTTCTTTGCAGAAGCCTCATCCCATATTGAATTATGCTTCTGAGCACTGGGTTCGACAATACTTGGATTATTCTCATGGATGCTTTCTAATTCTTGATTTTGGTTTTTAGCGGGGACATTCATTTTGTTGTTAACAGTATAAATCGTTCCAACAATAATCAGAATTATAGGAATGGTAATCATTACTATTCTTTTAATTCTGCTCTTTGAGTCAATTTTCACATCCGATTCTTCAGTTTTGTTCTTTGATGATTGCATTTTTGAATCATCCACATTCTTTGATAATGGTTCTGGCGCAGATTCTTCTTTGAGTAAGGGTTCAATAACAGGTTCTTTAACACTTGCTGATTGAATTTCTTTTGCTACAGTTTCAGTTTTTTGACTTTCCCCTGCACCTAAAATCTGGGATTTTAATTGGTCGTATTCTTCCTTGCTTAAAGCACCTGACTTAAACAAATCGAATAATTCCTGAAGTTTTGATGAAATTGAATCGTTATCCATAATAATTATTCATATAACTGATAATTAAAAATTAACACTACTCTATAATTTAAAACTTAGTTGTTACGAATTCTCAGGTTAAGAGAATCTAAGACGTTAATAGTATTAATTTGCAGTATTAGCTAAAACGATGATTGTCTAAGGAGTATTGTACAATCTGTTGAAAATGTTGAAATAAGATGGTAAAATAAGAGAGGCAGTCCTAATTGTATCTCCCTGCATTACGCCCCGTGCTGTTTGGGTTTGAAGGACTGCCTCATAGTCGGTCGCCCAACAATTTAAAGAAGGCGGCACGATTGTGGAATAAATTTGTCTCGCTGCATTTCCTCGTGCTAAAGGAATGACGTGCCGCCTCTTATGTTAGGTCGCCCTGACCAGTATTAAAAAAAGGCGACACTGATTGGAACTGTGAAAGTCAATGTCTGCAATACAATCCTGTCTGTGGAGCAGGTACGGTGAGAAGTGTCGCCTTTAAATATTTCAAAGAGCGATTTTATTAATTCCCGCAATTAGAGGCATAGAAAGTGTCTGGAATCGTTGATGCCACAAGGAAATTGCGAGTACTTCTGCTAATTTACGAGATATTTTGAACAAGCATCATTGAAAAATAAATTTTCTTTCGGAAAGTCCTTCCTTATTAATTCGCCAATTTGATTTCAATAAACTGTAAAAATCTTCTGCCAAATTCAGTAGTTCTATTTTGCAAAAGACCACTTCCTGTCATCATTACACCCAAAGAGCCACTGTTATGGAGACCTGCACGTTTCAGGTCTTCCCAAACAAGATTACAGAAGTCGTTTCTACCCTTCAATTCGGGGAATGCAGTTTCAAGTACAATTTTCAACCCGCCACCCATTACATTTTGAGGTGATGCGATTTTGTTGATTTCAAACCAACGGCTTGGATTATCAAACAATTTCAGAATTCGAACGTGCCAGATAGTAAAACTATCAAGAAGGTTCAAGAATATCTGTGATTCAGACTGCTCAGGTGATTCACCAATTGCAGTATTCAATAACGCATTCCTGAAATAGCCTATCTTTTCTGTTTCACTTGTCCTCAAAGCATACTGAGTTGTCTTAATTACACTATCGACAAACTCAGGATTATTTTGTAATTCCGACAAATTAATATCACCATGACTTTCCAGTCTCGCAAGCCTTTCACCAATATCATGCATCCATTCAATTCGCCTTTTATCAATGGGTGGTATTATTATATGCGTAAATAATTCGATAGCAGCAGAACCAGCAAAGGGAACTGCTCCCAGACCTGCTTTTACAATTGAGTAAACAATCTCTTTGGTTCTATCCATATCCATATTTATGTAATCGAATTTTAAAGTTAAAACATTATTGCCTGATTACTTGAGTTTTATCTTAAGTTCAAAATATTTTATTAACTTTAATATTGAACAATGAAAGGTAAAAAGTTTTGTTTTTCAATACAATCAGAGAAAAATCCAATATTTTTATTATCTGGATTTTATTTACATTTAAACTAAGACATTCAATTTTAAAAAGAATGAAAATATCGATAGGCATAAGAGCAAATCCTAATCAAGTATATTATGCTGTTATTAGGGAGGATGAAACTACGATTAATGTTCTGCTATTGGATAAAATTATTGTTCCGAAACCTCTTGATACACCAGAGCAATTGAAGTTTATTAGAAGTACCCTGAGAGATATAATAAATGAGAATAAGGTCTCCGTTGCTTGCATTCGTATTGCTGAATCTAACGCAAGGACTTTGAACATTCCAAGAGTATATCTGGAAGGAGTTATTCAGGAATTAATTGCAAGTTCAGAAGTAAATAAATACTATGTTGGACAGATATCAAATATAAGTGCGAAACTCGGAATTGACAGAGCGGGATTTAAACCCATTGCAAACGGAGAAGATGGATTCATGAATATGGAAATTTGGACGGAAATAAATTTAGAAGAACGAGAAAGCATAATGGCTGCCGTAAGTGCTTTGAAATTATAAGATTATGCCAATTGGATTACACACAGCACAACTCAATTTTGAAACATTAAGAGAAATTGGGCAAGAAGGGAGGAACTCTCAGGTATTTCTTGCACATGACAAGCAACTGGATGGGGAGATTGTAGTTAAAAAGATTTTAAAGTCAAAATTGGCAAACGCAACTGATTATTACAGAGAATCGAAAATACTACACGAATCATCTCACCCCTATGTTGTTAGGGTAAATTACGGTTGTTCCGATAATGATTCCATATATATTGCAATGCCATATTATAAAAATGGGTCATTAAAAGCCTTAATAGATTCCAGACATTTAACGATTAGAGAGGTAATAAGGTATTCTGTTCAATTTCTTTCGGGTTTAAATAATATACACTCCAAAGGATTGATTCATTTTGATGTTAAGCCTGACAATATTTTATTATCAGATTCAAATGAAGCACTTTTATCTGATTTTGGTTTGTCAAAAGCTATGAACAACCTTGGCTTTGCCAATCCAGATGGAGTATATCAAAAGCAAATACCACCAGAGTTTTTTACTCATTCTGACAAAACAATACATTTTGATATTTATTTGTCGGGATTAACAATTTACAGACTACTTAATGGTAATACTCATTACTATAATCAGTTCAATTTTGCATCTCAACAGGAATATATTAATGCTATTACAAATGGGAATATTCCAAATAGGAATAGCTATCTTCCTCATATACCGCTCAAATTGCAACGAATTGTAAATAAAGCATTGAGCGTTGATATTAATAATAGGCATAAAAACGTTCTTGAATTAATTAATGAGTTAAGTTCAGTGGATGAAAATCTGGATTTGGTTTACTCACATAATGGAAGTAATACTCAATGGACACAAAACAAAAGTGATAGAGTTTATGTTATTACTTTAGATAGCAGCAATTTAAACAATCAAAATATTGTGACGTCCAAAACTATGTTAAACACTCAACGAACAACAAGAGTTAATGATTTATGTCGGAATAATTTGACATCGAGTAATGTTTTATCTAATCTAAGGGCGGTTTTTAGAGGCATGTGATGAATAAAAAAGTGACATATAACCCCAAAGGATTAAAACGTACAGACAATATTTTAAATAAAAATTGTACACCACGAAAGGATTTAGCCACTAATAAGATATCAATTATTATAGAAGATAATTATTGGAAGGTTACGAAGAAGAAAAAAGTGTAGGCTTCGAATTTACGATACAAATAACCCATACTTCATCCCAATTTTCTTTGTTTTAATAATTGTTTTTGTCGAGGCATCAGTATGTGAAGAAATCTCCCTTATTGTTCTGCCCTTGTTCAACCATTTAATTATTTCTTGTGTCTTTGGTTTTTCCAAGAATAGTTTTTCCGATTCAGAACTACCGTTCGGACGTCCGAGTCGACCACCGTTAGCGACATAGACAAGACGACCTGTGGCAGTCCTCTCACGGATATTTTCCAACTCCAATGAATACAGACTTGCCATAGTTGCGCTCAAAAGACCCCAAATGGGGTTTTTCTTCCCCTGTGGTCGGGATTGGATGCCCAGATTCCTGACAACAACGTTTATTTCATGCTCTTCCAGCCATTCCAGAGTCTGAATGCAATCACCAATTGTTCTCCCGACCCTTGAGAACTCTTCAATAACGAGTTCCGAGACCTTGCCCTGTTCGACAAGTTCGACCAATTCCTGTGCTTTGGGTCTTTTCTTAAATGGTACTTTTCCACTGACTTTATCGAATAGTACCAAGTCGTAAAATTCTTCATCAGCACTGAAACGATTTCCAGATTGTTGCAATGTGCTTACTCGATTATATTTTATCTTCATATCGGTTATTTTTTTGTTTTCATTTTAATTTCACATTTATTTTACTTCAATTCCTGCTAAAAACAGGGGTTTTTGACCCCTGATGTTGTATTCCTTTATATTTTGACTAAATGGGAAACATCTTTTGAACCTTGTTTCATAATTTGACAATAGTGAACATTTCCCTTGATGACGATAGCTTGCTCTTATTGCTCCTGTTGTTATCATAACTTCAAATTAATTTGACGAGAAGGATTGAAACCGATACTTCTTTAATTCATCGAAATTTGTGATAGCCTTTTTCATGGGAACTGCATTAAAATCAATAAGGTTACTCCCATCAATGAACAAAATCAGCATACAGGCTTCATTATAATCATGCTCGGAGTAAATGATTTGATGTCTAATTACAATCTTACTCTTCATTGAACAGTCCATTATTATGGACAAATATACAATACAAGTCTGTTCTCTGGTAATTCATCATCATAAATCTGTCCATTTTCATGGACAATAATTACCTTTACATCAAATTTATATCAATGAAACCGAAGTCAGCAAGCAATACCGAGCCAAATCAGCCAGAAAAACTGTATCAGCCACCCAAGGCTATCGCTCCAGAAGACAAGGCATTTATGTTAACTATTGGGCAGCGACTTCTTGATTTACAAAGACAGGCAGGTATCAGTACTGTGGAACTATGCCGAAGATTGTCGATTTCGAGATATACGTATCTTTTGATTTCCACTGGTCGGGTTTATTGGAATTCAGAGAAAGTATTGAAACTGATTAAATACTATGGTCTGGATGCAACGTCATTTTTCAAATCCCTGTAGCATTTCTCCCATTTCATAAATTAAAATCACCTTGAATCGTTAAATGTGGGCACAACAAAGCCAAAAAATCACTGTGTTCAGCGTTGAAACATCCATATAAAGCCATTATCTGAATTGAAAATGGTACATTAAAATGGCAATATTGCAGCTAAATGGTATTGGAAACAATATTTATCGTAGATGTTGCCACACAATCTATTGGTCAGTATTTATATGAAACCATGACCAATGATTAAGAAAACGTATCCGCAGGAATATTATAAGAAACTTGAAACCATTGCTGGCTTAATCAGAGAATACCGAATTAACAATGGCTATTCACAGATGGAACTGGCTGAATCGTTGAATATGCATCGCAACACACTGAGTAGAGTTGAACGTGGATTTGACTATCATCTCCTAAATTTAATAGAAATCGCAGAAACTTTGGAGATTGATTTAAGCGAACTTTTTTATGTGGAAAAATAATTCATGAATACGCTTGATGATATCTGACTAATAAGTTTCCAACCGAAGACTTTTTGATATTAACCTCATTTATTAAATTTCGACCACATCCCTTAATACGATTAAAATGGAAATGGGTCGAATACAAAATCTTAGTTCCGATTATAATTATTCAACAATACCAATAAAAATTCTAAATGACAATAAGTTGTCAGCGACAGCCAAGGGTGTCTTAGCATTTCTTCTTTCCTTACCTTCAAATCACAATATCAACAAAAAAGATTTGACAAAATATTTTAAAGAGGGTTACTATGCCCTCAATAAAGCATTTGAGGAACTTGTTAAGCATAGAATCATACACAAAATTGAAGTTCGGGATAAAAAAGGTCATTTTAAAGGGTATGAATACAAAGTTCATGAGTTTCCCAAAAAGAGGTTTGGAGACCAGAAAAAGGTATTACCGAGTCGCAATTACCGCAAATCGGATATCAGTAATTCGGATGACGTTTTAATTGACAAATTCTTTAATGAGGATTGCCTGTTAACCATGAGTAAGATGCCAGATAATTATGTCGATTTGGTGCTAACATCTCCCCCTTATGACCATTTAAGGTCATATAATGGCAATAATAAATTCGAATTCGAAAAAGTTGCTGTTGAACTCACCCGTGTTTTAAAAACTGGTGGCGTAATAGTTTGGATTGTTGGTGATGGAATGTATAAAGGAAGCGAAACTGGTACATCTTTTAAACAAGCCTTGTTTTTTAAAGAAAACTGTGGACTCAGGCTACACGATACTATGATTTTTGAGAAGAATACTACCACCTATCCTGCAAAGCCTGATGGGATGCGCTACACCCAATGTTTTGAGTATATGTATGTCTTTAGTAAGGGAGGCAAGCCTAAAACTGTTAACCTGATTATTGACAAGAAAAACAGGTGGTCAGGCACAACAAATTTCGGACAAAAAACAGACAGGAATGAAAACGATGAACTTATTCGTGTGAGGAAATTCAAGCCTATTCCTGAATATTCACCCCGAACTAACATATGGAGATATGTCACAGGGAATGGGTATTCCACCGAGGACAAGTTCGCCCATCAACACCCAGCCATCTTTCCTGAGGCACTTGCGGAAGACCATATTTTAACTTGGACTGAAAAAGGAGATTTAGTATACGACTGTTTTGCAGGGTCTGGAACTACATTAAAATTGTCGAAGAAATTAAATCGGAAATTTATCGGCAGCGAAATAAATGAGGAATATTTCCAACTTATTGGTGAAAGATTGAGGTTTGTCAAGTAAGGATTAGCTGCTTAGAAAGGAGAAAAATCTTAAAATTGACTATTGTAAATAGCTATTATACAGCTTGATACATTTTGTTGAAAAAATAGAATCATTTGTATTACTTATACTGGTAATTTTACACCCATTACAGACGAACTGCCTGATTTGATTCAGGAACTGCCTGTAAAGTAACCAGTTCTGGTTACGAAACACTGGAAACAAAGCAAAAGCGATGAGAGAACGCATTAGCATGGCGTATGCCTATGGTTTGTGTTATCAGCAACAGCCATAGGAATGCTAAAAGGTTGGATTTATTAACAATTAAAATATATGATTATGAAAAAAACAATCATTTACCTGACGGAGTGCCAATGTTATACAGAAGAACAGGCAGAACTGCAATTAAAGCATAAGGTATCGGTTTTGAATTATCCAATTCTGGTAGCGCATATAACAAAACCAGTGTTGGCACAAAATATTGAAGGATTTGCAGAGCAGAATGGAGTCTTGTTTCTTATGATAGGGAATGAAATGGTATCAGTAACAAATAATTACAGCCATCCTGAATTTAGTAACTAAAAAAACACTGATTACTATGTCTTTTTCAATGCTGTTAGTATTTATGAGTACAAACGGGTTACAAATACCCGACAAAAATTATATTATTAAATACAAAGATGTTATGAATGAGGCAATTGAAGGCTACAAAGTAGCTTATGAGAAGAAGAAGCAAATTCTTTACTCACGAATGGATGACAGCATGATAAAAAGATTAAAGGAAATCAGGAGAAAAACTGGTATATCAACATCTGAAATCATCCGTGAAGGTATAAGACGCTTGCTTCAGGAAGTTGATGAATCAGGTTCAATCAACTTGAGAATTAATTAGCCACCAAAAAAGAGAGACCTTGGCAGGGTCTCTCTTTAAAACTAAAATGATTTTTATGAATGAATTGCAAAATTTCGAGTACCTGAAGTTCCAGTACCATAAGGAAAACCTTCATGATGTGTTTGGAACGGTTCTGAATAGCTTCCCACATATAACGGGAGCAACTGTAACTGGTCAGATATATCTATGGGATGTGTTGCAGAGGATAAAATACAATCTGGCATCTGACATTGAACCTGAAACATACCTTCTACATAAATACATCGATGGTGTAAGAAATACTGCGTATGACCAGAGAAAAGAACAATTACCTGCGATATGCTATAATGCCAGATTTAATGGCTATAAGGACACAAAACACCTGAATGCAGTAACAAACCTGATGTTTCTGGATATCGATGATTTCCCAACACAAGCAGAAGCACTGGATTACAAAAAAATGATTACTGCCAAATATTCATGGATTTTAGCCTGTAACCTGTCATTAAGCCGATTGGGTTTACACGTTATTGCATTAGTAGATAACATTCAAGACAGTACAGATTACACGAATAAATACAAGTATATCAGTTCAACATATTTTGGTAACAGACTTGACAAAGACAGTAACAAGTTAACTCAATATGCAGTACTTCCATTTGATTACGATATCTACATTAATCAGTATCCAGAAATACTGTCAATTGAACAGATTTATTCTGAGTATATAAAAGGTATACGCAGTGCCTATGTGCAGGGTAATAATCTCTCGCATACTTCTATAAATGAAAAAGGTATATCCAGTGCATATAACATAGATATTGAATCTTCTATAGGTATTGATAAAGAAAAAGGTATATGCAGTGTATATAAGGGGGGAGAAATAATAAGCACTCCATATACCTTTTTCTCGAATTCGCATCTGAACAATTTAATGAATGATGCTGCCAGAAAGAATAACCTAAGGTTTATTCAAGAAGTTGATGAATCATATTTTCAAGACCCTAATACTCCAATTTACATTAATGAGGGTGTTGATATAATGGATGCAAGATTGTATAGATTAAGAGGAAAAAAAGTATTGGAAGGTAACCGACATAATTTCATTGGTGCATTGACAGTGGAGATGATTTACATCAACGTAGGTTCTCCAGATAACTATGACCAACAAATTCGTACTGCTATCCTGAAATTCATTCTGCATATCAATAAATCGATTTGTGAACCACCAATGACGCATGATGAAATTATTAAATCTTATAATGCAAATTGGAAAAGATACAGGGAAGGAAAGATTGATTTTTCCAAGTATTATAAAAAGCAAAAAGCATTCTGGTCAAAGCAATCAACACTGACATCAAATGAAAAGCGAAAAGTTACATGCAAGATAAAGAACGAACCAATAGTTGAAGATAGCAAGAGAAGAATCTGGGAAGGTATGGAACAATTAGCTGCGAATAACGAAAAGCTAACCCAGAAGAAGGTGGCATCAGTTTCTGGTCTCTCGTTGGCTACAATCAAGAAATACAGGAAAGTGTATCATGAATATTTAAATATGCTTTACCCTGAGTCGGACATCCTTGAAATTGATGAAAGCAACACAAAGATGCCTGATGTTGTAGTTGGCAACACTTGGGAAAATGAAATTCTGATTTCAAGTAGTCCAAACCTTAATAGTGAAAATGATTATTTTGAATTGCTTGACATCAATGTCGCTGATTTTGAAGAAGGAATAACGACTCATCATATGGTATCAGAGGAAAATATATCTACACCGAACTATAATGCAGACAAGTTAAAAATATTATACCAGCGTATTTTTAGTTCCTTCCTGAAGAATATTGATGAAAGCAACAATCAAAAAATATTTGAGCAATTCACAGATAGCTTCCTTCATCTTCCTGCCGAAGATGCCAAGTTGCTGATTACATCACCTGAAAATATTTCTGACGGTGATGCTTTCTGGAAGCAATTCACGCTGGAAAGCAAGATGTGGAATTTATGTGCTGAAAAATTGCCTAAAGAGCATTTTTAACTCAATTACAAACAACTAATTGGTCATGCTAAATATTTCCCTTCTTCTTTCATAATATTAAGAATTAATCTTAATTTCGGTAAATCAATAATTTAACTTTTCTTAAATCAATGCTTCTTAAAGAACTACTGAAGACCAAAGGCATTAAGCAAGTTTGGATAGCCAACAAATTGGGGGTATCCGAAGTGACGGTCTCAAAATGGTGCGCAGGAAAGAGTGTTCCCAAGAAATCACATCTTGAAAAGTTAAGCCAGCTTCTTGACGTGCCAGTAAAGACTTTTGTGAACATATAAATGAGCCTGTCATCAAAATACATATTATCATTTACGGCTGCATCATTGCGTTTAAATGAAATGGTCAAGGTCGCTAAGGCTGCATATGGGAATAATGCAACCGACTTGAAGGTGGTGAAGGAAAGCGGTGTTGTTTTCAGTTCCGTCAAAACAAGAACTTCCGATAGGGAATTCCGTGAAGTTCGTAAAAGGCTTGAAAAATTAACTCCTGAACAGATAAGCATATTGATTAATGGTGACTTTATTTCGCAAAAGCAGATAGCTTTTCTTGGTGTTTGTAAACGCTATGGGTTTATCAGGGACTTTACCATAGAGGTTATTCGGGATAAGGTACTGGTGTTTGATTTTAAGTTAAACGAGTCGGACTTTAATTCATTTATTAACAGTAAAATATTATTGCACCCCGAACTCGAAGCGTTCTCTACATCAACACTGAAGAAAGCCAAACAAGTGATGTACCGTATTCTTGAACAGGCTGGGATTATCAATAATGCAGTTGAAAAAAACATCCTGCCTCAAATTATCCAGCAGGATGTGATTAATGCAATTGTCAGGGACGACCCTGCATGGCTTAAAATATACATGATGCCCGACAAGGACATAAAACAATTAAGGCACTGAGATGGAAGATATTGTTAAGAAATTCGAGCACCTGTATCAGGTCATAAGCAATCAGGAGTTCCTGCGAATGGAATCGTTGGGTGGTGAAATCCCATTCTTTATTGCAGCTTTCGACCCGAAACAACAGAATGATGTTGAACGGGCAATTCGTAGCCTTAAAAATAAACTTGAAACCAACGGAATTCCTGTACTGGAACTGAATTTATATGATATCGCTCTGGAACTTCTGAATGAGGAACTCGGTGAGGGTGAGATATTCGAACTTGAAAAAACCATGGATAAGAAGGAGTTCAAAGAAGCACTTCAATCAATTTTGGATATTAACGAAGTGCTGATTCCGAAAATCAAGGACATGATTGATGCCACTTCTGCCAAAGTTTACTTCTTAACGGGTATTGGTCTGGTGTTCCCGTTCATTCGAAGTCATAATGTTCTGAACAACCTTCAGAATGTTGCCAAGAAAGCACCTACTGTTGCATTTTTTGCTGGGGAATACAATGGGTATTCACTGGAACTTTTCGGTCTGATGAAAGACGATAACTATTACCGTGCATTCAACATCGCTAACTATAAATTAAAGAAATGATTCTCAAAGATTTCTTCGTAAGAGACATTAACCGCACCATTGAGACGGTTATAAAAGCAGATGACCAAGAACATGTATTGGATGAAGTTGTGGAATATGTTGTTACCAATGAAGTATCAAAGAAGATTGGTGACTTTTTTTCTGCATATAATGATTACCGTGGTGCAAACGGGGTCTGGATTTCGGGTTTCTTCGGTTCTGGTAAGTCCCACCTGCTGAAAATTCTTTCCTATGTGTTGGAGAACAAGGAGTTCAATGGATACAGACTCGGGGAACTGTTTGCTGAAAAGATTGAGACCGACAAAATACTCAAGGCTGATATTCAAAGTGCGACACGTATTCCATCGGAATCAATCCTGTTCAATATTGACCAACAGGCACAGATAACCAGCAAACAGGAAGAGGATGCCCTTCTGAATGTTTTTTACAAAGTCTTTAATGACCACCTTGGATATTTTGGTGCACAACGACATGTGGCAGAGTTTGAACGATGGATTGATAACGAAGGAAAATACAAAGAGTTTCAGGAAGAATTTGAAACCTCTACTGGTGAGTTTTGGTCGAATGCACGGAGAAAGTATTTTTCCCCAAAGGTTAAGGAAGGCATCGGGCAGGTTCTTTCAAAATTATTGGGTGATAGTCCTGAAAAATATCACAATATTATCGATACAATACGCACCGATTCAAGTATATCGGTGGATGATTTTTGCATAAAGGTTAGCGAATACATTAAAACCAAACCAAAGGGGTTCAGGCTGAATTTCTTCGTTGATGAGGTGGGTCAGTTCATATCTGAAAACACTAAACTGATGCTGAACCTTCAGACAATTGCCGAAACCCTTGCCACAAGAACCAAAGGCAATTCATGGATACTGGTTACCTCTCAGGAAGATATGGAGCGTGTGGTCGGGGATATGAACAAGAGCCA
>Ga0302241_1001383_pt1 | contig 17823 bp, 12 predicted proteins | sample AAG_UR_Arg_MG_FD_193532 | JGI IMG/M metagenome (GOLD analysis project Ga0302241, IMG submission 193532) | Enriched activated sludge microbial communities from anaerobic digester in WTTP, New Holstein, Wisconsin, United States - AAG_UR_Arg | ecosystem: Engineered > Bioreactor > Anaerobic >... | reverse complement strand
TATACCTGTAATCCATCCTCCCAGAACATCAGTAGGGAAGTGAAGACCAAGATAAATCCTGGAAAAACCTATAATTAGTATGAGAATAAAGGCCATTAACCATAAATAGATTTTTCTTTTAAACCAGGCCAGAGTTATCCATATTACAGTGGAAGACTGGGCATGGCCGCTCGGAAAACCATAGCCCTCTGCCTCTGAAAGTTTTAAATCCGGATATAAATCAAAAGGTCGTGGTTGTTGTAAAAGATATTTAATGTTTTCATTTATATATGTTGAAAAAAGATAAATTAATGCCACTTTATAGCCGAGCTCAGTATCTATGCACCAGAATAAAAAAGAAAATAATAATATATAAAAAGGTTCTGTTCCCATCCAGGATAGGACCTGAAAAAAATGATCCAGTAGAGGGTTATGGATTTTTTGTATAATAACAATTAATTCTATCTGCCATTTTAATATTGATGTCATAGGAGTATAATTATAACATATAAGACGTGAAGGGTGAAGAGTGAAGAATGAACAGACCGCAAGACGTGCAGAAACAGAATATTTTTCTGTCCTTTTACTGATCACCCATTAGGCCTCACCATAAAAAGAAAGGCAGGTTTCCCTGTGATAGAAAAATACAGTGTCATAATTACAGCAGGTGGAAGAATCGAAGGGGATTTCGCCAGACATTGCGGTACGGAAATAAAAGCCCTTATAGATATAAAAGGAGAAACTATTGTCTCCAGGGTAATAAAAGCTTTCAAAGAAAGTAATTATATAAAAGAAATAATCCTTGTAGGGCCGAAAGAGCTTAATAACCTTTCACTATCTGTAGATAAGATACTTCCTGAAGGAGAATCGGGGATTGATAATATTTTTATTGGTTTAAAGGCAGTGAAAGAAAAAGGCAAAGTAATACTTTCCAGTTCGGATATGCCCCTTGTGACAACTTCTGATATAGAGGAGTTTCTGAGATTATGTCCTTCTGATGCCTCCGTATGTTATCCTGTCTTTGAAAAAAACTATTACCTGAGTGTTTTACCTGATACCAGAAGTGATTTTGTACGACTTAAAAATTCTTCTTATACAGGGGGAAATATTTTTCTTGTCCATACTGATGTATTCAGGAACAGTACTGGAAGTATAGAAAAACTTTTTAAAGGACGAAAAAAACCTCTTTCTATGATACAGGTACTGGGGATTGTCTTTCTCTTTAAATTTCTCTTCAGGTTACTTGATGTACCTGATATTGAAAAGAGATGTTCAGAAATATTTAAAGGAAAATCTGTGGGCATTAAAAAAGCGTCTCCCCGTCTGGCTTTTGATATAGATACATGGGAAGATTATATTAGATTACTTAATTATTTAAATTCTTCAAAATAAGACCTTGCCAGACGAAAACCGAGATAATTACACTGTGTATTAGGCCAGCTACAACTGCGGCTTGAAGATCGGCAATAAAATTCTGCAGAACCGAAACTACCACCTCTGGGAACCTTTGCTTCTCCTGTGAGAGGGCCTGCAGGATTTTTATGTGCATCGGCAGGATAGGTGCCATACCAATCATTACACCATTCTGCTACATTGCCAATTATATCATAAAGGCCAAAACTATTAGGTAGTTTCAGACCCACCCGGTGATGATTATTTTTACCATTATCCTTGTACCAGCAATAATCTCCATTCATAGTGTCACCCCAGTAATAACTGGTTGTAGTGCCTCCACGACAGGCATATTCCCATTCAGATTCTGTGGGTAAACGATATCCATTGTTAGTTAGCCAGATAGAGGGGTTATTACCTCTATTATCTTTTTCTCCATAACATTTTGTAAGGTTATTCTTTTCACTTAACCAGTTACAGTATTCTACAGCACCATACCAGGTTATACATACTACAGGTCTATTTTCATAACCGGACTTCACTTTAAATGTACCGGGACTGGGGCCACCACTTATGCCGCACCACTGAGCTGTTTTTAATTGTATCCACAAAGCACTGCCCTCTACCTGGATTTCTCTGGAATTTAAAAACATACAGTAATCCTCATATGTTACCAGATATTTACTCATATAGAAAGGACTTAATATTACAGTATGAATCGGTTTTTCACCTGAATATTCTATATCACTACCCATTTGAAAAATTCCTCCCGGAATTAGTATCATATCTGGTTGTAAAGTATGACCTTTAAAGAATTTAGGATGTTTTTCTTTTTTCTTACTGTGTTCAGGACGAGAATTTAAGGCCTGTAGCATCTCCTTTGCACTGGAAAATCTCTTTGATATATTATTATCCAGGGATTTCATAATAATACTTTCCACTTCTGGAGATATATTTGGTACCACTTCCTTTAAGGGTTTAAAGTTAAATGTCTCAGGTTTTATCCCTGTAAGAAGTTGATGTATTGATGCTCCCAGAGCATATATATCAGATCTTATCTCAACTTTGCCATAATATTGTTCCTCCGGAGCATAGCCAGGAGTCCCTATAGAGGTAACTATTTTATTACCCATCTGAATTGCTCTGGCTATTCCAAAATCTATTAACATAGCTCTACCATCTTTATGAAGCATAATATTGGCAGGTTTAATATCACGAAATACAATAGGATTATTCTGACTGTGGAGATAATCCAGGACTTTCAATATATCTATTGCCCATAATATAACTTTTTCTTCCGGTAGCCCTGGTTTTCCCTCTCTGGATAATTCTATTTCCAGTGTATGGCCTTCTATATAAACCATAACCACATAATATCTGTTATTATTGGAAAAATAATCATAGACTTTTGGAAGATTCGAGTGTTCCAGTCTGGCAAAGATTTTAATACCTCTGTTAAATCTTTCTATAGTATCTTCATCTTCTTTTGTTTCAGGATAACATATAAGTTCTTTAAGAATACACATATTGTCAAGTTTTATATCCATAGTTTTATAAATGTGTCTTTTCTCTCCAACTTTTATTATTTTTATAATTTTATATCTATTTTCCAGTACAGTCCCTGATGGAAGAGGTTCAATAGATTTTGAATTTTCAGAATTATTCTTATAGATTTTTGTTTTATTATTTTGCTTTATATCCATATTTTTTTCTGGAGGTAAGTTAGAAAATATATGTAGATAATTATAGCAGGAATCTTTAATCATTTCAAATTTTACTTTTTTTATATAGTGGCATTCATTCTGCATTTATATTATAATATAGATGTGTATTTATTCTTATGAAGGGGAGTTACATATGTTTAAGAAAATTTTATTTTTAATATTTCTTCTCTTTACTTTATCTTTATTCATATCCTGTTCTGGTGGTACTCCGGAATTACCTTATTTTAACACTGGAGAACCGGCAACACCTGATGAATTGAAAATAGATCGCTTATTTCCTTCACAATCTGTAAAACAATGGGTTTATAATTACAGAGAGTTTAAATATTCCTACTATTATGAACAGGTGTTGTATGAATTTAATGCAACTGAAAAGTGGGATGTCCTCGAGAATAGTTCTGAAGGGTCCCACACATATATTACAATTGATAAATATGGAGAGGGTTATTTTCGTTCTTCAAAGATTTATTTTAAAAAGACACCTTCATCACTTCACTGGTGGGGTATAAAATTTAGTTATGATAATTACATAAGAGGTTTTGAGGGTAAACTTTTACTTTTTCCTGTTCAGGCTAATTCTTCCTGGGATACAATAATACCTTTTGAAAGTCATGATCAGTATTTACATCTTGGAAAGGGTAGAAATACTGTATCGACAATATCTGAAGAGGTTTATACTCCTGCAGGCACTTTTTCTCACTGTGTAAGAAATGACTTTACTGCAACAGATACACAGGATATTCCTGATTATGGCTATTCCACCCTGGGTTTTGCTATAACCTTCTGGTTTGCTCCCGATGTTGGTATAGTAAAAATTAAGAGTGTTCTCACAATTGATTCTTTTAACTATCCTGAAAAAGATGACAGATTTGAGATATATCGGACACTGGAGAGTTATGAATGGATGAATTAGATAAAAAAATATTAAATGTAATACAGGAAAATTTTCCTGTAAGTCCTTATCCTTATGCAGAAATAGCCACTACTTTACGTATTTCTGAGGAAGAATTACTCTGGCGGTTAAAAGTTCTGATTGAAACAGAGGTTATAAGGGAAATAAGTCCTGTTTTCTTCAGTAAGCATTTAGGCTATAAAAGCACTCTTGTAGCAATGGAAGTACCACAGGAAAAAGTGCTTGAAGTTGCAGAAATTATAAATATTTATCCTCAAGTTACTCATAATTATAGAAGAAAACATAAATATAACCTCTGGTTTACACTTATCGCTTCATCAGATGAAGAAATTTTAAAGATTATAGAAGAAATAAAATTTAAAACCGGTATTGAGAAAATATTTAACTTACCTTACAAAAAATTATTTAAAATTAATGTAAACTTTTCTTTATGATAGAAGTGACTGATTTAGACAAAAAAATTATAATAGAGCTTCAAAAAGGTATACCTTTAGAGAGTAGACCTTTTAAAGTTATAGCAGATAATCTCAATATAAAAGAAGATTTTCTAATAGAACGAATCAATGAATTTAAGAAAAACGGTATTATAAGAAGATTTGGAGCAAGACTGAGACATTATAAAACAGAATATAAAGAAAATATTATGATTGTCTGGAATGTACCTGAAGAACAGCTCTGCTCAACAGGCAATTTAATAGCAAAATACCTTCAGATTTCTCACTGTTATGAAAGACCTGTCCTGCCTGATTTTCCATATAATTTATACTGTATGCTTCATGGGAAAAATCGTGAAGAATGTATAAAAATTATTGAAGAAATTTCTGAATTAACGAATATTAAGGATTATAAAATGCTTGTAACTGTAGAAGAATATAAAAAAATTTCCCCTGAATATTTTATAAAATAATAATTTTCTTGAAAATATATGTTCTATTTAGTATTATATTGAGTAATATAATTTTGGAAGGAGTCAATGAAAAGTGAAAGGGATTACTAAAAGAAAAGACGATTATTCTAAATGGTATAATGATATTATATCGCAGGCTGATATGGCTGAACATTCTCCCGTAAAGGGTTGTATGGTTATAAAGCCTTATGGTTATGCTATATGGGAAAATATAAGAAATATTCTGGATAAGATGTTTAAAGAAACAGGACATGAAAATCTTTATTTTCCCCTCTTTATACCTGAAAGTTTTATAAGGAAGGAAGCAGATCATGTGGAAGGGTTTGCACCTCATCTTGCAGTAGTAACACATGGTGGAGGGAAAAAGCTTGAAGAAAATCTTATAGTAAGACCAACTTCTGAAGCTATAATCTGCAGTACCTATGCAAAATGGGTTAAATCTTACAGAGATCTCCCTCTTCTTTATAATCAATGGGCCAATGTGGTAAGATGGGAAATGAGAACAAGACTCTTTCTTCGAACTACAGAATTTCTCTGGCAAGAAGGTCATACAGTACATGGAAGTTGTGAAGAAGCAGAAGAAGAAACATTGAAAATGTTAGAAGTGTACCGTTCCTGTGCAGAAGATTATATGGCTATATCAGTAATTAAAGGATTAAAATCAGAAAGTGAAAAATTTGCAGGTGCCCTTAGAACCTATTCTATTGAAGCTATGATGCAGGATAAAAAAGCTCTTCAGTCAGGTACATCTCATAATCTGGGACAGAATTTTGCAAAGGTCTTTAATATTCAATATCAGAATAAACAGGGTCACCTTGAATATGCCTGGCAGACCAGCTGGGGTGTAAGCACCCGTTTAATAGGGGCGCTTATTATGTCTCACAGTGATGATATGGGTCTTGTATTACCTCCTAAGATGGCTCCAATCCATATAGTTATAATACCTATTTATAAAACCCTGGAAGAACTATCGGACATAATGGAAGTGTGTAGAAAAATAAAAGAAGATATTGGTATTAAATATATTGTAAAAATAGATGACAGAGATACAGAAAAGCCCGGTGCTAAATTTTTCGAATGGGAAAAGAAAGGTGTTCCCATAAGAGTAGAGGTAGGGCCAAAGGATTTGAAAGCAAAAGAAGCTGTTCTCGTAAGAAGAGATTTAAATACTAAATCCAGAGTTTCTCTGGAGACCCTTACTGTATCAATAGAAGAACTCTTGATGGATATTCAGAAAACACTTCTTGAAAAACATAGAAAATTTAGAGAAGAAAATACTTTCTCTATAGATAATTATGGAGATTTTAAAAATCTTTATGAAGGTGAAGAAGGTTTTGCTTTATGCAGTTGGTGCGGGAATCCTGAATGTGAAGCAAAAATTCAGGAAGAAACAAAAGCTACTATCAGAGCTTTGCCTATGGATGGCAGGGAAGAGGCAGGAGTATGTATTTACTGCGGGAAGACTTCAAAAGTGAAAGCTATTTTTGCAAAGGCCTATTAAGGTGTGAACAGTGAACAGTGAAATTGTCTTTTCACTGTTCACCTTTTTTTGTATTGAAAATTTTCTACAGGCAGACAAACACCTTTCAGGTAAATGTGTTATAATAAAATTATTCCATATAAAGAAAGGAAGAGATGATAATGAGAAAATCAGTGTTTATTCTTTTTCTGCTGATATTTTTTTCCTCTTTGACAGCAGGTGTTTTTGCAAAATATTCAGTTGTCAGTAAAAGAATATATATACAGGATAGAAGCAATGCGGTGATTGCCTATATAGAACCTGATGGTACAGTCCTGAATGGTGCTAACTCCATTATAGGCTATATAAATCCTGATGGATCTGTTCTGAATTCTTCCTATTCTGCCAGAGGTTATATAGAATCTGACGGAAGAATCCTGAATAGTTCCTATAAAAAGATTGCCTATTTACATACAGATGGCTCAGTTCTTGACCCTTCATATTCTCCTCTGGCCTATATAAGAAATGGCTGTGTAATAGACCCTTCCTATAAAACAATACTCTATTTCGACACTCCTGTATCTGCAAGGGTAATCGCTGTTTTTTTTATTTTCTTTTATTGAGAAGTAAAAAAACTTGCGAGTCTGAAAAACTTTATTTTCGTGCTCTACCATTGAGCTACTCCCCGATTTACCGGGGAGGAGGGATTCGAACCCCCAACAACGGCATCCATAGTGCATGTAAGTTTTTCAAATAAGAGCAAGTTTTTTTATAATTGAATTGTAAAATAAAATTTGTTTTCTGTCAATCCTCTCTTATTAACCGCTCCGGGTCAGATATGATGCAACTGACCGAATACTTCCTTGACTATTTTTACCATAACAATTACAATTAGGGCTGGGGCAAGTTTGACCCCAATTTCGTGATTTTTTTATTTCTTTCACCCTCTTTCTTGTATATTTTACTCGAAAGAGAGGTGAAAGTTAACCACCAATTTTTATATCAAAGTACTGGCGAAAGAGTATCATTTGTCCCTGTCCGGGCTCTGGAGCAAAAGATATGCCGTCAAAGGAGAAAGTTATAACTTAAATAAATGTAAAAGTGAGATCAAAGGGTTTTTATAGAACTTTCTATATTTTTCTATATAAATTCATACTATAGTTAATATAAAGGCTAAAAGCTGAAAGCTCATAGCTAATTTAAGGAGTATTAATAATGATTGTTTCCTATCCATTGAATATTACAAAAGATCATCCAGTAGAGATTCACCCTGGAAAATTACCTGAGATAGAAAGATCTCTTATTTCTGAAATAAAAGATGAAATAAAATATTATCCCCTCTCAGCTCCTCAGAAACGTATCTTTATAATGGAACAGATGGATAAAATTATACACAATACTCCTGTGCTTTTATCTATTGAGGGAAAACTGGATATAGGAAAACTCAGTAAAGCTATTCAGACTCTTGTAGATAGACATGAAGGCCTGAGACTTTCCTTTCATATGGTCGATGAAGTACCTGTGCAGATTCTGAATAAAAGGGTTAAACTCAAAAAAACCTATCGGAAATCCGGTGAAGATATAGATGAAATAATACAGGAACATTTGAAACCTTTTGATATATCCCGGGCGCCTTTATTCAGGGTTGAACTCCTGAAGGCATCTTCAGAAAAACACTTCTTATTTCTTGATTTTCACAACATAATATTTGATGGTGTATCACTGAATATATTTATAAGAGAATTATTGGAGATTTACCATGGTAAGGAATTACCACCTCTTACCTTTCAATATAATGATTTTGCCTTATGGCAGAGTTCTTTCCTTCAGAGTGATCAGATTAAAAAATATGAAGAATACTGGTTAAAAGTATTTGCAGATGAGATACCATCGTTGAATTTATTTACTGATTATTCCAGAAGACCGGGTCAGGGTTTTTCAGGAGACAGATATGATTTTACTTTAGATTTTAAACTATCTCAGGAGCTTAAAACCCTTTCTTTAAAAACAGATACACCTTTATTTATAATCTTACTGGCTTCATTTAATATTCTCCTGTCAAAATATACTTCTCAGGAAGATATTATTACAGGATTTCCTGTTACAGGAAGAAAGTATGAAGATTTAGCTGGAGTTATAGGTCTCTTTACCACTACCCTTCCTTTAAGAAATTTTCCCTCGGGTCATAAGTTTTATAGAAATTTTCTTTCAGAGGTTAAAGAGAATTTTTTCTCTGCCCGGAAAAATCAGGATTACCCCGTGGATAGCCTTATTGAAAAATTGAATATACAGAGAGAAACAGAAAGAAATCCTCTTTTTGATGTTGTTTTTTCATTTCAAAATAGTAATGTTTCTTCTTTTGATATGAATGATTTAAAGATAAAGCTTATTCCCGGTAATACTGGCACAGTGAAGTTTGATTTCACTATGGGTCTTGAAGAAAAAGATAAAGATATTAATATATATATGGAATATCGTACAGCTCTGTTTAAGGAGGATACTATAAAGAGAATGGCAGGACATTTTATCTGCCTTCTTAAAGATGTGACACGAAATCCTGACTGCAGATTAAAAGATATAAATATTCTTACAGAAGAAGAACTTAAACTATTCCATGATTTTAATAAAACAGACATGCCTTATCCGAAAGATAAGACTGTAATAGAAATATTTGAGGAACAGGTGAAAAAATCTCCTCATAATACTGCTCTTGTATATAAAGATAAGAAGTTAACCTATGAAGAATTAAATGAACATGCAAATCAACTGGCAGGATTGTTACGTAATAAAGGTATAAAGCCTGATAATATAGTTGGTATTCTGGTAAAACCATCTCTGGAAATGATTGTGGGAACTATGGGTATTTTAAAATCAGGCGCTGCCTATATGCCGATTGATTTTAAATTTCCTCCCGATAGAGTAAGATATATGCTTGAAGACAGCAATTCTTCAATACTTCTTACACAGAAACCTTTTATAGAGAATTTAAAAGATTTTCCTGGAGAGATCATAGATCTTGAAAAGGAGAGTCTTTATGAAGGTAACTCTTCCAATCCTGATATAGTTACAAAACCTGAAAATCTTGCATATATTATATATACATCAGGATCAACAGGAAAACCAAAGGGTGTTATGATTGAACACAGTTCTCTTATTAATCTTTGTTACTGGCAGAGAGAGAATATAAATCTTTTACCTTCAGACAGAGTAACTAAATATGCCGGATTTGCCTTTGATGTCTCTGTGGCAGAAATATTCCCCACCCTTACAGCAGGATCGTCTCTTTATATAATAAGTGATGATATACGTATGTCTTTAAAGGATCTTAATGAATATTATGAAACCCATGGTATAAATAAAATATTTCTTCCCACCCAGTTTTCTGAACATTTTATGGAGCTTATAGATAATAAATCACTCTCCATAGTTGATGTGGCAGGGGAAAAATTAAAACATTATAAGAAAAGGAATTACAGAGTATTTAATAAATATGGCCCCACGGAATATACTGTTTATACCACCTGTTTTGAGGTAGATAAATTTTATGAGAATATCCCTATAGGTAAATCCGTAGGGAATACAAAAATTTATATACTGGATAAGAATAATAAACTTCAACCTCCGGGATTACCGGGAGAACTATGTATTTCAGGGGCAGGTCTTGCCAGGGGTTATTTAAACAACCCTGAACTTACGGCAGAAAAATTTGTAGAGAATCCTTATTTGCCCGGGGAAAAGATGTACAGATCAGGAGATCTGGCCAGATGGTTACCTGATGGAAATATTGAATATCTGGGCAGAATGGATTATCAGGTCAAAATAAGGGGCTTTCGAATTGAACCGGGAGAGATAGAACAGGAATTCCTAAAAGATAAAGATATAAGAAAAGCTGTTGTTATAGATAGAGAAGATGATGATGGGAACAAATATCTCTGTGCCTATGTTCTGGCAGAGAAAAAGATAAATGTGGAAGAAATTAAAAATAATCTTTCCCGTGAGCTTCCTGATTATATGATTCCTCTTTATATAATTCAGCTTGATAGCTTCCCTCTTAATACCAGCGGCAAACTTGATAGAAAAGCCTTACCTCTTCCAAAAACAGATTTCGCAGAAGACTATATTGCCCCCAGAAATGATATGGAAAAAAAGATTGCAGAGGTATGGAAAAAAGTTCTGGGTATTAAAAAGATAGGTATTAATGATAATTTCTTCTCCCTGGGAGGTCACTCTTTGAAAGCAGTAACAGTTGTGGCGAAACTTCAGACAGATTTTGAAATTACTGTTAATGATATATTCAAATATCAGACTATAGCAGCTCTATCAAGAAATATAACTGAAAGAAAAGATTATCTCAAAATTAAGTTGCCTTATTTAAAAGAAAAATGTGAGAAAAAAACCTTGGAAGACTCATCTTTTAAAGAAGCTTTCGATTGTTATCAAAAGGATATAAGTAAATATAATCAGCTGGATCTCAGGGAAATAAAGTATTACAGCAATATACTTCTGACCGGCGCTACAGGCTATATTGGAAGTCATTTACTTTTAGATCTTCTTAAAGAAACAGAGAGTAATCTTTATCTTTTTGTAAGAGGTTCTACCATAGAAAAAGCAGAACAAAGATTATGTGAAAAGCTTAAGTATTATTTTAAAGAAGATATATATGAGAAGTATAAAGATAGAATTTATTTAGTAAAAGGGGATCTTGCTTCAGACAGACTGGGACTTGCAGACAACCTTTATAATGAAATGTCAGGGATTATTGATTGTATTTTACATCTTGCAGCAGATGTAAAGCATTACGGCCATTACGATGATTTTTATAAAGATAATGTTATTGCTACAAAAAATCTTTTAGATTTTGCTAAAAAAGATATTATAAAAGATTTTCATCATATATCTACTATCTCTGTAGCTGAAGGAAGAGTAGAAGGGAAAAATTATGTGTTATTTACAGAAGAAGATGTAGATATAGGGCAGAAGATAGAAACTTTTTATGGTCAGACAAAACTGGAAGCAGAAAAACTTGTTCTTTCTGCCAGAAGTGAAGGACTTCCTTCTAATATTTACAGGGTTGGAACAGCAGTTTACCATTCAGAAACCGGTCATTTTCAGGAAAATATAGAAGAAAATGCTTTTTATAGCCTGGCAAAATCATATCTTAATCTGGGTGTAATGCCTGATGTAGAAGAAATAGACTTTACCTTTGTCGACTATGTAAGTAAGGCAATATGTCTCCTTCATAACAGAAAAAATCTTATGAATGAAACACTACATATTATAAACAATAATAAAGTGAATCTCTCTGCTCTTTTGACCTCCAGAGAAGGATTTTTAAATATTGAAAAATATTCTTTCAGTAAATTTATAGATTATCTTTACAAACATTATGAAAATCCGCAATTAAAAACTCATATTGAAAATATTATGCTTCATAAAGGCTGGTTCAGTCAGGAAGAGATAAATCTGGTTCTTCTTTCAGATAAGAGTGATATAATACTAAAAAAACTGGGATTTCAGTGGCCCTGTCCTGATATAATAAAGATGAGACCTGTCATACAAAGAGCACTTCTTGATAGAATAAATTTACTTCAAGACATTCCTCTTTTTTCTGAACTTTCCTGTGAGGAACTTTTAGATTTTGCATGCCTTGGAAAAGAGGAATATTATCCCGATGAAGAGGATATTCTCTGGGAAGAGGATATTAACAGAAATTTATATTTTATTATTGATGGCTTTGTGGAAGTGATGAAATATTCAAAATCCGGCTGGCTTGGAACAATAAGGGTAATGGGGCCAGGGAATTTCTTTGGAGAAGGAAATATATGGGAAGAATCTCCATCAGGTATAACTGCCGAGGTGTTTATGGGTGATGCAAGGGTGATTGCCTTTAAAGGAGAAGATTTTATAAAACTTATGAAAGATTACCCCCTTTTTACTGTTAATTTTGTAAAAGAGGTAACAGACAGGGTAAGAAAGCTTGAGAATATAATGATTGAGTTTGGATAAAACCTTTGAAAAATTTATCCGAAAGTTTTATTATTCGTGAAACGTGGGTAGTCCTGAAGAGATAGTGGTAAATATAATATCTACCCATAAACCAACATATCATTTTTGATAGTATTTTCACTGCTACAACCAGGACAAACCATTTTTATTCTCCTTCAATTTTTTCTGTTTATTATATCATATCACTACCTCTTTAGGACTACCTGAAAGGAGGCCATAATTTTTAAAAATAATTATAAACTAACTCCTTATCTGCATTTTTTACTCTCCTGCATTCCAAGATACTTTACTGCCATAACCGTAATATCATCAGACTGGGGAACACCTTCTGAGAAATTTAATACATCATCGACTACCATCTTAACAGTCTGTTCCGGTACAAAATTTTCTATGTTCTCCAGAATTTTCTGTAATCTTTCATCAGAAAAAATTTCTTTATCCTTATTAAATGCTTCTGTTACTCCATCAGTATAAAGGACGATACCATCACCCATATCCAGTTTAATTGTATCATAATCGACACCACTGAAAGCCCCCAGGGCAGGGCCGTTTACTGTTTTAAGGGCCTCAATGATACCGTTCTTTTTGATAAGATATGGCGGATTATGTCCTGCATTACAGTAAAGTAATTCTCCTGTTTTTATATTTAAGGTGCCGTAAAACATTGTAATGAACATATTCATATAATCTTCACTGCAGAGAAGCTCATTTACTAAACGAAGGCATTCTCCAGGTTTATCGATGTTCATAACAGTGGCTTTTAAAAAGGATCGACTTATGGCTACAAAGAGTGCAGCCGGGATACCCTTACCTGCGGCATCTCCTATTACAAATCCGAAACGATCCTGATCTATAAAAGTAAAATCATAAAAATCTCCACCTACTTCAAGGGCCGGTATAATTTTTGCATATATGTCTATCTCAGGTCTTTCTGGAAAAGCAGGAAATTTTTGGGGGATTATGGACATCTGAATTCTGCTGGCCACGTTCAGCTCATTAGCTATCCTTTCCTTTTCAGCAGTAATCTTCTGATTTTCTTCTATATATTTTTTTAGATCTTCTATCATTTTATTAAATGCTAATCCCAGAGTAAGAACCTCATAGGTAGAAGTATGGATAGATATTTTTTCATCCAGCTTACCTCGGGCTACTTTATTTACAAATTTTACTAACTGTGTAACAGGACGGGTAATAGAATTTGCAACTATAATTATAATGATTAATAAAAGAAGAAGGCCTGTAATACCTGATATAATCCTCTGTTGTTGTAATATATATAGCTCTTTCATTACTTCATCTTCAGGATATACAAAACCAATACAGAAATCACCATTTCTGATGGGATAGACATATATACGAGATGTTTTTTTCCAGTAAGGATCAGGGCTATCAAGTAAAAAGCTGTATAATTTTTCAACATTTTCTTTAATAATAGAAATTTCTTGTTCAGTAAACCCTTTCTTTCTTAATTCACTATTTAATTCTCCTTCTGAAAAGGTTCTGTGTTTCATTGATTTTATATAGTTCAGATTAAAAACAAATTTGTCTTTTAATTTATTTTTTATTATATAGATAGTTTCTTCATTAATTAAGAAATTATTATCCTCATCTGTTTGTAGTTCGTCTGTGATTTCTGTAATTTCCTGATCATTAAAACCCAGATCTGCTAACATAAAAACAAGATTTTTCTTGGCTCTTATCTTATTTATGGATTTTACATTTACCTCATATTTCTCCGTTAATTTTTTACTTAATATAGATAGGTTTTTGTCATTACTTGTTAGAGGTAACGAATTACTTTCCTTCAGTTGCTCCAGTATTTCTGTAATTTCATCAGTCTTATCAGTTTTATCTTTAAAACCAAGTTTTTTTAGTTCCCTTCTGAGGTCTTCAGTTGAAAGTACTCTATTATTTATGATTTCCTCAAGGAATTTTAATTTCTCAGGGGGAATATTATTTGTTAATTTATTCTTTATAATTCTTTTATTAATCAAATACCATGGCATTTCTGTTTTTTCTGCATAATCAAGAATTTTATTGGGATCATTAAAACCAGCCTGTTTTAATTTATTGTTCAACTCAATTTTTTCATAAGATTTATTTAATAATGATTTTAGAAAAGTTAATTTATCATCAGGAATTGTATGTTTTAGTCTGTTTATTGTTTTCTCGTTGATTTTGTACCATAAGAATCTCTCACTTGCTCTTTCTTCTAATACTGCTGTATTCTTTGCTATGTCTTCTGATATTGCTTTCTCTTTTGCGATAGTCATCTGATCTAACATTTTAATTGTAAGGGTTGTTGTAGCAGGATATTTTTTGTTAATTTCAGAAAGATTATTTATAATCTTCACTGCACAATTCAGTATTGTTAAAATCTCTTTATCATTAAAAGATAATTTTTTAAGTTCTCCTGTTAATTCTGTTTCTATGTATCTTTTATTTCTGAGAGGTTCCAGAGCTTTTAAATTTTCTTCAGTAAAATTATTATCTTTTAATTTTTTCATAGTACTATAACAGAGTTCATACCAGTATTCCGGATAGGCAAGTAAAACTCCTTTATTACTGACTATGAAGGCATAACCTGTATCATATAGTTTTATATTATTTATTTCATCTGTTAATTGTACCAGTGATATATCGGAAGTAGTAACACCGGCGATTTTATCCCCCAGTTGAAAACGAGTTGCATAGGTCACCATAAAAACCCTTACACCTGTATCCAGATAAGGTTCAATCCATACAGGATTTTCCGAATTTCTTGGTAATCTGTACCAGTCCTGATTGAAATAATTATAAGTATCATCTCCAAGTACTATATATTCAGGAATACCTTCTTTGACTTTACTGAAATGATAATAGGGAGCAAAGTATTTTTTCCCCTCCTCAAAACTATTGGGTTCAAAGGCAAAACATGATCCGTAGATATAATCATTTTTTTCTATAACCTCCTTAAGATACTCAGCTACAATTGTTTCATCTTCAATATTAAAGAAGTTTTCCATACTTATGGCGTTCATAACAGGAATAACAGCTGCTTTGGAAAATTGTTCATCAATTTTTTTTGCCTGATAACTGGCAAGGTTCAGAGCATTTTCTTCCAGATGTTTTTTTACCTGATTTGCTTCATGCTTAAAATTTGTGTATGAAATGAGTGATACTAAAATTACTGTAATACCCCAGATCCAGAAGATTAATTTAAATTTTAAAGTATTTTTCATTATTTATGGACTCCTGTTTTTTATAGTACTATCTACGTTCAATTTCTATATTAAATCTTAAAAGTCCTCCATAGTTATAATGATAAGAAGGTTTTAAGAAGAATTTAAAGAATATATATTGAGTATTTATAAAACATAAAGAGGTGATGATTATGAGTATAAAACAGAAAACCTATTCAAAGGTAATGACTATAAAGGTTGAACCTGACTTATTGAAAAAATTCAAAGATATTGTAGGATATAAGAATGTTTCAAACACCATAAGAGAATTTATGAAAAAAACTATAAAACAGGAAAAGAAAGAAAGATTTATTGATTAGAGTGATTTCTATTAAAGTATAATTTTTCCGAAGAAATAATTTTATTCTTACCGCCCAATTTAGCTAGTCCTTTAGAAAAAGAGACCACATAAGTAAGAGAATAGCAGCACCCATAAGAGAAAGACCTGCTTTTATAAGAGCTATAAGGTCTATACCGGCATCAGGACGGTGCTGATACTGAAAAGCTATTGTAGAGAATTCTACTACTAAAAAAGTAACTACTATGGCTATAAAACGTGATATAAAACGGTTGGTTTTTTCAGTAGAAGAGAGTTCCTGTGATGATGTTTTATCTTCATCTTGAGATGTTTTATCTTCATCATCTTCAGAAGTCTTTTTTAAAGATATTTTAGGGAGAGATTTTATTTCCTGGTCATAAAGGGTTTTTGCCATGTCCAGACATAATCCTCCTACTATAAGGATACCTAAGGGACCTACAAGTGTAAAAAGAAGACTCATAGTTTCTTTAGGTGTATCTACAAGGATATCTAAAAATTTATCTATACTTGATATAGTCAGAAGGATAAAAGCAATTGTCCCTATGATTATAATTACTGCAAAAAGTCCTTTGAAAATATATTCGCAGATCTTTTCTAATAAGGTGGTTTTTTCCATAAAATTAAAAAACCTTTCTGAAAATTATTGAATAATGAGAAAATTTAATTCGGCAAGTATTTTTAAAATCCTTCTACTAAATTATAAGAAAAGGGGAAAGATGAGGAAATTTCACATTTTAAAGAAGGGAAAATTATGATTTACTGGAATAATATATCACAATTAGCGTCTAATTCATAGGGAAATTTAAATAATTGTGATACGTAATGCGTGTGTCTCACGTCTCACGTCTCATATCTCAGGAGTGTGATTATTATGGCATCAAAACGTAAACGTAAAAAAGTAGATTTATACTGGCCTACAGTATTTATTCTGGCCATAGGTGTCCTTGTAGGTGCTCTTTTTCTTGGAAAATATATAGGAGATATATTTGTAACAGGAGGTAATTTAAATTCCTCTGAAGAAGAGAGTTCTTATTCTCCTCAGATAAAAACTCTTGCAAAACCTACTATTATTTCTCAGAGTAAAACTCTTGCCCAGGAAAAGGATAATACTCAGATTATACTTCCTCCATCTTTTAACACTCATCCCAAGGGCGTATATACTCCTAAAGCAGTTTCGACACCAGTAGCCAAAGTAACTCCTACTGTTGGTGTTGAAAAAAATAAGGAAATTGAAGTAAGTGTTAATGTGTCTGCACCAACTCCTGTTATATCCAGTATGGCTAATAAAAATTTAGATTCTGTAACTGATAATAATAGTGGTAAAACTGATAGTGAAATAGATAAGATGATTAATACTACTTCTAATAATAATATTACAACAGAGACTGAATTTGATAGAGTAGAACTGAATGAAGAAAAATCTGGTGAAGGAAATAATAGTTCTTATACATATAAAGTACAGGCCGGTTTTTATGTAAACAAAGATAATGCAAATAAAATGGCAGATAATTTGAGTAATGATGGCTATGATGCTACTGTAGTACAGGTAACAGACGATACCGGTAAGACCTATTATAGAGTTCAGGCAGGTGCTTTCAATAATAAGGATAATGCAAAAAATCTGGTTCAGGATCTGAAAAACCAGGATTATAATACATGTATAGTAAAAGAGAAAAAAGACACCCAGTAATGTTGACGTATAAAAAACCCTGTGTTACTATATAAAAAAGTAGACCGGGTGATCGCAGATAGTTTGCCTGTCTGAGGAAAGTCCGAGCTCCATAAGGCGAGGTACTGGGTAACACCCAGGAGGAGTGATCCTACGGAAAGTGCAACAGAAAATATACAGCCTGTGGCTTAAATAAGTCATTGGTAATGGTGAAATGGTGCGGCTTCCTGAAGG